>ENA-OQKK01000475-OQKK01000475.1-human-gut-metagenome-genome-assembly--contig:-NODE-475-length-9889-cov-2.304343_pt1 | contig 9889 bp, 11 predicted proteins | sample MGYA00242648_ERZ504797 | MGnify/ENA primary metagenome ERZ504797 (study PRJEB26092, sample SAMD00036412) | human gut metagenome | host: Homo sapiens | study: EMG produced TPA metagenomics assembly of the... | reverse complement strand
CATCTCGCAGCAGACCGGCGGCTCGCTCGCCGACATCACCGAGAACGTCGGCCAGACCGTGCGCGCCCGCGTCGAGGCCCGCAAGACCATCCGGTCGAAGACCTCGCTGAACCGCATCGAGTCGCAGATCATGGTCGGCCTGCCAGTCTTCATGATGGCGGCCCTGCTCACGATCTCGCCCTCGCACCGCGAGTTCTACAGCCAGCCCTCGGGCTGGGCACTGATCGCGCTGGCCGTCGTGCTGGACGCCCTCGCATACCTCATGATGAGGAAGATGGGCGACGTCAAGCTCGACTAAGGCGCCGGATAGATTGGAAACACCGTGAACATCGAAATCCTGCGCGGCATCGCATTGTCGCTGTGCGCCGCCACGGTCGCCGGCCTGCTGTCCTTCCTGGGCCTCAGGCGCCTGGGCGGCATCGAGTCCGGCCCGATAAAGCGCCCGGGGCGGCGCACGCGCGGCGAGACGCGCCTGGGGGTCTTCTCGTGAGCAAAGGCAACAGCAGTGTCACCCTTGAAGTTCTCAGCCAGGCCCTCCAGGGAGGTACCCTTGACAGCCAGACGCAGCATGGTGTTCTTCACGACCATGTAATCAACGCCTGCCTCACGCAGCTCCTTGCGGAGCTTGGTGTCGTTCTCGACGTTGATACCGCCGTAAGCGACGACGCAGCCGGAAACCGCACTCTCAAACTTTGCCTTCAGATCAGCGACATAAGCCTGCTTTTCAGAAAGAATCTTTGCACTGGGCATTCGGTTTCACCTCATTTCAAAAACTTGTATCGAAAGCCGGAGCAACGAAAAAAGCCTCTTTCCCGCACTGTGTCGAGAAAGAGGCATAAAACAACTTTACGCGCGTTTCTCGGCAGGCGGTTTGCACCTTACGCTGGACTCCAGCACCTGCTGTCTCAAAAACAGCATCATTATTTTACCGCAAACGCGCGGTGTTGTCAAGCGCTTTTTTGAATTTTTAAAGATTTTTTCTGTCATCCGTCAGGATGACAGAAAAAACTTCAAAGCTTCAAATTAGACACCGTACTTCAGGGTGTTCAGACGGATGCCAGGGCCCATGGTGGTGGCGATGGTAGCGCTCTTGAAGTAGGTACCCTTTGCAGCAGCGGGCTTTGCCTTTGCAATAGCGCTCATCACGGTATCCAGGTTGGTGTACAGCTTCTCAGCGCCAAAGGATGCCTTGCCCACGGGAACGTGGATGATGTTCTGCTTGTCCAGACGGTACTCGATCTTACCAGCCTTAGCCTCGGTAACAGCCTTGCCCAGGTCGGGAGCAACGGTACCGGCCTTGGGGTTGGGCATCAGGCCGCGGGGGCCCAGAACCTTACCAAGACGGCCAACGCGGCCCATCATGTCGGGGGTGGTGACAACAACGTCGAAGTCCATGAAACCGCCGGCGATGCGTGCGATCAGCTCGTCATCACCCACGATGTCAGCGCCGGCTGCCTCAGCAGCAGCGGCAGCAGCGCCCTTAGCAATGGCGCAGACGCGGACAGTCTTGCCGGTGCCGTTGGGCAGAACAACAGCGCCGCGGACCTGCTGGTCAGCGTGGCGGCCGTCAACGCCCAGGCGGACGTGCAGCTCAACGGTCTCGTCGAACTTGGCAGAAGCGGTCTTGCAAGCCAGCTCCAGAGCCTCGTTCATATCATACAGCTTAGAAAAATCGACCTGCTTAGCAGCATCGACATAGTGCTTGCCATGTTTCATTGTATATCCTCCTATGTGGTCATGCGGGCAGTGTTATGCCCTCCCACTGTTTGTGTCTCAGCCCTCGACGGTAACGCCCATGGAGCGGCAGGTGCCACGGACCATGCTGCATGCAGCTTCCAGAGAAGCAGCGTTCAGGTACGGGCATCTTGGTCTTGGCGATCTCTTCCACCTGAGCGGCGGTCAGAGTAGCAACCTTTTCCTTGTTGGGCTTGCCGGAAGCGGTGTTGATGCCAGCAGCCTTCTTGATCAGAACGGCAGCCGGAGGAGTCTTGGTAATGAAGCTGAAGGAGCGGTCAGCGTAAACGGTGATGACGACGGGGATAACATAACCCATCTGGTTCTTGGTACGCTCGTTGAACTCCTTGGTGAAGGCCATGATGTTAACGCCCTTCTGACCCAGAGCAGGGCCAACAGGGGGAGCCGGAGTCGCCTTGCCGGCCTCGATCTGCAGCTTAATGTAGCCAGTAACTTTCTGTGCCATAGTAAATGCACCTCCAAAAATCTGTGGTGAGTTGCGGCGTGGTCTCCCCACGCCTCCCACGAGCGCGCACACGATGCACACGCTCTATAAGAACCGCACTGCGGTCTTACCTTGGTAAACGGATGCCGGTTGGTTACGGCAGCTCGACCTGCGCGATATCCACTTCTGCGGGTGTCTCGCGGCCAAACATGTTGACCTTGAGCTTGACTTTGAAGCTCTCGGTATCGATGCCCTCCACAAGGCCCATAAAGCCTTCCAGCGGGCCGGCGGTGATCTGCACGGTATCGCCGACATTGAAATCGACGGTCAGCGGAGCCGCCTTTTCAACGCCCATCTTCTCCACTTCCTCAGCAGAGAGGGGAACGGGCTTGGATGCGGGACCGACGAAACCGGTGCAGCCGCGCGTGTTGCGCACCACATACCAGGTATCGTCGTTCATGACCATCTTGACCAGAACGTAGCCGGGGAACAGCTTGTGCTCCACCATACGCTCCTTGCCGTCCTTGATCTCAGGCACCATCTCGGTAGGAACCTTGATATCACAGATCAGGTCCTGCAGATGGCGGTTTTCCACCATGGTCTGTAAGTCATTTGCAACCTTGTTCTCGTAACCGGAATAGGTGTGGACTACATACCAAAGGGCCTCATTGGTCTGTTCTTCCATTTTGGTTAAGCCTCCGTTTCAAGATGAATCATGCGCCGATGATCAGGCCCAGGATGCCGCCGAAAATGGCATCCAGCGCGATCATCACAACGGCTGCGATCGCCACGGTCACGAGCACGACGATGGTGTTGGTCTTAACGTCCGCCTTAGACGGCCACACGACCTTCTTCAGTTCGCTCTTCGTGTCGCGGAAGAACTTGGCGATGTTTGCGCCAAAGCCCTTCATTCTGGCTACAAAGCCCGGCTTTTTCTCGGTTTTGTCTGCCATGATGCGTCCGCCTTTCTTACTTCGTCTCGCGGTGAACCGTGTGCTTCTTGCAGAAACGGCAGTACTTCTTCATCTCAAGACGATCGGGGTTGTTCTTCTTGTTCTTCGTGGTGTTGTAGTTGCGCTGCTTGCACTCGGTGCAGGCCAGAGTGATTTTAACGGTCATTTGTTGACACCTCCATTATAACGGTTGTTTTGAACCTCCCTCGGCTTGCGGTGCGCGCCCTAAAAACAGGGCGCACTTAATAACCCCGCAAAAGAGGTGATATCATTGTATCACGCGTTTTGCCATCCGTCAAGCGGATTTTTTGCGTTTTTTTGAGACTTTTTTGAATTTTTTCTCTCCTGCCTGTTTTGGCCTACGCCTTGAATCCGCCGCATAGATATAGTATAATAAAGTGTCTATAACTGCTTATAGAAAATCCGGCCCCGGGCAAAACGCCCCTTCCGGCCATAAGATCAGGAGAGATCATGATGCAATCTGAAGATAAACTCTGTGTCGTCGTGCTGTTTGGCGGCATGTCCAGCGAGCACGAGGTCAGCCGCGTGTCCGCCGGTACCTTTGTGGACAACCTGGACCGCGCCCGCTACGAGGTGCTGACCGTGGGCATCACCCGGGAGGGCCGCTGGCTGTGCACCGAGGCCACCAGCGCCCAGATGGCCGACGGCAGCTGGGAAGAGCTGCCCGGCAATATGCCCTGCGTCATCAGCCCCGACCGCGCCGACCACGGCATGATCCTGTTCACCCCGTCGGTCAGGTGGAAAAGCTGCATGTGGATGTGGTCATCCCCGCGCTCCACGGCCTGTGGGGCGAGGACGGCACCGTGCAGGGCCTGCTGGAGCTGGCCGGCATCCCCTATGTGGGCTGCGGCGTGCTGGCAAGCGCCGTCTGCATGGACAAGGCCGTGGCCAACGCTCTGTTTGATGCCGCCGGTATCCCCCACACCAAGTGGCTGAGTGCCTGCCGCTGGGAGATCGAGAGCGACCTGGACGGCGTGTGTGACGGTGCCATTGCCAAACTGGGCTGGCCCATCTTCGTTAAGCCCGCCAACGCCGGTTCCAGCGTGGGCATCACCAAGGCCCACGACCGGGATGAGCTCAAGCAGGCCATTGCACTGGCCCTTGAAAACGACCACAAGGTGGTGTTCGAGGCCTTTGTGGACGGCCACGAGGTCGAATGTGCCGTCATCGGCTCTGACCCTGCCGTGGCCACCGCCCGGGTGAGATCCTGGCCGGTGCCGAGTTCTACACCTATGACGACAAGTACAAGAACGGCGTAAGCCAGGTGGTCATCCCGGCCAGACTCAGCGAGGAAAAGCTGGACGAGGTCAAGACCTACGCCGCCATGGCCTACACCGCCCTGAACTGCAGGGCCTGGCCCGCTGCGACTCTTTGTGAGCATGGTACCAACCGGGTGATGATCAACGAGATCAATACCTTCCCCGGCTTCACCCCCATCAGCATGTACCCCAAGCTCATGGAGCACGAGGGCACTCCCGTGCCCGCCCTGATCGATCACCTGATCGAACTTGCGCTGGAAAGGACGGAAAAGCAGCATGGATAACCGCCCCATCGGCGTATTTGACAGCGGCCTGGGCGGCCTGACCGGCGTGCGGGAGCTGCGCAGGCGGCTGCCCCACGAGAACATCGTCTACTTTGGCGACACCGGCCGAGTGCCCTACGGCAGCCGCAGCCCGGAGACCATCCTGCAATATGCCCGGCAGGACATCGCGTTCCTGCTCTCCAAGGATGTCAAGTGCATCATGGCGGCCTGCGGCACGGTGTCCAGCACCTACCCCGCCGCTGAGGCCGAAAAGCTCCCGGTGCCCTATCTGGGCGTGGTGGATGCCGCCGCCCGGGAGGCTGCCTTTTCCACCCGGAACCGGCGCATCGGTGTCATCGGCACTGCGGCCACCATCCGCTCCCGCAGCTATGAGGCGCTCCTGCGCAGGCTGGTACCCGGTGTGGAGATCACCGCCCGTCCCTGCCCGCTCTTTGTGCCGCTGGTGGAAGCGGGCTATGTGGATCACAGCGCCCCGGACAAGCAGGAGATCACCAAGCTGGTCATTGCCCAGTACCTGACGGAGATCCGGGATGCAGGGGTGGATACCCTGATCCTGGGCTGCACCCACTACCCCCTGATCAAGACCATGATCGGTGAGTTCATGGGCCGGAACGTGGTGCTGGTGGACCCGGCCAAGACTGCCGCCCACCATCTGGAGCGCATCCTGAGCGAGCGGGGGCTCAAGGCCGACCCACCCCGCCGGGCACGGCCCATTTCTATGTCAGTGACGCGCCGGACGGGTTCGTGCAGACAGCCGACCTGTTCCTGGGCGAGTACAAGGGCGGCGAGGTGGAGCAGATCGCCATTGACAAATATTAAAGTGAAGGAACACAAAACTGTGAGCACTGCACACAACGAAGATTACCGCATCCTGATCCGGAGCGTCTCGGAGCAGTTCGAGCACACGGAGCCCCTCCCCGCCGAGGAGACAGACAAGATCGAACTGATGACCTATGGCAGCTTCCTGAAAAAAGCCGGTTCCTATTATATTAGCTATAAGGAGACGGAGACCATCGGCTTTGCAGGCTGCACCACCACCATCAAGATCGCCGAGGACGGCAGCCGGGTGGCCCTGCTCCGCTTTAGGCAAGGTCAACACCCAGCTGGTCATCCAGCGGGATTACCGGAACATCTGCTACTACGAGACCGAGGTCGGCCCCATTACGCTGGCGTGACCGGCCGACGGCATCGCGTGCGACCTCTCGGAGCCTGCGGCGGCACGGCAAAGTTCAGCTATCTGCTGGATGCCGATGACCCCACGGCGCTCATCAATCGGACAACGCTTGAGATCCAGGTCGAGCACATCAACTGAACATCCTCACCCTCTCCGTCATCGCTTGCGCGATGCCACCTCCCCCAAACGTAGGGAGGTCTTGACAGAAATTATAGAGTTTGTGGTTTTGTTCAAAAGACTCGCCCTTTGGGAGAGCTGGACGCGAAGCGGCCTGAGAGGGTGAGCCCGTGAAAGGATAAAAATTATGACAGACTTTGAAAAGACCTATCAGAACTTCAACCCCCGGGCAGCGGCGCTGGCCGAGGCCCGCGCTCTGCTGACTGAGGCTGCCAAGGCCGCCATGGCCGACGGCACTCTGCCCGAGGCCGAGCTGCCCGCCTTTATCGTGGAGATCCCTGCCGACACCAAGAACGGTGACATCGCTTCCAATCTGGCCATGGCCGGTGCCCGCACCTGGCGCAAGGCCCCCAAGATGATTGCCGATGCCCTTCTGGCTCACCTGCCTTCCATCGAGCACAGCGTGTTTGCCAAGGTGGAAGTGGCCGGCCCCGGCTTCATCAACCTGTTCCTCGCCCCCTCCTTCTGGGCCAGCGTGGTGCTGGGTGCCTGCTCCAACAAGGAGTACGGCCGCACCGACCACGGCAAGGGTGCCAAGTACAACGTGGAGTTCGTTTCTGCCAACCCCACCGGCCCCATGCACATGGGCAACGCCCGCGGCGGCGCTCTGGGCGATTGCCTGGCCGCTGTGCTGGACTGGTCCGGCTATGATGTGACCCGTGAGTTCTACATCAACGATGCAGGCAACCAGATCCAGAAGTTCGGCAAGAGCCTGGCCGTCCGTTACCTGCAGCAGTTCTGCGGCGAGGAAGCCTATCCCCTGCCCGCTGAATGCTATCAGGGCGGCGACATCAAGGTGCTGGCCGGTGAGTTTGCTGAGATCAACGGCGACAAGTACGTTGCAGCCTGCTCTGGGCTGGACGAAGAGGCCCTCTTTGCCAGCGAAGCCTTTGAGACCCTGAAGAACGCTCTGGTGGACTACGCTCTGCCCAAGAACATTGCGGCCCTCAAGCGCGACCTGGGCAAGTACCGCATCGATTACGATGTCTGGTTCCACGAGAGCACCCTGCACGAATCCGGCGCTGTGCTGGATGTTGTGAACAAGCTGCTGGAGCTGGGTGCCTGCTACAAGGCCGAGGATGGTGCCATCATGTACCGCAGCGCCCAGTATGCTGCCAAGTACGGCACCGTGAACAAGAAAAAGACCGAGGACGGCACCGAGGAGGAAGCCAAGGACGAAGTCCTCGTCCGCGCAAACGGCATCCCCACCTACTTCGCCGCCGACATTGCCTACCACTACAACAAGCTGGCCACCCGCGGCTTTGCCAAGGCCATTGATGTCTGGGGTGCCGACCACCACGGCCACGTTGCCCGCATGAAGGGTGCCATGGATGCCATCGGCCTGAACGGCAACGATCTGGATGTTGTACTGATGCAGATGGTCAACCTGATGCGTGACGGCCAGCCTGTCCGGATGTCCAAGCGCACCGGCAACGCCATCACCCTGACCGACCTGCTGGAGGAAGTGCCCATCGACAGCGCACGCTTCCTGTTCAACATGCACGACGCAGGCAGCGGCATCGACTTTGACCTGGATCAGGCCGTCAAGACCGACAACGACAACCCCGTGTACTATGTCCAGTATGCTCACGCCCGCATCTGCTCTATCCTCAAGAAGATGGAGAGCGAGGGCGTAGCCTTTGCCGGTGCCGAGCAGGTGGATGCCACCCTGCTGACCGACCCCAGCGAGATGGACCTGATCCGGATGCTGGCCGCCTTCCCGCAGGAGATCGTTATGGCTGCCGAGAAGTATGACCCCAGCCGCATCAACCGCTTTGTCATTGATCTGGCAAGCGCCTTCCACCGCTTCTACGGCAACTGCCGCATCCAGGGTGCAGATCCCGCCGTGCAGCAGGCCCGCCTGGCCCTGTGCATCGGTGTGAAGAACGTTATCTTCAATGTGCTGACCATGTTCAAGATCAATGTTCCTGAGAAGATGTAAAAGATAATGAGAAAGGGCTGTTGCAAAACAGTGCCAACGAAAAGATGAGATAGACTTCCCCGAAAGGGGTTGCCTATCTCATTTTTTTATTGTATGCTGAGCCTTCAATGAACCTGCTGCAACAGGCTCCAGGAAAACTCTGCACGTACCAATCACTCCCCAATGCCCGTGAATCCCTGATTGGGAAGTGCGCAAAAGCCCATATATATCACAGGACTCGGTTCTTTTTGTATCTTCCGTATAAAAAAATTCTCAGTTTTTGTGTTCTCTCACAAAGCATGTCCCATTATATTGACTTTGTATTTTCATCTACTGTAAAATATTTTTGCGTAAAGCGTCATATTCATTCGCATTATGACGCGCATCGGACAAGTCTTTTACGAAATGCAAATGCAAAGGAGGATTTTCTTATGAAAAAGCGTCTACTCAGCTTATTTCTGACATTCAGTATGCTGCTGACCTTTTTCCCTGTGGGCACTGTCACTGTTTTTGCAAGCGATTCCCCTATGGCATATACAGATGGTTCTTATCAGTTTATCCTCAATGCTGACAATACTGCAACAATAACAAAGTATACGGGCAATGAGCATAGGATCACGATCCCTGCTCAGGTAACACAAGGTACTCAAACATATCCTGTATCAAAAATCGGAGACCGGGTATTCTGCAATTACAAGTACTTTCTGACAAGTGTCCAGATCCCCGACACTGTAACAGAAATTGGCAGCAATGCTTTTTATAATTGCACCTCGCTGAAAAGCGTTACTATCCAGGACAATAAACCATCCTGCGTGAAAAAGATTGGCCGCCAGGCCTTTATGTTTTGCAGCGAATTGACAGATATTTCCATTCTTGATTCTGTAACAGAGATCGGCTCTGAGGCTTTTCATCATTGCGAAGAATTAGATACTGTCACCATTCCAGAGGGTGTAACATCCGTTGCAGACGGCATGTTCAGTTATTGTTACAGCTTGCACACCGTTACTCTTCCAGACAGCGTAACTGCCATTGAAGAGCGGGCTTTTACCGGAACTGCATTGACTCAAATTCATATTCCTGCCAATGTGACACGGATCGAAACTGATGCATTTTCCGAATGTTTCGCTCTCTCAGCAATCACATCAGACAGCGAAAGCTATCCGGCAATAGACAATGTGTTGTACGAAAAAGCAGCAAATGGTGATTACACCTTAGTTCGTTATCCTTCTCGAAAGGAAGATCTTGCCTTCAAAACACCCAATGCTGTGGCAAGAATTGGAACTCATGCTTTTGATTGTTGTTTGTATCTGGCATCTGTTAAAATCCCAGACTCTAGTGAGTTTCTATTGGAACGGGTGCCTTTATGAATTGTCCGCTCTGCAAGACATTGAATTTTCATGCAGGATCACAGAACTTTCGGAATCAGTTTTTGCAGGTTGTATCAGTTTAAAGAGCATCGATATCCCGGAGGGTATCACACAGATCCTCGATGATGCTTTTGCTGGCTGCGAGCAGCTCGAACGGATTGCAATTCCCAGCAGTGTAACCAAAATTCCCGAGTCGGCATTTTCCTCTTGTGAAAGTTTGAAAACTGTGGAGTATTCAGGCTCTCGTTCTCAATGGAACGCTATTTTCACGGATTCTGGCCTACAAAATGTCCCTGTAGCACCTGGTTCTATTGATGTTACAGTAACCAGCGACATCCGTACCGTTACCGCCAAAGTTGATGGCAGTAGCGTTCCCATCAACGATGGCAAATTCATTGTCACGATCGGTAAAACTGTGGAATTGACCGTCAGCGATCCTCAATACAGAGATCGTTATACCTGGGCAGGGGGCAGCGGCACTGTGAGTGCAGACAATACCACCTATACTTTTGTTGTCAGGTCAGGATGATACAGCCGTAACTCTGACCACTGTC
>ENA-OQKK01000474-OQKK01000474.1-human-gut-metagenome-genome-assembly--contig:-NODE-474-length-9904-cov-2.558454_pt1 | contig 9904 bp, 15 predicted proteins | sample MGYA00242648_ERZ504797 | MGnify/ENA primary metagenome ERZ504797 (study PRJEB26092, sample SAMD00036412) | human gut metagenome | host: Homo sapiens | study: EMG produced TPA metagenomics assembly of the... | reverse complement strand
TCCGCTCTGCGATCTGCTTACGAACGCTTGCTTCTGAGGCAGTGGGAGGAATTGTGTCAAATTGACACAATTCCTCCTCAGCCCATGCGGATCAATCGGTGAAATAACGCTCGGCATATTCCAAAGACTTTTCCAGAAATTCCTGCAGCTTATCCGGATCATTATACATCCCATGGTTAGACTTCGGAAATTCAATATAGTCGTATGGAACGTTGTGCAGAATGTACGCTCCCATTAGATAATATTTTTGGTTCACAGGGACACAATGATCGATTCGACCATAGGCGATCAACGACGGCACAGAATCATCCTTCACGATGCCTGCCGGAGAGATTTTCCGAATCTCCTGTGTATAATCCTCCAATTCCTTTCCGGTCATCATCCTGCAGAAGTCGTGCGCCGATGTGAGTTTGTCCACCTTCATGAGCAGGGGCCACTCGGACGGCTCAAAGTATGTGGGGGCAGCCACTTGGAAAACAAATCTGACCGGGATCGCAGAATTTCCACTATAAGCCAGATTCATCGCCAAGGTCCCGCCTGCGGACACCCCAAACGGAGCCATTCCTGCAATATGATACCCCAGTTCCTCCGTCCTTTGCCGAATTGCCCGAACTGCGTTTTCGATTTCTTTGTTCATCTGATAAATGGACGCATCTTTTCCGTGCATCTGCAAGGTGTAATCCACGGAAGCGGTAATGTACCCCTGTGCAGCATAGTATCTGCACCATGTTTCACCGTCAGCTTTTGAACCGGAATTGAAGCTTCCCCCGTGGATATAGAGGATCAGATTCTGATCCTGCATCCTGTCCAGTCCGGCGGGAATATAAAGGTCGTACCGGTTTCCGTTCTCGTTTTCGTAGTTCTGATCTCTGAAAACCGTGCCGGTCAGATCCTGCCCCAGCGATTTTACCAGTCGTTCCGGTGCACTTCCCAGCAGATAGACCCTTGCCAGTGCAGCAGCAAGAAACACCAGAACAAATATTCCGGTGTACACGATTATTTTTGCTTTCCGTCTCATATGATGTTATCCAATAGCAGCTTTCCGCATATTGCCCCCAAAACGATGGCGGCAATCACGATAATTGCCACGACCAGAAGATCTTTCTTTTGCATGGCAGCCTCCTGAACGGTTATCCTTTACACAAGGTCAGTCCTTCATGTACTTGTCCAGATATTCCACTACGGCATCCAGATACTCCATATAGACCTTATTGTCGTTTTGCAACCCATGGCCGGAATGCTTCGCTACGAAATACCGGTAATCTACTCCGTTCTTTTCCAGTGCGGCGACCAACGGTTTAGATGCGGCAAAGGGCTGCATCTTGTCGTGTGCGCCGTAGCAGAGGACAGAGGGCACCGTATCCTTTGTGACCCAGCGGTCAGCAGAGATCGGTTTGACTGCGTCTAGATAGGCACCGGATGTGATATCTTCCGGGGTCAGCGCCTGACCGGACATTACACTGAACAGTCCTGCGGCGGCCTCCGGGCTTTGGTCGAGACCGAAGATGCCCCAATCCTCCACATGAAAGCTGCCGGGGCCGACTGCTTCAAATACCATTTTGACCGGAAGCGGCGAGGTGTCGGCATCCCGGTAGGCATAGATCAGCGCAAGGCATCCGCCTGCGCTGCCGCCGGAAATAGCCATCCGGTCAAGTTTATACCCCAGTTTTTCGGCTGCTGCAACCACAGAGGGCATGGCCGCTTTGATCTCCTCCGACTGGCTGTATACGCTGGCATCCGGGTTTTCTTCCGTAAACAATGTGTAGTTGATCCCTGCCGCCACATAGCCTTTGCTGCACAGCCATTCCAGCATCTCGGCATCACCAGCTTTGTCTCCGCTGGTAAACCCACCGGCGTGGAGATAGACCACAAGACCGTATGCATCTTGACTTTTGTCTGCCGGTACATAAAGATCAAACTTGTTGGCGGCACCCTCTCCATAAGGCAAGTCGGTGTACACCTTGCCAACTGTTTCATCCCAACGGGTGTTGTATTTGCCGTGGGTCGGGTCGCTGTTCATTTTGAGCAAAGCAGAGCCGACAAAAGCCGCAAGAAACGCAGCAGTATAGAGCAATCCCCATTTCAGCGTTTTCACAGAATATTCCCTCCAAACAGCGTGCCGCCCAGCAGCAGATTCAGCCCAGCGCGAACAGCCAGCCGCCCTAAGACTGCTCCGAAAATGATGACGATGAACAAAATCAACAATCGCTTTTTCGTCAAATTCATTGTGAACTCCTTTCTTCTTGACTTTTCGATGGGACGAGTGTATCATCAAAACAGTGCTGAGTCAATCGTCTCAGCCAAAATGAGACAAAGAAGGGCGTTTGTATCATCCCATGAAGAACATGAACAATCAGGAAAAGAACACCTATGTGCGGCAGCACATTCTGTCTGCGCTGCTGGAATTGATGCACACACAGGACTTTGCGTCCATCAGCATTCAGGCGCTGGTGGATGCTGCCGGTGTTGGGCGGGCATCTTTTTACCGTAATTTCGCAAGCAAAGAGGACGTATTACAGCAGGAGTCTGTGCGTCTGACCAATGAATGGAAGACAAATTTTGACCATGAGCATCCTGATGGCACACCGGGTCAGGATAATCTATGGCTCGTCAGTTTGCTGGATTTTTACAAGGACCATGCTGAATTTTACCTTGCATTGTACCATGCAGGGCTTTCCAATATCATGCTGGAAACGATCCTCGGCTATTTTGACCGTTCGCCGGAGATTCCCAACGGGTTGGCTTATCTGAATTCTGCCATCGGTTATATGCTATATGGCTGGGTACATGAGTGGATGAATCGTGGAATGCAGGAATCCGGCACGGAGATTGCCCGGATGTTTGCAGAAGCACAGAAAAAACAGGCATAAAAGAACAGGGCGCATCCCATAAAAAGAGATACGCCCTGTTTTGCTATTCTTAATCTTCTAAGCCATGGCTCTCGGTTACGTTTTTCAAATATTCCTTCGGATTGCCGTTCAAAATCAAATCGGCATAGCCCAGTGGGTCATTGTAGATGAGGTAGTCTAACTCTGACCTCTGGGCCATGGTCACGTCCAACGCATCCTCGACCCCGGTGCAGTCAATGGAAATTTTGCGCCCATCCCGGAGCAGTAGTTCCACACAGCCGGTGTCCATGTTGAAATGGCAAGCTCTTGCATCGTACTTCATGTTTATGTCCTTTCCGCCTTACGGCACCTTTACAGTTGTGACCTTTGTGACGCGGTCTTTTTTCTGATAAGGTTTCGGACACACAGCCGTCAGGGAAGAGCCCTTGTTTTCGTTTCCAAAGAAAACAAAAAATCCGAACCCTTCTCCTATCGAGAAAAGGTTCGGATTTTCATTGTTTGGTGCGAGGGAGGGGACTCGAACCCCCAAGGATAAACCACACGCACCTCAAACGTGCGCGTCTGCCAGTTCCGCCACCCTCGCACAACTATAAAATTGTTGCAATCCTGGATTTCTGAGGCTTGAAACCATTGTCGCGGACTGCTTGAATATACTACCACATTACCCCGGGAAAGTCAAGCGATTTTGATAGAAATTTCCTCGTTTCATATTCAACGGTTTCCCGGTGCATACTAGAACAAATTATCACCGGGGAGGCAGGACCGTGAAACGACGCAACAGAGCATACCGATTGCTGAGACTGACAGCAGTATATCTGCTCCTGCTGCCGTTTCTGCTGCTGGGCTGGCTGTACAGCCGCCTGCCGGATCGTGTTTATCTGGAACCCGGGCAGGCCTTGCTTTTGCCCGCTTTGGCTGGGTGGAACCTATGGGGCTTCACGGCAGCCAGAATGCGGCCAGTACCCAGGTCGTGGGCAGTTACCAGACCACTCTGTCACTGGGCGGCTGGCTTCCCATCAAGAATATCCGCACGGTGGTCACGGAGCGCGCGCAGGTCACGGTCTGCGGTACGCCGTTCGGGGTCAAAATGTTCTCCGAGGGGGCACTGATCGTTGGCTTTTCCGATATCGACAGCCCCCGGCGGGAGCACAGTGAACCCGGCAAAGGCAGCGGGACTGCGCCTGGGAGACCGCGTGATCCGCATTGGACAGATCGGGACGGAAAACAATAGACGCTGTGAAGGAAGCGCTGGAAGCCGCCCGGGGAAGCGCCGCAGAGGTCATCTATGTCCGTAGCGGGGAACAGCGCAGCACCACTCTGACCCCTGTCTGGGATGCCGCTGCCGCCCAGTGGCGGGCAGGCATGTGGGTGCGGGATTCCTCTGCCGGTGTGGGCACTCTGACCTTTGTGGACCCGGAAAAGGGTGTCTTTGCGGGGCTGGGGCATCCCATCAGCGACGGCGACACCGGCGAAAGCATCGCTCTGCGCAGCGGGGAGATCGTGCCGTGTGAGATCACCGGGTGCAGCATGGGCACTGTGGGTAGCCCAGGGGAGCTGAAGGGGAAGTTCCTGAGCGCCCACGCCATTGGCAGCATCCGGATCAATGGAGAAAACGGCGTTTATGGCACAACACGGACAGGCTTTTCCGGGCAAACCATGCCGGTGGCGTTTGCGCAGGAGGTCGAGACGGGGGATGCACAGATCCTGGCTACCGTCGCCGGGGAAACGCCCCGTACCTACCATGTCCGCATCGAGAAGATCAGCGATGCCGATCCGCGCCGCAATATGGTCGTCCGGGTGGTGGACAAAGCCCTGCTTTCCCGGACCGGCGGCATTGTGCAGGGGATGAGCGGCAGTCCCATTTTGCAGAATGGGCGGCTGGTCGGCGCGGTGACCCATGTTCTCGTCAACGATCCGACACGGGGCTATGGAATTTTCGCGCAGACCATGTTGGAGCAGGCTGAACAGGTTGCAACGGCGGAAAAATGAGCAGATTTGGTAAACAAAACAGGCTGATTCGACTGAAGATTCCATAATATGGCAAAAATAACAGTTGAAATCCATGGGAATTTATGGTAAAATCAGAAACGTAAGGAAAACCGCACACATTGGAGGAATGAACGATGGACAAGATCAAATTTTTGATGTCGGATACTGGCGCAGAGATCACGGCAGCCTGTCGTGAAGCTTTGGAGCAGAAGGGCGTAGAGGTGACCGTGGTGGAAAAAGACGGCCTGAAGGTCCTGCAGAAAATGCTTGCAGTGCGGCCCCAGGTGGTGTTGCTGGATGCCTTTATGCCCGGGCTGGATGCGCTGGCCGTGAAACAGAAGTACAATGCAGCCGGTGAGCGCCACACCTCTTTCTTTGTGACGGGGGCGTTCCAGAGCGAGGAAATGGTGCAGGAGCTGCTGGATGAGGGCTTTGCTTACTATTTCGTCAAGCCCTTTGACGAGACGGTTCTGGCAAGCCGCGTGCTGAAGGTGGCTGCCGGGCAGGAAAAGCGCATTCTGCATACCAGCGTGGACAGCGATGAACTGACAGTCACTGAGATCCTGCACCAGATCGGCGTTCCCGCCCACATCAAAGGTTACCAGTTCCTGCGGGATGCCATCCTGCTCACCATGAACGAGCCGGAGTACATCAACGCTGTGACCAAGCGCCTCTACCCGGAAATCGCCAAGAAAAACGGTACCACTGCCAGCCGGGTGGAGCGCGCCATCCGCCATGCCATTGAGGTGGCGTGGGACCGGGGCGATGTGGATACCCTCAACAGCTACTTCGGCTATACCATCCACAACCTGCGGGGCAAGCCCACCAACAGCGAGTTCATTGCAATGATCGCTGACAAGATGCGGCTGGATAAGCGGCAGAGGGCAGTGTGATGGATGCACATGCCGACGGATTTTAATCAAGTTTTTTTCAAAATCATGCACTTGTGTCCACATTGACGCTTTTGTTGTACAAAATTGAGGGATTTATCCTAATGACATTCCTTCTGTTGTGATATAATTGTATCGATCAAAAGGAGGAATGCGAGATGATCCATCTGCTGTTAGCGGTGATCTATGTTCTTTATCAGTCTGGGCCTGCCGGATTCTCTGCTGGGGGCTGCGTGGCCTTCGATCTATCAGGGATTTGGGGTCCTGTCTCCTATTCCGGTGTGATCTTCTGCATTATATCGGTGGAACGGTGCTCTCCAGCCTGCAAAGTGACCGGATGACTCGCCGGTTTGGAGCAGGCGGTGTTACGGCCATCAGCGTGGCCATGACTGCGGCTGCACTGTTCGGGTTCTCCGTCAGCAGCTCGTTCTGGGCCATGTGCCTGTGGGCAATTCCTTATGGACTTGGGGCTGGAAGCGTGGATGCGGCACTCAACAACTATGTGGCGCTCCATTTTGCCAGCCGCCACATGAGCTGGCTCCATTGTATGTGGGGAATCGGAGCCTCGGTCGGGCCCTACATCATGGGCGCGGCGCTTTCTTCCCGCGCCGGGTGGCAGACGGGGTATCGGGTCATCAGTGTGATGCAGATGGTGCTGACGATCATTATTCTGCTGAGTCTCCCGCTCTGGAAAACGAAATCGGGTGCGAATGCCGAGGAGAGGGAAGCAGCTCCGGCAGAAGCGCTGACCCTGAAACAGATTTTCCGGATCTCGGGCGTAAAAGAGGTTCTGGTTACATTTTTCTGCTATTGTTCTCTGGAGCAGACCACCAGTCTGTGGGCCAGCAGTTATCTGGTGCTGAACAGGGGAATCGCGCCGGAGACCGCCGCCGGCTTTGCCAGTCTTTTCTTTGTCGGCATCACCGTGGGACGGGCGTTGTGCGGCTTCCTGACCTTAAAATTCGATGATACCCAGATGGTTCGTATGGGGCAGGGGATCATCGCGATTGGGATAACGGCGTTTCTTCTGCCGCTTGGGGAAGCAGTGACACTGGCAGGGCTGCTGCTGGTTGGTCTTGGCTGTGCTCCGATCTATCCCAGTATCATTCATGCAACGCCGGGCCGCTTCGGTGCGGACAGGTCACAGGCGATCATTGGGGTTCAGATGGCCAGCGCCTATATTGGCAACTGCCTGATGCCGCCGTTGTTCGGCGTGATCGCAAACCACACCACGATCGCGATTTTTCCGTATTATCTGCTGGTGATCCTGATTTTGATGGGATATATGCACGAAGCGCTGCAAAAGAAAACGAAAGCGGCGCAATAAAATACCGCTGCTCTTGCATTTGGAAAAATGCACAGGAGCAGCGGTATTTTTGTACGCATATCATCCCGCGCCTGCACCGGAACAGTCGGCTGCAGCACACCACGATTCTGGATGTGGCACTGGGGGAAAACCTTTACTCAGACGGCCCGGATCGCTGGGGTTCTCTTGCCTGTATGCGTCGGCAGGCATCCTCCTTCACAAGCTCAATGATCACCGCCGTCAGGGGGATAAAGAAGATGATACCGATGATGCCAAAGAGCTTTCCGCCGATCATAGCGGCAACAAGGGTGTACAGCGGAGAAAGCCCCACGGATTTTCCCACCACCCGGGGGTAGATGAACTGGTTTTCAATAAACTGTACGGCAAGGTAAACAATGAGGCAGCGCACGGCCAGAACGGGATCCACCAACAGCACGAGGAACACGCTGACCACGCAGGAGATCAGCGCTCCGACGTAGGGGATAATGGCGCAGATGGCGGTCAGCATTCCCACCAGGCTGCCGTAGGGGATCTTGAAAACGGAAAACGCAAGGGCCATGAGAACGCCAAGGATCACGGCCTCACTGCATTGCCCCGTCAGAAAGTTTGCGAAGGATTGCCGGAACAGCCGGCAGAACTTCAGCAGCCAGGCGGCATGGCTGGGCTTCAGGTAGGCACAGACCAATGTGCGGGCGTGGTGGCAGAGACTCTCTGAGCCAACGGACATATAAACGGAGATGATCAGAGCAAAGGATGCGGTCACCACGATATTTACCGTGGCAGATACGGCACCTACCGCATTGACCAGCACGGTGTCGATGCTGTCGGTGACCCTGTGAAGCAGCTGCTCCCAGTCGATGCCCTCCAGCCAGCTCATCAGCCACCCCATGTCGGCATCCTGTGCGCTGAGATAGGCGGTCCAGCGGGGGATGTTTGCTTCGATCTGTACATAGAGGCTGTGAAAAGACTGCACCAGCTCCGGGATCAGCAATGTCAGCGCCAGCACCAACACCAGCACAACACCCAGCAGGGTGATGAAGAAGCTCAGGAGATGGAGTACTTTATCCGAGGGCTGTTTTTTTGGCCTTTGCAGAACAGGCGCTTCAGCCGTTTTTCCAGCCCGGTCATGGGCACGTTGATAAAAAGTGCCAGAATGCCGCCTGCCAGAATGGGCAATACCAGGTCTACCAGCTGTGCAGCAAATGCCAGAACGGAAGAAAGCCGCAGCAGCGCCACAAAAAGCGTGACGCCTACAACAGTTATGAGCAGATATTGTTTTGTTTTTTGGTTCCATGAAAAAAATCCTTTCCCGGAGCTGATGGCTGAAATATGCAAAGAGAACGTCTGCGAACTCTTTTTTTTGTATTGTAATCAGAAGCAGCTGGCTTGTCAAGAAGTCGGGAACTGCGGGGGTTTCTTTTTGGGCTGGGCGTGATATAATATGTAGGCCACAATTTCGTGAAAAAACTAAAAATAAATTGGAAATGCGTGGAAAAGCAAAGAAATATAACAGAGAGTATCTTTGCTGCCTACATAAGGTTGAACGAAAATCAACTTGAGATAAAACTCCATAGTACAGCCTGTATAAAAATGACACGAAAAAAGCTGAAAATTCCTCTTGCTTTTTCTGAGATCTGTGCTATAATATTAAGGCAATCGTTTCCAAGGCCGCTCGCGGGGGTAGCCGATATTGAAGGTTGTGATGGGCACATACATTTATAATATGGCCCCAATAAGTCAGAACCAGAAATGAGGTGAAAAAGAATGAAACAGGGTATCCATCCGAACTACGTTGACTGCACCATCACTTGTGCTTGCGGCAACGTCATTAAGACTCGTTCTACCAAGCCCGAGATCCACGTCGAAGTTTGCTCCAAGTGCCACCCCTTCTACACTGGTAAGCAGAAGCTGGTTGACACCGGCGGACGTGTTGAGCGCTTCAACAAGCGTTTCGGCCGTAAGTAATTACTGGTCTTTTCAGCGCCGTCTCCTTTGGGAGGCGGCGTTTTTTGTTGTTATGCCGCACAAAAGCTCTCTTTCTGTAATTTACACGCCGTTCCCTTATTTTGAACACATTTCCGGACTAAAATAAACCAGTATCTTCAAAAAGCGCTTTGCGCTGCCTTAGAAAGGAGCGTTGTGAACGTGATCGAAGTTTCTCATCTCACCAAACAGTATGGCAATCATCTTGCCGTGGACGATGTCTCGTTTACCGTGGCAGATGGCCAGATCTGTGGTCTGCTGGGGCCCAACGGCGCGGGCAAATCCACCATTATGAACATCCTCACCGGCTATCTCTCTGCCACCAGTGGGCAGGTGACGGTGGCAGGGCACCCTCTGCCCGAGGAGGCCGATGCCGCCAAAGCCTGTGTGGGCTATCTGCCCGAACAGCCGCCCCTTTACCCGGAGATGACGGTGCAGGAGTACCTGACCTTTGCCGCCGAGCTGAAGGGTGTGAAAAAGGCGGAACGGAAGGAGCAGGTGTGCAGGGCTGCCCGCCGTACCGGGCTGGAAACCGTTCTGCCCCGGCTCATCCGCAGCCTTTCCAAGGGCTACAAGCAGCGGGTGGGCATTGCACAGGCATTGCTGGGCAGTCCCAGGCTCATCATTCTGGACGAGCCGACGGTCGGCCTGGACCCGGCACAGGTCATCGAGATCCGCAAGCTCATCCGGGAGCTGGGCCGGGCACATACAGTTATCCTGTCCAGCCATATCCTCAGTGAAGTGCAGGCAGTCTGCCAGCAGATCCTGATCCTTTCCAAAGGACACTTGGCGGCAGCAGGCAGTCTGGAGGAGCTGACCGCCGATGGCAAGAGCCTGGAAGAGGTGTTCTGGAACTGACCGACGGTGAATCGGAAGAAGCAACCGGA
>ENA-OQKK01000473-OQKK01000473.1-human-gut-metagenome-genome-assembly--contig:-NODE-473-length-9935-cov-1.881729_pt1 | contig 9935 bp, 12 predicted proteins | sample MGYA00242648_ERZ504797 | MGnify/ENA primary metagenome ERZ504797 (study PRJEB26092, sample SAMD00036412) | human gut metagenome | host: Homo sapiens | study: EMG produced TPA metagenomics assembly of the... | reverse complement strand
TTACTCCTATGAAGAATGGTATTTGATTTTTTTACATGAATTGACACATCAGAAAAAACACGATTTATGGTATAAAAGGTTTCTTCAAATTATAAGGGATGTTTATTGGTTTTGTATCCCAATGCTGTGGGTGCAAAAAATAGGCAAATATAGATATCGAATGTGTCTGTGATGAGACTGTTACAAAACATATGAATCTGACGCAACGGAAAGATTATTGCAATGTTATTTTAAAAGTAGGCTTCAAAACAAAACGAAAAAAAGAAATTGTCTGGAGTTGTTTCAATGGTATCAGAAACAGAGATACTGAAAGAACGATTTTACAATGTGTTTTTAGCAAGAAAAAAACTTCGAATATACGTCACTGTTTTTCTTTTTGGAATAATTATTTTGAGTTTTTCGGAAATGCAAATAGCGCGACAAATATGGTCATCATCGCATATAGAAAATTGTCCCAAATGCAAAGCTGCGGTACAAGGAGAAGTGGTTTGGAATGCATGGGAAAATGAAAAAAATGTAGTATGTACACATCAATATGCATGGGGAGATGACTTACAGAAAGCCAGATATGGAGTAGAAAAAATCAGGTGTAATGAATGTGGAAATTTTTTTGAGATAAAGATCAGGCAAGAAAAAATAGTCTGCCATGGGTATAATGATTAATTAGACAAATGTAAGAAAAAGATTGACAAAAGTAGGAAGTATGGTATTTTTGTTATACAAATGTAGAACGTACGTTGACAGGTATAATAAATTTTTAAGGAGAAAAGTATGAAAGCGGTAAAGAAAAAAATTTCCATTTTTCTAATGACCTTAATGTTGGCCAGTACATTTTCTGCCAATGTAACAAAAGCGGATGTTATCGAAAGTAAGAATATTTTTGCGTATGAAGAAATTATGCCGTATGCTGCAGTTTGCCCGAGATGTGGAGGAAGAATAACATCGTCAACCGTATGGGGAAGCTGGATAAGCAGTGGTACAGTTACATGTACTCATGGTCACGCATGGGGAACTGATTTGAAGCAGTATAGAACAGGAATAAAAACTACAAAATGTTTAAATTGTAACGCAGGAAATACTGCTAATGTGAAAGAAACAAGAACAATTTGTCACGGATATGATAATTAATGGTTAAAACACAAGGCTGTTGTATGATATGTAAAAAAACAGAAGTCATGCAATAGCCTTGTGCTATATAGAAACATAGGGGGTAGCATAATGATGGGAAAAGGTTGAAGAAATTTTTGGTTTGATTCTGATTAACATCACATTAGTCAGTGGGAGCTTAAATGCAGAAACGGTATATGCAGATACACAAGCCAAGATTGAAATTGAGAAAACGGAAATGCCATTAAAAATTTAGTGTTGATGAAGAAAATAAAAAAACGGTAACTTCAAATAGTGGCAGCCTGGAAGAAAATATATAAAAATAATGGAGTGGAACTAATGGTAATCCCATCAGGGCAACAGGCTTCGGAAGAAAAAGTACAGGAGATCCAGAATGAAATTACGACAGGAGAAGGGCCGGATGTATTTTTGGCAGAAGGGCCGAATCCGACCTGGAGTGAGCAAAGAGCAGTTGTTTTTGAGGACCCCAAAAAAGAAATGTATCAGGGAACCTTTCTTTCGTTGAAACCATACATGAAATATTTTGATATAGATATTTTAGAAGAGAAGATTTTGTCTGCAGGTATGGCTAATGAGGAACAAATACTGATTCCTATGACATACGATTATTTTCTATATGCATTTACAACACAGGATTTACCGGAAAATACAGAAATATCAAGAAATTGGCTGGAATTAGCCAGACAAAAAGAAAAGCAATTCAACAGATTGTAGGGCAAAGAAGTGGGGTTCAATTTTTTGATACATTTAGTGAGGTAGTTGATTATAAGAAAAAAACACTTCTATATTCGGAAGAGCAGATAAAAAAAGTTTTGGATGAAACAGTAGCATTAAAAACAAGATCATTAGCTTTAAACTGGAAAATAAAAGATACAGGAGTAGTAAGTCTAAATGATTTGGAAGAACTTGGAGGTGAAAAAACAGTTCATACGGTATTTGCAATGCCGAATCAGGAAGGCGGATTCACTGCAAATGTTACACTTTATGCAGGAATTAATAAGAACACAAAGCAACCTTTAAAAGCAGTCTCCTTTTTACAAATGCTATACAGTGAAGAAGTTTTATCAGGAAAAGGAATAGAGTTAGAAGATAGAAGAGAGGCAAGCAATATAAGATTTCCGCAAGGGGTTTCTATTTACAAAAAGGAACTAGAAAAACGAATGCGGAGTCTTTCGAGACAAGATCAAAAACAAATCAAAACGATACAGGAAGAAGTAAACACCGTTCGATTTTATTCGGTATGGGACAGGGAACTTAATTCCTTATTATCTAAGTATGAGGCACAGGAAGATGAAAAGCAAAAAGAGCATGTCTTCATAAAAACAATACAGAAATGGAAGGGAAAAATACAGAAATGACATAAAAAATCAGCCCTGTGGAGTGAGAGTTGCAAGAAACAGATTTTCCGGAGTACTGTGGAACAGTCTGTAAAGCTAAAGCGGATATTCGCAATCCGCTTCGCTACTTGCTCATAACTGAATAGCTGCTTCACCGCTTATCAGGACTTGGTTGATTCGGTTAAATTCTTTTAGGGTTTGTCAAGGGTGATGAGGAGCTTTAAAAACAGGCTCCTCTTCACCCTTAATTTATATATCGGTTAATGATCTGTGCGTTTGAGAAATTGATTCGTATATATCAAGACACATATGACAGAGCATTACTTTTGACAGGAATTTTTAGAAACAATAACCTTTGTCGGTCGATACAGTTTTTCTCCGAAGAAGTAGCCTTTCTGTATTTCCTCGACAACTCTGTCTTCTTCCACCCGGTCGGTTTCTTCGATGTGCACTGCATCATGGATATGAGGATCAAATATTGTACCATTTGCTTCCATCGGTAAGACATTCAGCTGATATAAATTCTGCGCCAAAGCTGTACGGAAATCCATCATAAGAAGCTTTTCATCCATATAGGCCCAGCGATTCGTCGTTCGTTCCGAACTGACAATTCCATATTCGAGATTGTCTTTTACAGCCAGCAGCTTTTCAATCCATGTGCTGACTCGGATATTTGTATCTCCGTCATGACAGTCTGCAAATACTTCTTGTGTCTGTCTGGCGATCATCTGGATTCTCTTTTCCAATTGCAGAAGCCTTCGTTGTGGGGTTTCAGATTTTCCGCCCCCACGGCAAAACTCTTTTCCGGCCTGAAGTACATTTGCGAGAAGCTGTTCCGGTACGAAAACGGTATTATCGGGAAGCGTTTCGGCTTTTCTTCTGTGAATTGACTCAAATCTATCTTTGCAAGATTCTCTCCTGATTGCAGTATCAGGGTAAAATCGCCGCATTCCATTCCAACCTCGATCCATGCTTTCAGCCGGCTTGCATCCTTTGGAAATTCAGGACAGATCTCCTCCATTTTCTAGGTTCTGACTTTCCTTTTTAGAATCCTTTGATTTCAGATACAGGTTCAGACCTTTTCCTTTGATTCCGGAATCCAGCAAAATGTCGAAACCATCTGTTCGCATGGGAATCATGTGTCGTTCTTCGTTAAGCCAGGTTAATGGAATGCATTCCTTTCCCCATTGGATGGTTGAAATTTCAATTCCGGCGGTCCATGGGAAAAGTACAAGCATGGTAATAGGCTTCGCGGTAGGATTGGTAAGTCTGGCTCCCTGGGCTGCAGTTCTATCCGCGGCCACAACGGAAAGATCCTCGTATCCGATTGTTTCCTGACCCAGTGTTTCTCTCGATTTCGTATCACTTAGATAATAGTACGTCATATTTGGAATCATTTCTGGAGTATTCTCTCCGATGGTATATTCCAATCCTTCCAGCATATTAGTTTGATCTGTCCATGCTGAAAATTCTGCCAGCAGATTTTGCTTTTTTACAATTTGAAATCACACGAACCCCAAATTGCTGGTCATGTTTCATATCTTGTGCTTTTGAAAGGGCACAAGCATCTGTCGCAGTCATAACCCTTATTACATGAAAGCCTGCTTTTTCCATGGCGGTCCGTACATTTTTCTGCGTTATAATTTCCGGTATAGAAAGGGCAAGCACACAATCGCTTATCTGTGCAAATGCAGTTTTTTGAAGCTCCATTTTCAATTCCTTCATCAGAGCAATACAATATCGAATCGAACAAGGCTCCAGGGTAGAAGAAACTGCGCTTTCTGCTTCCTGCATAAAGTCTTCTTCGTCTGTGTTTCTCTCGTGAAGCATCCGTAATATCCGCCTGACTCATAACGGTGAAGATACGGAGCAGTTACTTTTTATCAAGGGTTCTCGCGCATTACGCCGACCAGTGCATGCGGGACATATGGCTCTTCGAGATAAGCAGTCTCATCCGGTGTCAGCTGTACACCGATGGCTTTGACGCCCTCTTCAATATGCGATACCTTTGTCGCCCCGACAACCGGAGCAGTTACTTTTGTGAGCAGCCATCCGAGCGAAATCTGGATTCTCGTCAGCCCCTTCTTCTTTGCAAGTTCACCGACGCGGTCGATAATGATGGCGTCTTTTTCTTTCGTCGCATCATACTTTCCTTTTGCGTACGTATCTTCCTGCAGCCGTTTGGAAAGCTCCGACGGTTTTTTTGCCAGGCGGCCGGAAGCCAGCGGGCTGTACGGTGTCAGTGCAATATTCTGATCCTTGCAGAACGGAACCATCTCGCGTTCCTCCTCGCGGAATAGCAGATTGTAATGTCCCTGAATCGAAACAAATTTGGCCCAGCCGTTCTTATCCGCAATATAATTTGCTTTTGCCAGCTGCCATGCGAAGCAGTTAGAAATACCGATGGCGCGTACCTTTCCTGCAACGACAGCTGAATTTAATGCCTCCATCATTTCTTCTACCGGTGTGTGATAGTCCCACATATGGCAGATATAAAGGTCAACATAGTCCATGCCAAGATTCGTAAGGCTGCGATCGAGAAGACCTAAAATATGATCTTTTCCGCTCACCCCGTCTGCAATTTCCTGCGGGCTGCGCGGGAAAAATTTTTGTTGCGACAACGACTTCATCACGTTTTGCAAAATCGTTCAGCGCGCGTCCCAGATACTGCTCGCTGGTGCCGCTCTGATAACCGGCAGCGGTATCAAAAAAAGTTTACACCAAGTTCCAGACCGCGTTTTAAAATCGCGCGGGAATGCTCCTCGTCCAGTGTCCAGGAATGTATGCCGCTTTTTGCATTTCCAAATCCCATACATCCCATACAGATTCTCGATACCTTTAAATCCGAATTTCCAAGTTTTGTGTATTCCATGAAAAAAATCTCCCTGTGCGATGATGTACTCCCAGAGTACATGATTTCGTGCTTTTCTAAGATACTTCCATTGTAAAATCGGAATACAGATTTGTCCAATACTTGATGCAAAAAGAAGGGTATGTTCAAAAAGCATGAAGAACGAGAGAAAGAACAGGAAAAACATGTGAAGGAACATATACAAAATCAAGTGAAAGTCAGTTTTCTAAAAGTAAAAAGTCAAATCAGAACATTTTTTTCATCCCGGAGTATGCTAAAATTTTTTTATAAGACAAAGACAGGATGTGCGAAAGCATGTTGCAGGGGTTTTTACGCACAATCCGGAAAAGAGGAAACATGAAGAAACAGTATTACTGCAATCCATTAAACATGGACTACCGTTACCAGTTTATCGAGGATATGAGAAGCGGCGAGGACAAGATTTCCCGCGAGGCCGCCGATCCGTCGATGATTTTATTTCAGGGAAAATATTATATTTTTGCATCCATGACTTTGAGCGTCTGGGTTTCGGAGGATATGGTTCACTGGGAGAGCCACCGTCTGCCGGACAGCCTGCCGCTGTATGACTATGCGCCGGATGTGCGCGTGGTCGGCGATTACGTGTATTTCAGCGCATCCCGTCGTGGCACGATCTGCGATTTTTACCGCACGAAAGATATCTTAAACGGTCCGTTTGAGCGTATTCCGGGAACCTTCGATTTCTGGGATCCGAACCTGTTTCTTGATGATGACGGAAAGCTCTATTTTTACTGGGGATGCAATAACGTGACTCCGATCTGGGGTGTGGAGCTTGAACCGGAGACGATGGTTCCAAAGACCGAGAGAAAAGAACTGATCTACGGTCAGCCGGAAAAAATCGGATACGAGCGCGTCGGAGAAAATCATTCCAAAATGCCGCTGAGTGAAGAAGAAGCTGTTGAAAAATTCAAAGAATTTCTGAAAGTACAGGGAAAAGATGCGGATCATCTGACGGAGGAGCAGATCGGGTTTGCCAAAATTATGTTCAGCCAGAGACCGTTCATCGAGGGCGCATGGATGACAAAGCACAATGGAATCTATTATCTCCAGTATGCCGGCCCGGGAACGGAATACAACGTTTACGGTGACGGTGTTTACGAGAGTGATTCCCCGCTTGGCCCGTTCCATCTGGCAAAGAACAATCCATATTCCTATAAACCGGGCGGATTCCTGCGCGGTGCAGGCCACGGTTCGACGATGGAAGACCGCTATGGAAACTGGTGGCATACCGCGACAATGCAGATCAGCAAAAACCACGATATGGAGCGTCGTGTTGGCATCTGGCGGGCAGGCTTTGACGAAGATGGTGTCCTGTTCTGCAATCAGCAGTTCGGCGACTGGCCGATGGCAGTGGAGCAGGAAAAAGAAGATCCATGGGCAAAACCGGAGTGGTATCTCTTAAGCTATCAGAAAGCAATGAGTGCATCGTCCTCTGAAGAAGGCAGAGAACCGTCGTTTGCGGCAGATGAAAATATCCAGACCTGGTGGCGCGCCGCCGGAAATCAGCCGGGCGAGTGGATTTCGATGGATCTTGGTGAGGTAAAAGATGTCCGCGCCGTACAGATCAATTTTGCGGATGATAAAATCGATGTACCCCTGCCGGGCGAGCGTCAGGGCGAACGATATATCGACCCGAGTCAGCATAAAACAAGATGGCTGCTTGAGGCATCCGCCGATGGAACAAACTATTTTGTCCTGGCAGACAAATCAGACGCAGAAACTAATCTGCCACACGATTTCGTTGTAAAAGAAGAGGGTGTACAGATCCGCTATCTGAAACTTACTGTTTTTGAAGTACCGTACAATCAGAATCTATGCATCTCCGGCTTTCGTGTCTTCGGACTCGGCAACGGCGAAAAACCATTCGCACCGCAGTATCAGGCAGAACGAACCGGAACCATGGATATGCGCATCACCATTGAGCCGCAGACAGACGCCGTCGGATACAACGTCCTCTGGGGTTTTGATCCGGACAAGCTGTATCACAGCTGCATGACCTTTATGCCGGAGCAGAATATTGGCGCGCTGGTCGAAGGCGAAACGGTATATGTGAGAGTCGATGCGTTTAATGAAAATGGAATTACGGAAGGAACCGTAAGGCCGCTTGTATGATACAATTATATTGAAAAAGCAGAAAAACAGCTCAGGTGCAGAAATGCACTTGAGCTGTTTTTATGTTAGGCATATCAATGATTAACATAAAAGCTACTAGAATACGGATAAACGTCTGTACAGTATTGGAAGAACTGCATGCCTGCATGTCAAGAGAAGGAAAAAATTAGTTATTAAAGTGATGAACCTTTTTGGTGCTCGCTGCATTGATCCCTATATTGTTTTGGCGTGAGTTCGTTCACTTTTTTAAACATTTCGATAAAAGCGCGAGAACTGGAAAAACCACTTTCTTCTGAAATATCAGGAATAGAAGAAGTAGTAGTTTCAAGGAGGTGGGTCGCATGGTCTAATCGGAGCGAAGAAAGATAGACATTAAAATTGCGTCCTGTTTTTTTTGCAAACATTCTGGAAAAATAGGTCGGATTGAAGCCAAAATGTTCGGAAACACTTTCCAGAGTAATATGTTCTTTATAATGTGCTGCCAGATATTCGGTAAAAGAAATTGAATCCTCTAATTTTGATCGGGGGGGGTAGTACAAGCCGGAGTAGCCATGCTTTCAGAGAGAAGGATATGAAAAATTTGGAGAACGCAGGCATTCATCCCAAGGAGATCAACTGGTTTTTCGGATCGCGAATATCGGTAGATATCCATAAGAAGTCCCATGATTTCTTTTCGATGTCTGTTCACAACATCCTGCTCTATAATAGGGGAGTTTTTATCATCCGGGTTAAAAAAAACTAGTAGGATAGCAACAGGAACAAGCACTGCAAATCCGAGAAAGGAGGCAGAATTTTCAAGTGATTTATGAATAACATTTGGATTCACAAAAGAAAAATCATTATCTTTTACATAAGCCATAGTAGAACCGATTTCACAGAGCAGTGTTCCCGAAATAGAACAGTTAAATTCAAAACTGTTATGCCAGTGAAAATGCGGTGCTAAATTTACATCTTTTGGTTTTTCTAACTGAATCCAGTCAGAATGAAATACTTTGCAAAAGCGTCCGTCATACAAATTGATTGGTTCATATTCGATAATTTCCATATGTTTTGCCCTCTTTTGAATTGTACATTAACCATGAATAAAAAGGAAAAATGATTATATGTCATAAAATTTGCACATAACATATTATTCGAAATTCGTTAAAAAAGTCCATAAAAAAGTGATATAAAGTAAAAATACTGTATAGATTAGATAAGAAAGCGTCTTGAGAAAAGATAAGAAAAAGTATAAAAATAGATTATAACAAAAACGAACTTTTCTAAAGGAGGAAAAGAGATGAAAAGAAAAACATTAGCAGTTTCACTATCAGCAATCCTTGCAGCGTCCATGCTTTTTGGATGCGGAAGCAATTCCAAAAGTGGGGATACAAAGAGTTCTTCTGGCAATGGTAGTGCCAGCGCCAGCGCATCTGATGCATCCAACGCAGGCTCAGATGCTTCTGGTTCAGGTATCCAGTACGATGGAGACGATGTAACGATTACCTATTGGCATACACATGGTGATTCCGAGGAAGAGGTTCTTGTGGATACCATTATTCCTGAGTTTGAAAACAGTATCCAAATATTACATGTTGATGTCTGTAAGAATGCCATACGATGGATTGATGACAAACAGAATTAATTACCAGCCTTTCCAGTGGAACAGGCCCGGATCTGATGCGAATTGGATATTATCTGGGTTCCAGAACTTGCTGAAATGGGAGCACTTGCAGCAGTTGATGATCTGGAAGGATTTGCAGATCTGAAAGATAATCTGTACGAAGGACCGCTGAGTACTAATTATTACAATGGAAAATATTATGGATTGCCATTGAACACAAACTGTCTGTCAGGCGTTTACAGTAAGACCATGATGGAGGAACTGAATATTGACAGTATTCCGACAACTTACGATGAAGTTGTTGCATTGAAGGACAAGCTTGGCTCAGATCAGTATCTGATCGCATGCGAGGGGGCAAACTCTTGGGCTATGGCTCCATTGTTTCACTCTTTGGGCGGTGTTTATACCAACGAGGATTATACAAAAGCATCTGGTTATATCAACAGTGAAGATAGTGTAAAGGCACTGGAGACTATCGTTGAGTGGTATGATGAAGGAATTATTGGACCTTGCTTCACAGGTGGAAAGCCGGATGCAGCAAATGGTCTTTACGATGGAAATTATCTGTTTAGTTATCAGGGTCCATGGTTCTTCACAAATGATGATGAAGAAAATCTGGCAAAAGTAGAAGTAGGACTTCTGCCGGCTGGCAAAGCCGGATCTCTTACCGTTAACGGTGGCGAGGATCTGGTTATGTTTTGAGAGTAGCGATAAGAAAGAAGCATCTTGGGTATTTGCCAATGTTCTTAATAGACGTGAATTCTCTCAGACAGCACAGGCTGTAGGCGGTGGACATCTGATCCCGACTGTAAAAACAATTTGCCGTAATCTGTAAGAAGTACAAGCAGTACCGAATATGAGTACG
>ENA-OQKK01000472-OQKK01000472.1-human-gut-metagenome-genome-assembly--contig:-NODE-472-length-9958-cov-2.085342_pt1 | contig 9958 bp, 14 predicted proteins | sample MGYA00242648_ERZ504797 | MGnify/ENA primary metagenome ERZ504797 (study PRJEB26092, sample SAMD00036412) | human gut metagenome | host: Homo sapiens | study: EMG produced TPA metagenomics assembly of the... | reverse complement strand
CAACAACCGACAAACTGAACGATAGTATGAAAGCAAAAGTATTCAAGTACAAGTCTGATGGGAATACCGTCGTGGCTCCTTATATGGAACTGGAGCCGTACGCGGAGAATGTATATCTCTCCCTGTCGAGAAAGAACGAATACGGGAATGAAGACGATGACTGTTTCCATGTGGTCTGCCGGATTGAAAACGTTTATTTCTCCAGCGGGCAGTATTCACGCCGGTTCCTCAAGGGAGAAGGTTGCAGAGAGGAAGCCGCCACCTATTGCAGAAACTGGATTGCGGATACGCTTCAAAGTGCGGAAAGAGGAGCCTTCGTCAATTTGATCTCCGTCCGCGTGTTCGAAGCTCTCGGACTTGACACCACCCCCCTGGTGCAAGCCCGTGAGGAATATAAAAGAATACAGGAGCAGAAACGCAGGGAGCAGAAGGAGAAAGAGGCGGAAGAGCGCAGAGTGCAGGAAGAGCAACATCAGCGGCTGCTCAATGAACAGAAACAGAAATTCCTGGACGGGGAACGGATCACGGGAGAAATGTTCCTTGAAATCACCGGAAGGGACGGTTTTGACATCCATATCAGAACCAAAGGGACATTCAACAGGCATGTGAGGGGCATTGACAGGAACGGAACCGTCAGTTTCCGGAAAATCAAGGGCTGCCGGACTCCGGACTTTACCGGATGCCATAAGGCCGTGTCCGTCTATCTGGCATTCATAACAGAAAAAGAGGGCAAATAATTAAATCCGGGGCGGTAACGGTCTGCTCCATGCAGCTGTTACCGCTACCGGCTTCCAGCCTCACAATTCACGGTTCAGCGCCATTGCCAGCGGAAACATCAACCGGTTATAGGCTTTAAGCTTTTGCAAATTCAGTACATATCCGGCATAGGGATTGGTCAGATCGGTATAGAAGAATACATCGGTAAATCCTGCGTGTTCCTCCACGACTTCACCCTCCAACGGAATCTCCTCCACATTGAACCGCTCCAGAGGCAGTTCTTCCAGACGGGTCTGTTCCGCATTTCCCAACACATTGAGGTTACGGTTAAACAGCACGAATCCTTTCTTCCTGTAATCCACACGCATACCGTACGGACGCTCCACAAGGAAAGCATCCGCCGCTTTCTTTACATAGTTTTCCATAATCCTGAAATTAGAAATTGCAAAAATACAGCATTTGTCCGGCAATGGCGAACAAATCAGGAAGATTATCTAAGGAATCCACACAAAATCCCACAACAAAAAACAACCGTATATTTTATTTCCCACCCTGCAAAGGTAGTCCCGCGTCCTGTGTACCCGTACAAGGTCAGGCCCCTTCGGGGTTGGCTGAAAGAAAATCATCCTCGCCTGACGGCTGCGGTATTTTCTTTCGCCAAACCTTGCGGGTACGGCCACGGGACTGTCAGGCAGGCAAGAAATAAAAATACAATGAATCATGAAAATCCTGAATGAAGAACATTTCGAGAATGTAAAGCGCTATGCCGAATCCATCGGTGACACCTCACTTCAAAAGTGCTTGGAACGGTTGAAGAGTTGGGAAGGGAATCCTGATTATCCCTGCGAAATCTCACTCTACTATGACCATGCCCCGTACTCGTTCGGCTTCACACAGCACTATCCCGACGGAAGGACAGGTATCGTGGGAGGTCTGCTCTATCATGGAATACCTGACAGGTCGTTTGCCGTAACATTGCAGCCGTTCCACGGATGGCAGATACATACCTGAAAAACATGAGACTCGACAATGGACGAAAAGCAGACTTCAGAACAGAGAATCCGAGGTCTGCTTTTTCATTTCTTGCTGTAAAGATAGCCGTTTTCCGGGCTGATTGTGCAAGGCGGCCCCTTTCAGGGGCTGGGTTGGCTGAAAGAAAATCATCCTCGCTTCGCTGCGGTATTTTCTTTCGCCAAGCCTTGCCGCAATCCCCGGAAAACAGACTGGAAAGACATCAAGAAATAAAAATGCCTACCCATGTAGGCCGATGTTTTACTTAAAAAAGAACAGATATGGAAACACTGGATTATAACCAGCTGCTGCTTGTCTCCCTGTGGCAATACAACCACCACGGGGATGAAGGGCTGACTCCTGCACTTTTCGAGGAAACGTTCGGAAAGGTCTATGGAAGTCACTATTACGAAAAATGGACCGGCTACTTCAATCGGAATCTCTGGGACATGATTGCCTATTTCAGAAGCGAGAAGGAGAACGGACAGAAGTTCTGCGACATGGTTACCCGTCAGGTCAAATTGTATCAACAAAACGATCTCAATATGAAGTACGGTAATTTTTATGACCTGGAAAGTCTGACTCTGCTCAACAGGCATGAAGGGTGTGCCTGCTCCATAAAGGAATGTGATGTGGAGAAGGTGAACCGGCTGATTTCAAGGATGCGGGAGGACAGGGAAAGAGTCGGTTTACCGACTGCAGGAGACGTTGTCACTTATATCACCCGTGGCGGTGACTATTATCCGCAGGCACACATTGAAAGGGGCGATGACCGGGAAGTTCATATCTGCCTTCTCCCACAGACACCTTTTTGCCATGAAAATGAAAAGTGTACCGGTTACAATACCGAAGGAGGCCCTTGGGTTACAACCGGTCCGGAATTGCTGATTCCCGATGGCATACGCAGCAAACAGTTCCGGATGTGGGGGCATACCGGAAGGCACAGGAACGGTGCCGTCCTCTTCCACACATTCGTCAGGGCATGGAAATACACGGAACCCGATCCTCTGTACGAAAAGTACACCACAAAAGAATGGACGAGATACCTCATCGAGTGTCAGCCGGATATTGAACCGGCTGATGCCTTTGTCTATCGGAATGAGGCATTCACCCTTTACTCGCGGGAAGAACTGGAACGGCTGGCCGGGATTCTGCACGGAAAGCTTTTCAACGGATTCCGTCCCGGTCTGTTCATACTCTGGGCATACCGTATGGAATGGAAGGAACTTCCTGCATGGGAATGGAACATGCTGAAAGCGGACACCCATCTCTCTTTCCTTGGCATTTCTCCCGTCAGGATACAGACTGACCATAAAAGACATATAGTAACAATCTATAAAAAATCAGAGTAATATGGTACCATACAACACACCGCAGACGATACGTCCGCTTGAGAAAATGGTCTGTGATTTCGCCTATTCGAACGGCTACGATCCGATATCCGTTTTCAACGATTTCCTGCGTTATGTCATTCACGGGTTCTCTCCCGGCGCACCGCCCCTTATGGACTGGAAATACAAACGGCAGCAGAACAGGCATTTTATGGAAATGCTTACCGGATGGATACGGCTCATGCAGCGGGAATTGCAATCCGGCGGATGGTTTGATGCGTTCGGTGACCTCTTCATGGCAATATCCTCCAAAAGCGGTCGGCAGGTGAACGGACAGTTCTTCACTCCGCCGGATATCTGCGACCTGATGGTCTTATGTACCGATTCGGGGGAGACAGCGACAGGGAAACGTATCTGTGACCCGACATGCGGAAGCGGAAGGCTGCTGCTGGCATATCATGTACGCCACCTGGGTAATTATCTGGTTGCAGAGGATGTCAGCCGTACCTGTTGCCTGATGACCGTTTGCAACATGCTCGTACATGGCTGCATAGGTGAGGTCATCCACCATGACAGCCTCTGCCCCGAAAACTTCATGGACGGCTGGATGGTAAACCATACACTGACCCGGACGGGCATTCCCTCCATTCGCCGGATGAGTGAGGAGGAATATCGGACAAGCAGGAACATGTCCGTTGACCTGCTCAGAAAGCGGAAAGAGAAATTGCGCCAAATGCAGCCTGGCAAGAAACAATTGCCATATAAACAACAGAATTTATAAACAATAAACCGAATGATTATGAAACTGAATGTTAGCAACGAATTGAAATCCCGCCTGACCCATGCGGCGGAAAACGGAAGTGTGATAGCCAAAGATATCCTTTCGGAAGTAAAAAAGAACGTACCGGTGGAAGAAGTCATACGGGGGTCCTACAATTTTTTCTCCACCAAACGCAAACGGACGGAAGCCGGCACGTTCAAGAAAATCCGGATCGTGTTCACGGCATGCAACAAAGACTTGGGCCATCCCAATTTCCCGGACCGGAACAATCCGCAGGCGCCCTGGTTTCCGGAGAACCGGACAGATCTGGAACCGTCCACGTTTATCGAGCTGTTCAAAAATCTAGGACCGTACCAGCCCGATGAAATCAACTATTTCTGCAGCGCCATCTCACTGGACAGCAAGGTCACAATCAGACTGCATGACAGTATGAACGATTTTATGGAGGCTTATCTGGAAAGCAACTATAGTCCCATATCTGACGGTAGCGAATCCAGCCTGCACAACTCCTGTATGAGATATGAAGACAAGGCCCGTAATGCAGCGGATTTCTATGCCAATTTCGCAGGAGCCAAAATACTCGTGGCAAGGGATGACAGCAGCAATGTGGTCGGACGGGCCATTGTATGGAACGAGATAACATTGTGGAAATCAATAAACACACCGATTGCCGCCTCCCTGCTGGATCGTATCTATTCCTCACACGCATTCGTCATCGAACTGATCCGCAAGCAGGCGCAGGAGGCAGGTATCCTGTTGCGACGCAGATACAACGATTATACACATACAACGGATTTCACCGTACTGAATCCCATTGAGGGGCAGGAATGGGCGGCCGGAGATAATATACAGGTTTCTTTGACGGTGAAAGTGCCCGCCTGCAGGTGGCACAAGAAAGGGGTGCCTTACCTCGACACGTTCTACAGCTCCATCTGACGGACGGTAACCTGGAACTGAGAAATACGGAGGGCGACACGAGCATAGCCACCTGCCGGAGCACGGAAGGGTGTGCAAACAGGAAAAAATATGTATGTCCCAAATGCGGGAAGATACATATCTTCCCGGATGCGGCATTCTGCAAGAACTGTCAGGATATGTACTATGTATCTACCGTATTTGGGAAAGTCCTGAAAGGATTATCAGTGGAATATAAAGGAAAGAAATATCCGTCTTTTCTCTTTCGTAAAGGGCGTCCCGTACCGGAATTCAGACGATACCTGCAAATCGAAAAATTGTTCATTTCCTAAAATATCATTATCATGGAAAAACTAATGGCTCTTTACGGCATTTCTTCCCCCTCTGGCAGAGAGGGGAAGATGGCTAAATTCATCATAGAGGAACTCAAAAAGATGGAGATTCCTTTCCGGCAAGACAGGTACGGAAACATCTATGCGGTCAAAGGCAACCGGGAAAGCTACCCCTGTGTCGTGGCGCACATGGATGAGGTACACTGGCGCAAGACAGGCTCTTATGCAGCCCATCTTGTGGCGGACTCGATGATTGTCGGCTATGATCACAAGCGTAAACGGATGACCGGAATCGGTGCGGATGACAAGAACGGCATCTGGATCTGCCTGAAATGCCTGGAGGATTGCAAGACGGTGAAATGTGCCTTCTTCGTACAGGAGGAGGTGGGATGCATAGGCAGCAGCCATGCCGATATGTCCTTCTTTTCCGATTGCCGTTTCGTCATCCAGTGTGACCGGAAAGGGAACGGGGATATGGTAACACAAATCAAATGGGATGAAGCTCTGCTCCAACGAGTTCATTTCAGCTATAGATGTCCGGAAGTACGGCTACAAGCCGGCACAGGGACTGAATACAGATGTGGCGGGCTTTGAAAAGAAACGGTACTGGAAGTATCCTGTATCAATCTTTCCTGTGGATATTACGAACCTCATACGGACAACGAATATACCGTCGTGGCTGATCTTTGCAAGTGTTACCGCTTTGTCCGGCATATCATCTGCTGCCACAAGGGAACCAGCATGCATATACCGGAAGCGGGAAAAAAAACTTTCCCCGGATATTATGAACTGTTCGGGCTGACCGGATATAGCGAAGAGGATTATATCCGTTTGTCAGAAGAAAAATACATGGGACATACTAAAACAACCAAGACAAGCTCTAAGAATAAATTCTGATTCATCAACATTAAAAACATAGTATTATGGAAACAACAGTAATGCCGGCAGCTGTATCGGTACAGAAACAGCAGGGCCTCAACCAGGTAGTCATTAACAAGGTACAGCGGATGATAGAAGGCAGGCAAGGTGGTGTCATGGACACCATCAACCGTCTGCTCAGTGAGGGACGGATCGCGCAGGATTTCATCGCTCCCATCGGGGTAAGCCAACGTAGCAAGGAACGCCCCGTTATCTCTTTCAAAGCGGAAGGAAGGGTACAGATGGCAATGCCCGAAGGGAACTTCAACCTGCACGGCAACGCCATAAGCCAGATTTCGGAGAAGATGGGCATTCCCGCCAAATACCTGCGCGAGCTTTCTGCCGGGGATGTTTGGCAGAAACAGTTGTGCGCCACCATCCTGAACGAGCATTCGGGATGGACCGAGCGTACACGGGTACTGATACGGGCGGTAGGAATGGAAGTCCGGGGCGTATTGTCGGACTCCTACCGTCGGCTGAACTCGGTGGATATCCTGACCGCTTTCATCCGTGAGGCGGGAGGACAGGGAGCGGTCGTGTCCGATGCCTATATGAACGACACGAAAGTATGGTGTGAGACAATCCTGCCCACTCCGATAGAGATACCCACCCGTAAGAACGGAACGGTCATCATCTTCGCAGGAGCACGCTTCTCCACATCCGACTATGGCAACGGATCGGTCGATATGCGGTCGTTCCTGCTCAACGGGGCGTGCCTGAACGGGATGGTCAGGGAGTCCGTCATGCGGCAAATACACCTTGGAGGCCGACTGCCGGAATCCCTGCCCTCTCCCAAAAGACCTACGACCTGGACACGCAGACCACCGTATCGGCTGTTTCCGACCTGACCAAAGGACTGACAGCAAAGACACCATCATGCAGAAGGCCATCGAAATTCAAGGAGCATCGGAGATAGACGTGGATTTCGACAAGGAACTGAAGAATCTGGTGCAGAAAGGAGCCTTGTTGAAAAACGAGGGACGTGAGGTCGAGAAACTGCTGATGAACAACAATCCTGACGACGGAGTTACAGGCGGGGCCACGCTATGGAAACTGACACAGGGAATCACCGCCTTTGCAAGGGAACAGCAGCCGGAACGCTGCCGGGAACTGCATGAAATTTCGGGACAGCTGATGAACCGGGTAAAGATAAATTGAGAGAATAACAACCGAATTGTATGACAAGGGCGGCCGTGAGTCGCCCGTAAAGCAGAAGAACAATGGGAAATAATATAGTGTGCAGCAGATGCGGATCGGCCAATGTCAGGTGTGAGGCAATGGTAAACCCCAACACAAAAGGGTTCGACCACTTCACGGACGAAGCTTTTTATTACGGGTGGTGCGAAAACTGCGGATTGGGAGTTGCCCTGACCGACAAGGAGGAAATCCGGAACGAAATTTTGGAGAAATACCACAGGTTCAAGAAAGAGAATGCTTGTGAGCCACATTACGCGAATTGCCGGATTGTCCAAAGGGACAGCGGTCAGGTCAAGGATGTAAGAATTATGCTTTCACCGGACACCGGTATGGCCGATGACGGTATTTTCTTTACTGCCACACATTGGAAAGGCTTATTGGGCTGTCCGTTCCCGGCAGGGAAAGTTTCACCCTTACGGAATGTTTCGGTTTTGCCTTGCTGACAGACAGGGAAAAGATGGAACGGCAGGTATTTAAACATGAAGCGGACGGAAAGCCCGTTATCGTAACAGGCCGGGAAGTGCTGCTTTTCTATGGGGAGCACTATGGTATAAGACCGGAAGAATTGAAGCAATACGCAACGGAGTATTGCTGCCATATCAAACATTACAGGGAATATGGATATCCGTTGCTGGACAGGTCCCTCGTGAAAAAAATGCTGGAGGAAGAGGAACGGATTACAAAAGGGGAAACACGGTCATTCACTCTGCGGATACACTTTCCTTGGCATGTGAAAATCACAAAAGAGGATAATCCTGAATATGCCCCATACAGATATGCCTTGAATGCCTATTGCCTGGACAATCCGCAATGTTTTAACCGCAGATACACCACTTTGGAGAAAGCCTTGCTCCATTGTCTGAATGGATTCAATGAAAATGCCACAATCAAAGACCGGTATCATTCAATAGGGGAATACTTGCTTCAAAAGTAAGAACAGCAGACAACTACATCTTAAAAAAACAGAAACGTCACAAGGGGATGTATATCACATCATACCTGTGGCGTTTCTGTTTTAGCCACTTCCCGATTCTTGATTCTGCCCGCTTTGGAAATCTGCATCTAATATGGCAATTGGGGTCATTTCCTTATTTAATTGAAAATAGGCAATTGCTATGCCCAATATAATGGCACATACAATACTTCCCAGTACTATAAAGAGATAGTTGGGATAATGAAACTCAAGGTCCATATAAGGTATATGTTTTCGTTTTACATATTTACTCCATAGCCAAATAATATATTTGCCTATACTTTCCAGTCCTACAATATCAATCATTATTATTGTCTTTTGAATATTCATTCCATATACTGACTCCATAACCCATATCGTTCCAAAATTTTTTACTTTCGACATGCATTATGTAATGTTCTCTTGCCTGCTTGAATTTTTTGCTTGCTTCTTTTTGCCAACCTTTGCCTGAAGGTTTATACATCTTATATTGTTTCGTTTTTAAAAACGGATTATATCCATTTATCAACCCTTTTCCTACTTTGCCACAAAAGCCAATGGCTTTAACCCCTCCAAAAAGAGGAAGCGATATTATATCCAAAAAAGCCCCAAACCGTTCTTCCGATAATTGACTTGCTCCTGCTAAAGTACGCCCCGTAAAAAAAACTAATGGTGAGTTTATTTTACTATAAGCTGTATTGACAAGAATTTTACCTATGCCTTCAAGAAAAGTGTCGGATGGTGAATCCAACCAAAATTCAAGAGAAGTCAAGGCTCCAGCTTTTTTAATTCTCCATTATCTATTGTGTGTGGTATATCTATAATCCTTCTTTCCGTTATGTCAATTATTAATAATCTTTGTCCTGCGGATATAGAATACTCACTTGACAGATCATTCCATCTTTTTAATTCTTCAACGGTAACATCAAACATTTCTGCAATATATGCTAAGGTATCTCCTTCACACACTACATATCTTGCGCATCCATTTTTGCTAAATAGCCCTCTGAGGCTTTTTTTTATCATTTCCTTTGAGGTATCAATGCATTGGATTTGAACAATGTTAGGTATGCATATTTGGTATGGCAATATATTGTCATTCATATCTATGACTGTTCCATCTGTATCCTCGTAATAATCCTGATATTGCACAAAGCATACCCTTCTCCTATTACAAATCCAGTATACGGAATTCCTTTTGTTTTATAATCCAGAAAATCTTCTCTGCTTATAAAAATATTATTGTATTGGCTCATACTATTTATTGTTATCAACTAAATGCAAGCTAAAACATTCCCCCCAATTCATATATGATACTTCTAAACACTTTCCCTTTGTATTGCAAAACTTATATAGAAAATTGTTATGATTTCTTTCAAATTTATCCAACTCTATTTTATTTAGAGAGCATCTTAACACATTAACACTTAATTCTTCAAAAGTACCACGATAAATAGCACAACTGTCTGTATAAAATTTCATCTGCAAATCAAAGTTATTTCTTTCTAACAAAAACAAACTGACAAATAAGAATTTATCTGTTTTATCATGGTGCTTTTTAAAATACAATAAATCACTTGTCCCATCAGTATAAACTAATCCATCTGAATAACTTGCAGATTCTTCGTTCGTTATAAAAGAATTGACAGGATATTTACTATTATTCAATTCTTCTAATATCGAATGCAAGAGCTTTTCATTATCAACAAAATTATTTATCAAGTAGGTGCAGCAACTATCTACACCTACATTATATATCTTAATATTATTGGTCATTTGGATATTTTTTTCTAATAACAATAAA
>ENA-OQKK01000471-OQKK01000471.1-human-gut-metagenome-genome-assembly--contig:-NODE-471-length-9974-cov-1.813852_pt1 | contig 9974 bp, 14 predicted proteins | sample MGYA00242648_ERZ504797 | MGnify/ENA primary metagenome ERZ504797 (study PRJEB26092, sample SAMD00036412) | human gut metagenome | host: Homo sapiens | study: EMG produced TPA metagenomics assembly of the... | reverse complement strand
AGATAGTTTGACTTTTTTCGTTGTCATGGCGATCCTCCTTTATCGTTCCTCAGGTTTTTATGACTCCGCTTCTGCCGGGTTCCTTCGGGGGTTCCTGCCCTCTGGTTCCTTCTTTGAGCCGGGCGGTAATGGATGTGCGCACCCGGTCAGGATTGCCCGGTGCTGGTTTCAGTTCATTAATCCTCAATCTGCTTTTTCGGTCAGCGGCTTTGCGTAGGTCAGTTCGCCCCATGCCATCAGCCTGCCGTCTGCCACAGGACGCCGCCTGTCATCATCGTAGTTGACGATGGAAAGAGGCTGGTTATCCGGCGGCTTCGGGTAAGTTCCTATGTCCACGGGCCGCTGGGTGGAATAATAGACGGTAAACACCCTCCGGTCCCAGCTCGGTATGCTTGACCGCCGCATGGTAAAACTGCTGATAGTCGTCCACCCGGCGGTCAAAGTCCCTCTGCGCCCACGCCTGACTGGTTCCATAGCGGCCCCAGTAGTAATCCCGATGGCCGTTTTCCCCTCGGTAAACTGCCAGGTCACAAAAGGGGCTCGGCGCTCCCGGATTATGCCCCAGCGCAAAGCCGTGTCCGGTTTCAAAGGTGGCAGCTTTCAAAATCACATATCCTTGTACTGTCTCCAAGAGATCCCTCCTTTCTGTGCCTCGGGTCAACATGACCCGAAGTGCTGGATGTTACGAAATAAGAGGGCAGACCGGGGAGGAATGTAATAAGATATTCCCACCCCAGAAACACCCTCAAAAAAAGCCCGGAATGTCAAGCCTTTGGAGGCGGCAAATCGTAACAGCCGCCCGGCCTTTTCTCCCGCATTTTCCTCATGCGTTCCCGGCTTTTCCGACGGTTTCCTTCGGCCTTGCAGACGTCGGAGCAGTAGGCTTGACGCCCCTCGGGCCAAAATGCCTTTCCGCAGACCGCACAGGCCCGCAGTTCCGGGGAGATTCCTTCCGTTGTCAGCGCCGCTTGAAGCTCCGGGTCAAGGGGCAGGACAGCCTCACGGAAGTAACGGCAGTACGCCCCTGTCCAGCACTTGTGCAGCATATAACAGGCACAGTCCAGAGGAAGGCACAGGCCGCTTTCCCTGTCATAGTTGGCACACATCCCCGTGACCAGAGAACGGATTTTCTTCTTCTCGTCACGGGTCAGCTCCCGGGCGTCCATTTAAGACTTCGGGCCACGATGGCCCGAAGGGCGGGGCTCCACGATCAGCGCCCGGAACTTCTTCCGGCACTGTTTTTTCTTTCCTTTGCACTCCTTGTAGTAACGGCATCCCTTACAAGGGTTGTCATTGTCCCAGCCGGGGTGCGGTACTTCCTTCATCATTCGTTCAAAAGGGCTGCTTGTAAAATTCATTCTCATTCCTCCGTATCTTCCTCCCACGGCGGGGTATCTTCGTCCTCGGGTTCCTCTGCGATCTCCTCCAGCTCCCCGTCCTCATATTCGCAGTAATCATCTTCCAAATCCGGGGCCTCATGCTTCGGCTTGTAAATCTTGAAATAGTAACCAATTCCACCGCCGGCCAGCACCACCGCACCAATCAGGAGCAGAGAGAGAAGGGGGGCTGTCCTTTTTCTCCGGCTCGGGTTCCGGTACTTCCTCCACCGGTTCAGTGGGCTTTGGCTCTGGCTCCGGGGTCACTTCTTTGGGCGGTTCCTTACCCTGTTCGGCAAGAGGCAGAAGGTCGTCTGTGGTAACGGTATTGAGGAAATAGACGTTCTTGCTGGTTTTCTGTTTGTCGATCACCAGATAAAACACGCTCTCGTCTGCGGTGGTGATGGTGTAGAACTCCTTTCCATCCTCGTCGGTGGCGTTGTCCACCACGGTTCCCGTCCCGTCCGGGGTAAAGGGGTTCTGGGTTTCCGGCTCTGCTTCGGTTTCTGCTGGGGAGGGGAGCTGTCTCCGGCTGCGGCTCGCTGCTCTGTGCATAAGCCGGGACTGTAAAGATCAGGCAACACAAAAGGCTGGCAGCCATCGCCGCCAGCCTGCGAAATTTAGTTTTCTTCATGGGCCGTGTCCTCCTTTTCGGGTGCCTCCGGCTTCGGGTCAGTATGGCCCGAAGCGGTAAGGCTGTTTTTGGGGTCATTCAGAAAAGCCATAAGCTGGGCGGGCGTCAGTTTGAGGGAGCGCACCGCCTGCACGATCTGGCTGTTTTCTTCCTCCTGTTTCTGCTTTTCCAGCTCCCGGATTTTGGCCTGCCATTCGGCGGCCTTCTCCCGGGCTTTTTCCAGTTCCTTATCGAGCTTGTCGATCTTGTTCATGCAAGGACTCCTTTCCTCTGGCTCACAAACGCCCGAAGGCATAGAAATGTGTCTGCCAGTAGCTTGAATTGATGTTTGCGTATTGGATGGGCGAACCACAATGGAGCATCATCCCGTCGCCCACATAAATCCCCACATGGGACACAGGGCCGGGGCTGTCATAGGTTCCCGTGAAAAAGATAATGTCGCCGGGCTTTGCCTCGGAGGGGGAAATGATAGCGCACTGGTTATAAATGCCCTGCGCCGTGGTACGGGGCAGGTTGTGGACGCCGCTGGCCGTGTACACCCAGCAGACAAAGCCCGAACAGTCAAAGGAGGTGGACGGGCTGGAGCCGCCCCACACATAGGGCCAGCCGATGTACTTTGTGGCTTCTTCCATGAGCGCCGCAAAAGCCGGGTCATCCAGCGCCTCGCCGGGTATCTCATAGCTGGGGCCGGTATCTTCGCCGCCGTTGTAAATCCCTTCCCACAGATAGGGTTTGTTGCCTTTGAGCTGCTGCATAACGGTGTAGATTTCCCGCTGCTGTTCGTTAAGCCTCGGCAGGATCACGGCGGGCAGCGTCTTGTTTGTGAGGGTCACATTTAAGATGTAATACTCATAGGAGACTTCCTCGGTGGTGGTTTCCCCGGTCTCCGGGTCGGTGCTGGTTTCGGTGCGGTAGCGTATCTCGACTTCCTCCGTCAAGGTCAGCTCATACTGTGCCTCGAAAATCTCCCGCAGTTCGTCCTGCACCTGTTCCCGGAAATAGACATGGTACTTTGCAGAGAAATAGGATGCCAGCTCATAGGGGTTATGGCCGATCTCGTCCACGGAATAGCGGTACTCGTCATAGCCGGGATGGGTGCTTTCAATGTTCGCCACCGTCTGCGCCAGCTCGTTTTCCAACGCTGTATAGTCCTCGTCCACCCCCAGCAGGTCCGTATCCTCCGAGGCGTAGGAGGTGCCGGATAACGCATTGGCAAGGCCGCTGCCAAGCGTGGGGAAAATGGAACTTACCGCCGACACAAGAAAACAGAGCAGCAACAGCAGGAGCAGGACCAGCACCGCCACGGGATGACGGGTCACAAACTGCGCCGCCCGACGGGTCGCAGTTTCCGAAGCGGCAGCGGTTTTCTTTGCGGCCTTTGCACCCTGTTTTGCAGCCGCCTTTGCCTCTTTGGAATACCGGCGTTTCAGTTTCCATTTCTGCTGCACACGGGAAAGCGGATTGCTGGTAAGCTCCGGGTGCTCGGAGGCCATCTTCTGAAAATCCACATTGGCCCGGGCTTTTATGTCCTTCCGTTCCCACTTTGCCACCTTCCGGGCTGGGTGTTCCCGCCAGCGGCGTTTGGCATAGCGGGTCAGTTTCCGGGCTCCGGCCTCTGCGGCCAGCTCGGATTTATGGGCTCCTTCCACACCCACATTTTCATGCTCAACCTCGTGTATCTTGTTGTGGACATAGAACCACGCTTCTGTACGGGCTCCCCGGACTGCCTTTTTTGCAAGCCCCGGCGGCTTCTTCGCTGCCCGTTTTGCCTCGGTCTTGTCCAGTTTCTCCCGGGCCTTTCCCAGCTTTTCCCCGGTGTGTTCCGCTTTTGCCTGTGCTTTCTGGTACTTGCCCTTTTTGCTCCCGACCTTCTCGGCGGAGCCCTCCGGCTCCTGTGCCTTGCCGGTATCCTGCGGCCCGTCCGCTTCATCCTCCTGCCTCATGCGGTCAGAGGGACGGCTTTTCCGGCTGTCCTCTTGAAACTTACCGCTTTTGGACTTCAGACCATCATGGCCCGAAGGGCTGTCCTGCCCGGTATCCTCGTCCTCAAACCGCAGACGCCGGGATGGTGCGTGGGAAGGTCCTTCCCGTTCAGCCGGTCCGGGGCGATTGCCCCCGGTATCCTCCGTCGGCCCCGGCCTCTGAAAATTCCGTTTGTCCGGTTTCTTTCCGATGATGTATCCCTCCTTTCCAAACCTCGGGCCAACATGGCCCGAAGTGTGTTATGCCCGGTTCATTTCCTGTTTTTTGTCCTCCGGGCGGGTGGTCATAATGGCGTACAGCTCGGTATTCTGCGGGAAGCGGTCAACAAACGGGATGGTGGTGTTCCCGAAGAACAGCAGCCCTTCGCCGGAATTGGTATGGGTCACATAGGAAAGCTGGTGGGGGCTGATCCCAAGCTGTTTGGCTAAAATCTGCCGGTCCCCCTGTGCCTGCGAGAGCAGCACAAGGAAGTCCGAGTTTTCAAAGATGTTCTCGATCTCCGGGCTTGCCAGAAAATCCTTTACGTTCTGCGTTAAAGCACTGGGAACGCACCCTTTTTTTCGCAGCATTTTCCAGATCGCCACACAATAGCTTGCCGTCAGACGGTCACGGAGCAGCACATGAAATTCGTCGAAGTAGCACCATGTAGCAATACCGCGCAGGAAATTCATGGACACCTGCGAGTTTACCAAGTCCTGCATAATGAGCATGGCAATCGTGCGAAGCCCGGCCCCAGTTTTTTAAGTCAAGGCATACCAGACGGCGGTTTAAGTCCACATTGGTTTCATGGTTGAACACGTTAAGGGAACCCGACACATAGATTTCAAGGGCAGTTGCCAGCCGTACTGCCTCGCCCTCCGGCTGGGAACAGAGCAGGTCATACAGGGTTTGGAGGGTCGGCATTTTGCTTGTTTCCGGGTCCTGCAAGTGTTCCCGGTACATCTGGCGCACACAGCGGTCAATGACGGTACGCTCCACCGGCTGCAAGCCATCCTTGCCGCCAACGATCAGCTCCATCAGCGACAGGATAAAGTCGGCTTTCAGCGCCATCGGGTTTTCCTCGTCGAAGCTCAAATCAATGTCCATCGGGTTGATGTGGTGGGGGCTGTCCGGGGCGATCTCGATGACCTGTCCGCCCAGCCGCTTGATAAGGGGCGAATATTCGCCCATCGGATCAACCACAATGATCCGGTCACGGGTGGCAAGGAACACGTTCACAAGCTCCCGCTTTGCGGCAAAGGATTTGCCGGAGCCCGGCACGCCGAGGAACAGGCCGTTGGGATTTTTGAGCTTCTTCCGGTTTGCCATGATGACGTTATGGGAAAGTGCGTTGAGCCCGTAATAGACGGCTTCGCCATCCATGCGGAGCTCCTGCGTCATAAAGGGAACGAAAATGGCCGTGGAGCTTGTCGTCATGCCGCGCTTGATCTCAATGCCGTTATGGCCCAGCGGAAGGCTGGAAAGAAAACCATCCTCCTGCTGGAAGTCCAGCCGCTTCAAGGTGCAGTTGTATTTCTGGACGATACCGGACACCGTGAACAGGTCATTGTCCAGCTCCCGGCGGGTCGGGGCCATGTTTACCACAAGGAAGGTCAGCAGGAACATTCTTTCATTCCGGCTCTGTAAATCTTCCAGAAGGGTCTTTGCGTCGTTGCTGTATGTTACGAGGTCGGGCGGAAGTATGTCCATGTCGTACCCTGACCGGGCTGCCTTCTTTTGTTCCTCCACCTTCATCTTGTCAATGTCGGAGACTTTGGCCTTGATAGATTTTACGGCGGCGGCCTGATCGACGGTTTGGATATGGAGAGTGATGGTCATTTCCGCATCCATTTCCAAAAGCTCCGCCAGCAGCTTGTCCGAGAGCTCCGAGGCCAAAATCTGCAAGTAGGAGGCGGCGCCCCAAGTCGTCCCCACCCGGAACAGACGGCTGAAACGGAAGTCGAAGCTGTCCGGGGCGATAAAGTCTTTGGTGGAAAGCCCGGTTTTGGGGATCATATCCCATGAAAACCGGAAGGGGGAGCCGCTGCCGGGGTGGAGCTGCCCGTGAAGAAGCTCCAGCCGTTCCAGCCCCGAAAGGGAGCGGCACTTGACGCCCAGCTTTTTGAAGTTCCCGCAAATGTCCGCCTCTACACGTTCCAGCCTTGCCCTGGCGGTGGGAAGGTCGTCCACGTTCACGCCGAAGGTCAGGAGCTTTGTGCGGACAATGCCGTTGTTGCTTTTGGCGATCTGGTTTTCCAGCATTTCCACATACTCACACCGAACGCTGTTGTAATCATCGTCCTGCATGGGGATGTTCACGCTGTACCGGCTGCCCGGGCGGCTCCGGTGGTTGAGGAAGGAAAGCTGGAACGGAAGGCTGCTATCAAAGTAGTTGAGGCAGGCGCTCCACCCGTCAAAGATGGCCGCCTGATCTTCGGACTGTGCGAGCTGGTAGTTGATGTCCTCGTATTCAATGGTTTTGGTGTAATAGCGGTCCGCTACCCGGCACACTCCGTCCCGGTACATTTCCCGGTAAGGGAGGGTCTGCTGGGCGGTGGTGGGAATGTTCTTTCCTTTCGTGAACAGGCCGGTAAGGCCCTGCTTTTCAGGCTTTCTGCCTGCGGGCTTTCCGGCCCTTCTGCTGTTTCGCAATCGGCTGCGCCTCCTTTCTGGCGCTAAGCAGCGCATAGAAATTTTCGGTTTTGTAAGGCCGCACACGGGGATAGAGGAACCGGGTGCGGATGATGTTTTTCAGCACTTTTTCCAGCGGAAGGCCATCCCGTTCATACATAGCCAGAAAGAAGAACGGGAGCATGAGGCCGATCATCAGGAACATGGCGGCACTGTTCCCGATACTGCCACGGGAAAACAGGTAAGCCGGGAGGCCCACCGCCGCCGCGCTGGAAAAACAACAAGCTGGCGCTTCGTTAGGTTGAAGGCCAGCTTTGTCTTGATTTTGGAAAGGTCTTTTGGTACTGGCACATAGGCCATTTTGGTACACCTCCTTTATTGCTTCGGGCCAGCATGGCCCGAGGTTATCTTGCGGCCTCTTTGGCCGGGCTGTGCTGCGGGCAGCTTCGGCGGCCTCTCGTCCGCTCTGCCTTGCCCGCCAGTATTCGGGGGTGATACTGCCGGATGGACTGATTGAGTTTTTCTTCAAACTGTCCTTTGTCCTTAATGCGGTCAGGGATTTTCCACAGCTTTTTGCCAGCAGCTCCCGGAGCACTACGCTTTCCTGTGCGTCCTCCTCATAGCAGATATAGCCCTTGTCCTTGAAGCCGCATTTTTTTGGCCGCTGGGGAGAGAACGGCGGCTACCTCGTTTGCCACCATCGTTCCGCCGTGGCTGGCGGTAGATACCAGAAACACCCCCGGACAGAGAACTTCACAGCTCTGCACCTCGCCCCACGGGGAGCTTTTCGGCGCATGGAACATTCCGCCCGTCCGGTTCCGGTCCGCCTGCATGAGAGCCGCCTTTTCCAAGATGGCCTTCAGCTCCGGGGAAAAGTAGGCGTATTCCCGCAGGACACGGGCGGCGTCCCCGCCGCAGGCGTTCATCAACAGGGTATAGGCATCGCTGTCCGCTTTGGTACAGCGGCCCAGCAGTTTTCCGTCGTAATAGCAGGCTGCGTCATAGCCCGTCCGTTTGCGTGGCATGGTTTCCGCCTCCTTTCTGCTTCGGGGCCAGCATGGCCCCGAGGTCAACGCTCTGCGCTGCGGCTGGGCTTTTCCTTCGGAGGCCCGTTCTGCCTTTGCCTGTTCGGCAGCCGCTTTTCCGGCTTTGAGCTGGTCGCTGATGGACGCACGCCCCACAGAGCCGCGCTCCGCCATCTGTTCCAGCTTTGCCTCATAGGCTTGCAGAACAGCAGTATTGAGCTGTTCCCGGAACTCCTTTGTGACAGGGTAGGCCATATCCCGATAGCCGCCTTTGCCGTCCGGCTGGCTGGGCATCCCAAGAAAGAGGCCCTTGCTGCCCTGTACGATTTTCAGATTTTCCACCACAAAGCAGTCATTGAATTTCACGCTGGCAAAGCCCATCAGATTTTTCACAGGTTCGATGACCCGCACGCTTACATCCAGCTTCAACGGTGCGGCCGGGGTGGTGTTTGCAACCTTTTCCTGCATGGTTTCCCTCCTTTCCGGCGGGAACAAGGTTCCCGTCCTTGTAGTCATAGCCTTCCGCCCGGAGTGCCGCCAGCGTGTCCGCCGATACGCACCCGGACAGTTTCAGATCGGTTTCCACCATAAAGCGCATGGTGTCTGACTTTTAGAAAATTCGTTCGGGGAGCTTTTCCATAGAAAGCCGGGTGCGGCTGTCCGTCCGCACCCTGTTTGTAACGCCGAGGCATACCGCCTCCTTTCCGCTTCGGGTCAGCATGGCCCGAAGTCTCTTAATGGCAGCCGAAGATGGATTTTGCAAGACTGCCTGTTTTGAATAAGGTAAAACACAGCAGCACCGTATATCCCACGCAGCCCCAGATCGCCCCGATGGGGTCGCCGTCGGTGGCGATACTCTGGATCAGCACCGCATAGATGGCGACACAGACTAAGATCAATAGACCTTGAAAGCCCACCGCAAAGAGGGAGCGGAAATAGTTCTGCCCCATGTGTCCGGTTTCCCTGTTGGGGACTGTGGCAAACGGGATAGGCGCTAAACTTGTGAGTAAATAAATTTCAATCATACGGCCATATACGATGACGAAAATCACGATGTTTAAGGCAATCATGGTAAGCTGGATCAGGAAGGATTGTAGCCAGAGTCCGAACAGAGGGCCTAACTCCATCGCTTCAAGCTCTGTCCGCAGACTGTCCAGCACATCCGGCGTGATTTCTGTCCCGTTCTGGATAATGCCCGCTGACTGCTGTATCACATGCTGGCTCACATCAAAGACCGCCAGCACGATATTGAAGGTATTCGTCAGGATCATCACAGCCACAAAGGTTTTGAACACCCACTTAAAAAACATCCATGTGTCAACTTCATGGAGGTTGTTGCGTTCTATGAGCATCTGTATCAGTTCATAGGTCATAACAAAAGTGAGGATGACCCCGGCGATTGGCAGATGGCAGTTTCGGAGATCTGTCGTATCATGGAAAAGACCCCGGCGTTCCAGTCCGCCGGGGTCGTGCCTACCTGTGTGGCGATCTCGCCAACGCTCTGATTGACGTTATCGAAAAGGCCGTCCAGATTTCCCATGATACCATCGACGAGCAGACCTTTCAGCCATTCAACGATTGCGTCGATGATAAAGTCCATACATCAGCTCCTTTTCTGGAAAAGGGACAACGGGTGACACTTAGCTGAACAGGCCGGACAGCAGAGGGATAAGCTGAAGGCCGATCAGAACGACACCGCCGCCCGCCATGAGCTGTTTTATCCCCAAATAGGTGTAGGAAACCGGCTCGATGGCGGGCGGCGGCGTGTCAAGAAATATCTATGGAGTTTTTAAGAACCGCCCCGGCGGGGCAGGTCAGGCTGTGACCTGCTCCACTTCCGGGATGGGTTTAAGATTAAAATGAATTTCGATAGAAATGTGTCTTGTTTTATCGCTGTCTATGCTCTCATGGACAACGATTTCTTTAATCAGGCGGTTGAGGGTGGCGGCGTCCAGTTCCGTGATGTCGGCGTATTCCTGAATGGCTTCTACCCACTGGCGGGCGTCATACGCAAGCCGGATTTCATCGGCCAGCTTCTTCCGGCCTTCCTCAACCCTTGCCTTCAACTCGGCCTGTTCCTTCTGCGTCTTTTCCATCAGCAGATTGAAGTTCGCTTCGCTGATACGTCCGGCAACCATGTCCTCATACAGCCGCAGAACCATCTTTTCCAGAACGTCAATGCGTTCCTCGTCTTTGGCAAGGGAGCGTTCCAACGCTTCCCGCTGGCCTTTCTGCTCGGCTTCGCAGGTGTCGGACAGCTTCCCGGCAACGGCTTCCCGTCATCAGGGCGGCTCTGGCACATTCCCGGATTTTGTTCAGGCACAAGCCGGTACACGGGTGTCGTAC
>ENA-OQKK01000470-OQKK01000470.1-human-gut-metagenome-genome-assembly--contig:-NODE-470-length-9991-cov-2.879055_pt1 | contig 9991 bp, 9 predicted proteins | sample MGYA00242648_ERZ504797 | MGnify/ENA primary metagenome ERZ504797 (study PRJEB26092, sample SAMD00036412) | human gut metagenome | host: Homo sapiens | study: EMG produced TPA metagenomics assembly of the... | reverse complement strand
CTGTGCTTCACGCCCATGCGGTGCTGTGCCGCCATCAGCGCAAAGGGCAGGGGCTTGGCCGAGCGGTACAGATAGGCAAGGCCCAGCTTCTGCGCAAAGGGACGCACCCGCTTTTCGGCCCCGTTGGACACGATGGTCAGCCGGACCCCGGCTTTGCGCATGGTGTCCAGCCACCCGGCCACCTCGTCCGGCAGCTCCTGGCTGCGGTCGGCGGTGAGGGTGTTGTCGATGTCCAGCACCAGTGCCCGGATGCCCTTTTGTGCCAGCCATTCCGGCGTGATGTGGGTCACGTCCTTGAAACGTATTCGGGGGTGATGAGCATAGTAGTTCTCCCTGAAATGAAAATAGGAGAGCCTGCAGAACAGGCTCTCCTACATCGGCGTTAGCAACGCGTTTGAAATCTAAAGCAACGTGCGATTTCAAGCAGTTAATTACTTGAACTTGCGCTTGCGGGCTGCTTCGGACTTCTTCTTGCGCTTAACAGACGGCTTCTCGTAAGCCTCGCGCTTACGAACCTCTGCGAGCACACCGCTGCGAGCGGTGCTGCGCTTGAAGCGACGCAGTGCGCTTTCCAGCGACTCGCCCTCTTTAACACGAATTTCCGACATCTTATTCCCTCCCTTGGACCGTGAGGCAGGAATTTCGTTGTTACATGGTAACTAACAGTAGACAGTATAGCGCATTTTCATGCGTTCGTCAACCTTTTTTGAAAGATTTTTTGAAAAAACTCTCCGGCAAAGCGCTTGAGGGATCAGCCCTTCACGGCCAGGTTGACCAGACGGCCCTTGACGTAGATCTCCTTGACGACCTGCTTGCCCTCCAGAGCGGCGGCAACAGCGGGGTCAGCCTTGGCGGCGGCAATGGCGGCAGCAGCATCAATGTCGGCAGCCACCTTCAGGCGGGCCTTCACCTTGCCGTTCACCTGCACGGCGATCTCCACGGTGCTCTCCACGCACTTGGCCTCCTCGTACTGGGGCCAGGGATAGTAGGCCAGCTGCTCATTGTGGCTGTGGCCCAGCTTCTCCCACAGCTCCTCGGTCATGTGGGGAGCAAACGGGTTCAGCAGCTGAACAACGGTCTCCAGCTCGGCCTTGGTCGCACCGCCGTTGTCGTACAGGGCGTTGACCAGCGTCATCAGCTGGGCGATGGCAGTGTTCATCTTCAGGCTCTCAATGTCAGCGCCCACCTTCTTGATGGTCTGGTGCATCAGGGTCTCGACCTGCGGGCGATAGCCCTCGCCCTCCACCAGCTTGTCGCTCAGCGTCCACACGCGGTCCAGGAAGCGGTTGCAGCCGGCAATGGCAGAGGTCTGCCAGGGTGCGGCCTGCTCAAAGTCACCCATGAACATCTCATACAGACGCATGGTGTCGGCACCGTACTGATCCACCACCTCGTCGGGGTTGATGACGTTGCCCAGGCTCTTGGACATCTTGACGATGGGATGGCGTGCCATCTCGCCGTACTTCTCTTCCAGTGCCTTTTCGGCGGCCTTCTGGCTGCCGTACTCCTTCAGCAGCTTCTCCTGCTCGTCAGCGGGCAGGTTGACAAAGCTGTGGGGGTTCAGGCCCAGGATCATGCCGTGGGCGGTGCGCTTCTGGTAAGGCTCGGCAGTGGGCACCACGCCGATATCGTACAGGAACTTGTGCCAGAAACGGCTGTACAGCAGATGCAGGGTGGTGTGCTCCATGCCGCCGTTGTACCAGTCCACGGGAGACCAGTACTCCAGTGCCTCCTTGGAGGCCAGAGCGTCCTTGCAGTGGGGATCCATGTAGCGCAGGAAGTACCAGGAGGAACCGGCCCACTGGGGCATGGTGTCGGTCTCGCGGGTGGCGGGGCCGCCGCAGCAGGGGCAGGTGGTCTTGACCCAGTCGGTGTGGCGGGCCAGCGGGGACTCACCATCGGGGCCCGGCTCAAAGTCGGTGATGTCGGGCAGGGTCAGGGGCAGGCTGCTCTCGGGCAGGGGCTGCCAGCCGCACTTTTCACACTTGACCATGGGGATCGGCTCGCCCCAGTAGCGCTGACGGCTGAACACCCAGTCTCGCAGCTTGTAGTTCACCTTATCGCAGCCCTTGCCGTTGGCTTCCAGCCACTCGATCATCTTTTTCTGGGCATCTGCCACAGACAGGCCGTCCAGGAAGCCGGAGTTGACCAGCGTACCGGTGGCAACATCGGTAAAGGCAGCCTCGTCCAGATTGGACTCGGCATTGCCCTTGACGACCTCGATGATGGGCAGGCCGAACTTCTTGGCGAACTCCCAGTCGCGGGTATCGTGGGCGGGCACAGCCATGATGGCACCGGTGCCGTAGGTGGACAGGACATAATCGGAGATGAAGATGGGGATCTGCTTGTCGTTGACGGGGTTGATGCCCATCACGCCCTCCAGCTTCACGCCGGTCTTTTCCTTGTTCAGCTCACTGCGCTCGAAATCGCTCTTGCGGGCAGCCTCTGCCTGATAGGCCGTAACGGCATCCGCATTCTTGAGCAGGCCCTTTTCCAGCCACTCCCTGACCATGGCGTGCTCCGGGGAGACGACCATGTAGGTAGCGCCGAACAGGGTATCGCAGCGGGTGGTGTAAACCGTCAGGGTATCGCCTGCGGTGGTACCAAAGTTCACCTCTGCACCATGGCTGCGGCCGATCCAGTTCTTCTGCTGGGTGGCAACGCGCTCGATGTAGTCCAGACCGTCCAGGCCGTCGATCAGCTTGTCGGCGTAGGCAGTAATCCTGAGCATCCACTGGCTCTTGACCTTGTGCACGACCTCGCTGCCGCAGCGCTCGCACACGCCGTTGACAACTTCCTCGTTTGCCAGCACGCACTTGCAGCCGGTGCACCAGTTGACGTTCATTTCCTTCTTGTAGGCCAGGCCGTGCTTGTACAGCTGCAGGAAGATCCACTGGGTCCACTTGTAGTACTCGGGGTCAGTGGTGTTGATCTCGCGATCCCAGTCAAAGGAGAAGCCCAGCGCCTTGAGCTGCTCACGGAAGTGATCCACATTCTTCTTGGTGACGATGGCCGGGTGGATGTGGTTCTTCATGGCAAAGTTCTCGGTGGGCAGACCGAAGGCATCCCAGCCCATGGGGTACAGCACGTTGTAGCCGTTCTGGCGGCGCTTGCGGCTGACCACGTCCAGGGCGGTGTAGCTGCGGGGATGGCCCACATGCAGGCCCGCACCCGAGGGATACGGGAACTCCACCAGTGCATAGAACTTGGGCTTTTTGTGGTCGATCTCGACATGGAAGGTCTTTTCGTCCTCCCACACCTTCTGCCACTTGGCCTCAACGGCCTTGTAATCATACTTCATAGCTTTCAATCACTCCTCATATTCGGCAGCCGCCCTTGCAGGCAGGGAAGCTTACAGACTGTTTTCCGGGGTCAGATACTCCGAGATATCCATAGGCTCACCATCGGCCCACAGATGTTCCAGGTCATAGTAGGTGCGGGTGTTGGGCACAAAGACGTGCACGATGACGCTGGAATAATCCAGCAGCACCCAGTTCTTGGAGTCGAAGCCCTCGGTGGTGTAGGGCTCGATGCCCTTCTGAGAAAGCTCGTACTCTACCTCGTCGGCCAGAGCACCCACCTGGGTGGTGGAGGTGCCGGAAGCAATGACGAAGTAATCGGTCAGAACGGTCAGGCTCTCCACTTTGAGCACGCGGACATCCTGGGCCTTTTTCTTGTCCAGGATCTTTGCGATCTCAATGGCAAGGGTCTTGCTGTCGATCTTGTTTTCCATAAAAGTCTCCTCTCTGGTTTGTTACTGTCCCGCGGCCTGGCCATCGGTGGTGGTTGCACCCGCCACGTCGGTATCGCCGCTCAGGATGGCATCATCGGACTCCTTGTCCAGCTGTCCTACGAACTGGACGTTGGCGCTGGTGGAAGCGGTGCCGTGGGGCCAGTTGTTGGTCACAAGGTTCATTTCCTCGGCGCTCACGGGGCCGGTGTAATTGCGGAAATAGGTGTTCAGCAGCTCTGCAATGGAACCGGCATCCGGCACCACGCAGGAGTATCCGTCAAAGCTGCTGGTCTTGCCCACATTGGGCACGCCCATGAACACAGGGGTCTGGGCCAGCATGATGTTCGCACTGTCGATGCGGGTAAAGGACACCAGCATCTTGGCAATGGTGGTCAGATCCATATCCGTGTGGATATAGTTGTTGAAGATCAAAGGCAGCTGCGCAATGACATCGGTCACGCCCATGCTGCGCACCCGCTTGAACAGGCCGGCATAGAAATAGCGCTGCATGTTCAGGCGGTCGATATCCGAGTTTGCGTAGCCCTGGCCATGGCGGCAGCGGACAAAGAACTCTGCCGATGCGCCGTCCAGGTTGCGGTAGCCCTGCTTCAGGACACTGCCCGCAAAGGACATATCGTGGGGGATATACACCTCGATGCCGCCGAAGTTGTCCACCATTTCCACCAGTGCCTGCATATCAATGGTTACATAATAGTCGATGGGCAGCTTGTACTGATCATAGATGACCTCCGCCAGCGCGGCAATGTCGCCGCCGTTGGAGAGGGCCACCGAGTTGATCTGATAGTTGGTAGCCGCGTAGGTCTTGCCGTTGGAAAGGGTGACCTTCCGGTTCTGGGTCGCAACAAGGCTGTTGCGGGGGATCTGCAGCATCCGCAGGGCACCGCCCTTGATATCGAACTGGCAGTACAGGATCATATCTGTCATGCCGTCGTTGCTGCCGTCCGAGGAATAGGCGCGGCCCTCCTCATAGTCGATGCCACAGACAAGGATGTTCACCACATCGCCCTTGTACTCCTCCAGCGTCTGGATCTCCTCCACCAGCGAGGTCGCGTTCTCCTCGGGCTTCAGATTTTTCTCCACCTTGTTCACCATGTTCACGGCGTAGACCACCACGCCCGAGATCACGGCCAGCACCGCCAGCGTCACAGCCATCGGCAGCCACACGGGGGTCTTTTCTTCTTTTTGCGGCGGCGGGGGCATCAGCGGGGCCGCGTGCCGGGGCGGCTGACTGCCGCCGTTGCCGCCGCGTCCGCCGCCCGCGCTCTGGCGGGGTGGGTCCGGCTGCCGGGGTGCGGGCTGTTCGTTCTGGAAGAAATCCGGCTGCCCGGACAGCGACACCTGATGCAGGGCGGAGGCCTCCTGGGGCGCTGCTCCGTAGGGCGGGTTCAGCGAGCGGTCGGTATTGATATGACGCGGGCCTTGACTCATTCGTTCGGTTCCTCCAGCTTTTTTATTCCGACAGAGACTGTCGTCATGTTCCATAGTATAACATTCTTACCCACAATCTGCAATCGGTATTCTTTTCCGGAGCAGGATGTGTGCAGAAAAACAGGCTCACCCGGCCTTTGCAGCCCGGGCATCCACCTCTGCTTTGATCTCATCGTAGGCCGCCTTGGACATAGGGTCCAGGGGCTTCCCCTGCGAGAGCACAAAGCCGTTCGTCTGCCTGAGGGCTGCCAGCATGGCCAGATCCAGATCCTTCAGTTCCAGCCTGCGCAGCTTGTTCACCCCGGGCCAGTCCCGCTCGGCGCTGGTCATATCCGCCAGATAGACGATCTTATCCAGCCTGCTCATGCCGGGCTTGCCCGCGGTGTGGCAGGCAATGGCCGAAAGCACAGCCTCATCCTCCACGCCCCACTCGGTGCGGGCCAGGATGGCGGCGCAGATGCCGTGCCACACCGGGGTGGGACGCTCTTCCCCGCCCTCGGCCAGTTCCGGGTGGGCCCGCATGATGGCGCGCATCTCGTCCTTGCTGATCTCCTTGGCCGAGTCGTGCAGCAGGGCGGCCAGCGCGGCCTTGTCCTCATCCACGCCATACCGCTTTGCCAGCTTGACGGCCATTTTTCTCACATTCAGGGTATGCTCGTAACGCTTGTCACTCAACCGGCCGCGCACAAGCTCCTTTGCCTGTTTCAGATTCATGGTTTCCGCTTTCCCCTCTGTCTGCCCGGTAAAGCCCCTCCCGCCGGATGACCCGGCGCACGAGGGCAGGCAGTTCATTTTCACACGCTTCCCCTGCTGCAAGGCGGGTACGCAGGTTGCTGCTGGCCATGGGCAGAGCCTCGACCTGTGCAAACAGGATGCGTGCCCCGGTGGGGTCCATCTGCTTTGCCTTGGCGTGAAGCTCCGGCGCATCGCCGACATTCCGGCTTGTGACCACCAGCCGGGCCAGCCGCAGGATCTCCTGCCAGCGGTGCCAGCTGTCAAAGCTCAGCAGCATATCACTGCCCATAGCCATGTACAGCTCGGCTTCCGGATAGGTGCGGGCCAGCATTTCCAGCGTGAGCACCGTATAGTTGCGCCTGCCCAGCGCGGCCTGCTCCACCTCCCAGCCGCTGACACACAGCGTCGGGACAGCCCCCTCCGCTTCCAGTGCACGGAAGCACGCGCACATCTCCACCCGGGCACTGCCGGGGGCGGCGGTGGACTGCTTGAAGGGGGAAAGTCCCGCAGGCATCACCACCACCCTGTCCGGGCGCACCCGGGCAGCGGCGGCGCGCAGATTGTTCAGGTGGCCGTTGTGGGGCGGGTCAAAAGTGCCGCCGTACAGCAGGAGCCTCATTTCAGCAGGTCAGCGTAGGCGCTGTCCTTCTTCTTCTGCAGATAGAGCACGAATTTGGAGCCGATGACCTGCACGCAGTCGGCACCGGTGGCCTCTGCCAGCTTGACAGAAGCTTCACGGGCGTTGTACATGCTGCTTTCCAGCACCTTGAGCTTGATCAGCTCCCTGGCATCCAGGCAGTCCTTCACGCCCTGGATCATGGTCTCGTCGATCTCACCCTTGCCCACGATGAAAACGGGGTCCATGGTGTTTGCCTTGCCGCGCAGAATGGCGCGCTGTTTGCTCGTCAACATAGTTTTTTCTCCTTTTATTTCAGAAATTCAGGTAGTTCTTTTTCCAGCTTTGCCAGCGCCACACCGCGGTGGCTGATGGCATCCTTTTCGTCCGGGGTGAGCTGGGCATAGCTGCGTCCCTCGGTGTTGGGGCGCTTTTCTGCCTTGCCCACGCCGCATTCATCGGGGATGAACAGCGGGTCGTAGCCAAAACCGTAATCGCCCGCCAGGCGCGCAAAGGCCACCTTGCCCGGGCACTCGCCCCGGCAGGTCAGGTGCCGGCCGGTTGGCAGGATAAAGCAGACAGCGGCCACAAATTTTGCGCCCCGCTGTTCCGCCGGGACATCCTGCATATTCTCCAGCAGCTTGTCGTTGTTGGCCTCGTCGTCGCCGTGGCGGCCGCAGTAGCGGGCGCTGTACACGCCGGGGGCACCCTCCAGCGCGTCCACGCAGAGGCCCGAGTCATCGGCGATGGTGGGCAGGCCGCTGGCTTTGCAGATGGTCTCGGCCTTGATGAGGGCGTTTTCCTCAAAGGTGGTGCCGGTCTCATCGGGTTCAATGGTGATGCCCAGCTCCTTCTGGCTGACCACCTCGTGGCCCTGCGCTTCCAGAATGCGCCGCAGCTCACGGAGCTTACCGGCGTTGCCGGTCGCTGCACAGATTTTCATATTTTTCTCCTCTCTGCCCCTGTCGAACTCCTGCACTTTGCTCCCCTATCAGGGGAGCCGGACGCACCAAAGCGCGGCCTGACAGGTTTGATTGCAGATCCGTTCGACCCTTAATGCTTCCACTGCCGGGGCAGCAGCTCTTCCACATAGCCCTCCGGGGTGAAGGGGATCAGGTCATCGATGCCCTCCCCCACGCCGATGAACCGCACGGGCAGGCCCAGCCGCTGCTTGACCGCCACGACACAGCCGCCCTTGGCGGTGCCGTCCAGCTTGGTCAGGATGATACCGGTGGCGTTTGCCGCCTTGCAGAACTCCCGGGCCTGGCTGATGGCGTTCTGGCCCGTGATGGCATCCAGCACCAACAGGGTCTCCAGACTGGCCTCGGGGCTGGCCTTTTTGACACTGCGGCTGATCTTGGAAAGCTCTGCCATCAGGTTTGCCTTGTTGTGCAGGCGGCCTGCGGTATCCGCAATGACCAGATCATAGCCGCGTGCGGTGGCCGACTTGACCGTGTCAAAAATGACAGCGGCGGGGTCTGCGCCCTCGCCCGCCCTGACAAGGGGCACACCCGCCCGGTCGGCCCAGATCTCCAGCTGTTCGCTGGCGGCGGCACGGAAGGTATCGCCTGCAGCCAGCATGACCTTTTTGCCCTGACGGGTATAGAAATCGGCCAGCTTGGCAATGCTGGTGGTCTTGCCCACCCCGTTCACGCCGATGACCAGAATGACGGCAGGCGTGCCGCTCAGGTCCATCTCAGCTTCGGGGCGCATCTCATCGGCAATGAGGTCGCGCAGTTCATCGCTGGCCTGCTCACCGGTTTTCAGGCCCTTCTCGTTCACCCGGTCCCGCAGCTTGTCCACCAGTTTGATGGCCACTTCACCGCCCACATCGGCCAGAATGAGCTGCTCTTCCAGCTCATCGTAAAGATCATCATCGATCTTGCTGCCGGTGAGGGTATTCATAATGTTGCCCCAGAAGCCCGTGCGGGTCTTTTCGAGGCCGTCTTTCATCTTATCTTTTTCTTTTTGCCAAATCCAAAGAGGCCCATTGGTTCTCTCCTTTGTTTTGCTGTTTCTATCCGTGATGGCAAAACCCGCCATTTCACGATTTGCGCTCAGTGCTGCCCGGTATGCCAAGGGCTCCCCTACTAGGGGAGCTGGCGAGCGAAGCGAGACTGAGAGGTTTAATCTATTATACCTACGAAACCAGCGTCGCGTCAACCTGTTCCAGATCCAGCTTGAGCAATTTCGACACGCCGTCCTCCTGCATGGTCACGCCGTACAGGACATTGGCGGCCTCCATGGTGCCGCGGCGGTGGGTGATGACGATGAACTGGGTCTTGTCGCTCACCCGGCGCAGATACTGTGCAAAGCGGCTGACATTGGCATCATCCAGGGCGGCTTCGATCTCGTCCAGGATACAGAACGGTGCCGGGTTGACGGCCAGGATCGCAAAATAGATGCTGATGGCCACCAGCGCCTGCTCGCCGCCGGAAAGGGCTTCCAGGTTCTTGATGACTTTGCCCGGCGGTGCCACCTGAATGCCAATGCCGCAGGAAAGCACATCGCTTTCATCCTCCAGCACAAGGCTGGCTTCGCCGCCGCCAAACAGCTCGGCAAAGATGCGTCCGAAATTTTCGTTGATGGCCCGGAAGCTGTCGGTGAAGATCTCCCGCATCTGAGCTGAGAGTTTCGAGATCATGCGGGACAGCTCATTTCGGCTCTCCTCCACATCGGTCACCTGGGTGACCAGCGCGTCATACCGCGCCTTGACCTCTTTGTATTCCTCAATGGCATTGACATTGACATTTCCCAACTGCCTGATTTCACTCCTCATATTGGAAATTGCGCTCTTTATCTCTGCTCTTTCCTGTAATTCATCCGGCATATCAATCAGCGCCTGACTATATGTAATCTCATATTCTTCCCACATATAGGAAATCTGACCTTCCCTCTGCTCCTCAATTTTTTCTGTCTGACTTCTCAGACGGAAGCATTCTTTATCCAGAAGAGAAGTCTTTTCTGAAAGATGATCTCTTTTTTCAAAAATGTTTTGTGGCTGGCACTTCGTTTTTCTTTTTCTTCCTGCCACTGTGCTCTCTGGCTGCCATACTGTTCTTCTTTTAAAAGGCATTCCTGTGCCGCATTTTTCAGCTCCTGGATGCCTTCTTCTTTTTTATGTATCTCTTCACGACTCTGTACAAGATTTTCTGTAATTTCCTGTGATTCCTTCTGAAATGCAGCAATCTCAGAATTCAGACGACTCAGGTTTTCCTGCAGGAATTGATTCTGCTGTTCAAGAGAAGATTCTTCCAGCCGGATTTTTTCCAGTTCATGTGTCTTCTCTGTTTCTTCTGCCTTCCATTCCTCTAGTTCTTTCTGTTTGGTCTCAATAAAGGTTTCCAGTTCCTTTTCGTCCTTCTGCGAATCCTCCAGTTCTCTGGCAATGCTGCTATGATCCTGTCTGATCTCACCTGCCTGATGGCGGAGTTCTTCCTGTTCACGATCAATCTGCC
>ENA-OQKK01000466-OQKK01000466.1-human-gut-metagenome-genome-assembly--contig:-NODE-466-length-10091-cov-2.400442_pt1 | contig 10091 bp, 6 predicted proteins | sample MGYA00242648_ERZ504797 | MGnify/ENA primary metagenome ERZ504797 (study PRJEB26092, sample SAMD00036412) | human gut metagenome | host: Homo sapiens | study: EMG produced TPA metagenomics assembly of... | reverse complement strand
CATCAGGTGGTGATAGATCTCGGCAAAGAATATAACGTGACCGGTTTCCGTATTCTGCCACGTGCGGAACAGGGAGCTCCCGGCATGATTAAAGATTATAAGGTGTATGTAAAAGCAACCGGTTTCGATTATTGATATACTTTTCCCGTAGGGTGGAAACACAGACTGCTGAAGAAGCTACCGAAAAGAATTAAAGACACAGATGTAATGAGGAAGCTTCAAAAGAAGGAAACCTGTGAGTGGAGCAATTATCGGATACTTTAGCAAATTTTAAAATTTGCTAGAGTATCCGGTTTCTTTTTTATAACTTTGTGGCAGTCTATGATTCTAACCGAAAGCACAATGAAATATATATTGACCTTTATACTATCTTTTCTCTCCTTCTTGGTGTGTTCTCAGAACATAACTATTACAGATATCCCTACCATTGACCAGCTGCCGGTAAATGCCATTCATCGCGTATTCAGAGACAGCGAAGGATATATGTGGTATGGCACGGTGAACGGATTATGTCGTGATGACGGTTATCATGTGAAAAGTGTTTCGTTCGGACATTGAAACTCCGGGATTATTAGAGGATAATTTGGTGGAGTGTATCGCTGAGGATAAGAAGGGGAATATATGGTTCGGTACAGACAAAGGGGTGTATATTCTTGATAAATCGGACTACAGTGTACATCCTATGGACCGGGAGCGTTTGAAGAATATTCCGGTGATGTATCTATATGCTACCAGTGACGGCTATATGTGGCTGAGCTATCGTTCTATATTGGCCAAATATGACATCAACGGACAGTTGGTCAAAGAGTATCCCCTCCGGAATAAGTACGGAAGAACTACTATTTCCGGATTTTGTGAGAGCCGCAACCATGAGATTATTATTTCTGTGTGGAATGGCCGGGTATATCATTTGGACAAAGAAAAAGACGAGTTCGTCCTTATCCTGATAAGATGAGAAGACAAAATCCTACGGTGATGGTTCAGGATAATGAACAGGACTACTTCTGGTTGGCAACCTGGGGGGATGGTGTGGTGCGTTTTGACCCTTCGGCTCCTGAAGATTCTATGTTTGTATATTCTGAAATACCGGTCAATGCTGCCGGTGAGGAGGATGGGGTCATCCTTAGTCTGGTACAGGATGATAAACTGGGGTATATCTGGTTAACCACCGGGCACGATTTCATGTCCTTACAAATACAACCGGATAAGACGTTAAAACAATTGAAATTCCAGACAGGGCTTCTGCCTGTTAATCATATGTTGGTAGAAGTCCTGAAAGGGAGGGGATGTCTATGGGTGTCGGCCTTTGACCGTCCTAGTTTCATTGTACATCTGATGGATAATATGACCAAGGATTATGCCTTGCCCGCTTTGGCGGACAGAGTAAACCGCAGTCCGGCTGTAATGGCTTTGTGTGATGACGGAGACGGTATGATGTGGATGATGCAAGAAAGAACCGGGTTGGTGTTATATGACTTGAAGCAGGATAAAGTGAAAATCTATTCGGATTTTCCCGAGCTTGTTTCGTTGTCTTTGGATAACGGACGAGAGATGACTCGAGCACGTATTAATAACGGTATTTGGGTGGCAAAAGATTTGAATAGATTGGTTTATGGTATGATCCGTAAGGGTATGGAGATGTATCTGGTGGATCTTATTGATTTGAACGGGCAGGTGGAATCGAACGCTACGGTGACCAAATTGTATGAAGACTCGCACGGAATCTTGTGGATAGGCTTGAACAAAGGACTTTGCAGTTATGATGTCCGTCAGAAAAGAATTAAACAGGTTTATCCCGATGTGGGGCATGTGATGGGAATCGTGGAGAATAAGGAAGGGCTGATATGGATTTGTACTCAAGACAACGGTTTGTTTCAGACAACGGCGGATGAAAAACTTCGTTCTTTCAAATTGGACAAGAATTTCTCTTGTCTGTCTATTGCTCCCGATTGGATTTTGTGGTTGGGAACTTGTGACGGAGGAGTCTATTCTTATGATCCTTCAGAGAATAAGTTGGTCAGTTATAATGAGGCTTGCGGTATGAACGGTAATCAGGTGAATCAAATAGTGGCTGATGCATATAATCATATTTGGATTGATACAAACCAGAAACTGATAGAATTTAATCCTCGTAACGGTTCGTTCCGCACCTATCTTACCACGGATGGTTCTATCTTGTTGCATCGCTTTCTTCCCACTGCTGTTTGTCAAGCAAAAGATGGCAATATTTATTGGGGCGGCATTCCGGGTATTTGCATGGTTACTCCATCAAACGGGTTGGAAAGAAAGGCTAGTGCAGTGAAGACCAAGATAACTGATATAAAGTTGCAAGGAGAATCATTGATATTCGGAGATAGAAAGAGTAGCAATTCCATTAACCGGATAGAATTGCATCCCGATGATCAGAATTTGGAAATTAGTTTTTCTTCTCTTAACCACCGTTATGCTTCAAAAATACGCTATGCTTATCGGTTGATAGGAGTGGACAAAGCGTGGGTATATGTGGAAGGTGGAAAAAACTCGGCTTTTTATAATCATCTGAGTAAGGGCACTTATACTTTTCAGGTGAAAGCGACGGATGAAAATGGTCTTTGGAGTAAAGAGGTAACTGAACTGACTATCCGACGCCTTCCTGCTTTTTTATGAAACTTGGTGGGCGTATTTGTTCTATGTATTGATAGTGATGGGTGTATCCGGTTATAGTCTGTATCTTTATCTGAAACGCGTGGACCGTAAGAATAATGAAATGTGGGCGGACAGCAAGGAGATGATTAAAATGCGTATTTATTTGGATAGTAAGGTGAATTTGCCTGAACCTGAGTTTGTACAACTGGACAAACTTCTATTGGAGAAAGCGGTAAAAGCCGTGGAAGATAACCTTACTGAGCCTGATTTTGATGTGACAGCTCTAGCTGATGCCATGAATATGTCCCGTTCTACTTTGACCCGTAAATTGAAAGCCATAACAGGCCGAACTCCATTGGATTTTATCCGGAACATCAAGATGAAGCATGCCAGACACATGTTGGAAGATAAAGACAAAAGTGTAACAGAGGTTGCCGCTACGTTGGGGTATTTTAATCGGAAGTATTTCACCACTTGCTTTAAGGAGGAATTTGGAATGACTCCCAGTGAGTTCCAGAAATCACAACACGAAGAATAAACATCTTCCTGTCCTTTAATTGTTGCAAATAGGGGGTACAAATGCGTCAAGTTATAGCTAGAGCTATTTGTATCCCCTGTTAGCATGGTTCTTCACCTGTATTTCTATTTCCTATTTCATTCTTTTGCCACAACCTTTTACGGGGAGAAAAACACATCTTCTTCATTCATTCCCGCAGTAAAGGTATGTATAACTTTAAATTTAATATAGAATGAAACATTTGTTTTTGTTGCTTACTCTGTTAAGCTTTTCATTAACGGCCTTAGCCCAGCAAAAAGTGACGGGTAAGGTGAAAGATTCTTCCGGCGAGCCTGTCATAGGAGCCAGTGTTGTTGTAAAAGGCAATAATACCATGGGAACCATTACCGATTTTGATGGAAACTTTATGTTGGATGTTCCGGCAAAGAGTGTGTTGGTTATTTCTTATATTGGCTATGTCACTCAGGAAGTCCCGACAGCAGGAAAGAATTCATTAGAGATTGTTTTAAAGGAGGATACCAAAACCTTGGATGAAGTGGTGGTGATTGGTTACGGTACACAGCGTAAAGGTGATGTGACCAGTTCTGTAGCTAGTGTGAAAGCCGACAACTTTGTAAAAGGAGCCGTGAAAGATGTGGGACAGCTGATTCAAGGAAAAGTAGCCGGTCTGGCCATTACCAATCCTAACGGTGACCCGACGGGAAGTACTCAGATACGTCTTCGTGGTACAAATACCATTGGTGGAGCTAATACAGCTCCTTTGGTATTGATTGACGGAATTCCGGGAGAACTCGATACAGTGGCTCCCGAAGATGTGGAGAGCGTGGACGTGCTGAAGGATGGTTCTGCTGCCGCTATTTATGGTACGCGCGGTACGAATGGTGTGATTTTAATTACTACCAAACAGGCTAAAGGAGTGGATATTAACCAGGTGGAGTATAATGGCTACGTCAGTACTTCTCTTATAGCCAAAAAGTTGGATATGCTGAATGCAGATGAGTTCCGTACCCTTTATCCTGACCAGGACCATGGGGCTGATACGGATTGGATTGATGAGATTAGCCGTACACCGGTTAGCCATGTTCATAACTTGTCATTGATGGGTGGCAATTCAAAGACTAATTATATTGCCAACTTGAACTATGCCTCTCGTCAAGGGATCATGAAAAAATCGGATTTCGAAAGTTTTCAAGGACGTATTGAGGTAACCCACCGTATGTTTGATGATAAGTTGAAGTTGAAATTCGGTTTGTTTGGTAAGAAAAACCAGATGGAATCTACAACTAGTGGGGGTAGTTTCAGAGGTTGGGTATATGGCCAGGCAACTCGTAGAAACCCGACTGATCCGGTAAGAAATGAGGATGGTACATGGAATGAGAATGTGAGCAAATTCGAATACGAGAATCCGTTGGCTTTGTTGTATGAGGCTGAAGGAAATGTAAAAAAGACGCAGTTGCGTTACAATGGAAATATTGTTTATAATCCTATCAAAGATTTGACTCTTTCTGCCGTATTCTCTTATATTCGTGACAATATGAACCGTGGCTACGGTGAAACTTTGAACCATATTTCTGCTTTGCGTGATGGATTGGCTGGTTGGTCTTCGGTAGGTGCTTATACCAAGATGGAGAAGTTGATGGAACTTACTGCACAATATAACAAAGAAATCGGTGCGCATAAATTTAGTGTCTTGGGTGGTTATAGCTACAATGAAACAGACTTTGAAGAGCTTTGGATTGATAACTATGGTTTTCAGGATGATATTTTGGCGGATGGCATATATTGGCATTGGTCTGCTTTGAAAGACGGTAAAGCGAATATCGGCTCAAAGAAAACTCCTACAAATTTGATCGGTTTTTTTGGGCGGGCTACCTATTCGTTCAAGAATCGTTATTTGTTGATGGGAGCTCTTCGTTATGAAGGAGCCAGCCAGTTATGGGGTACTGATAATGCATGGGGGCTTTTCCCATCTATATCTGTAGGATGGAGAATTACCGAAGAAGCATTTATGAAGAATCAGAAGATATTTGATGATTTGAAACTTCGTGTGGGATATGGTGTGACGGGTTCACAGCCTAAAGATCCTTTCCTGGGGGTGGCTATGTTGAAATACGGCTCGTATGCTTTTGTAAATGGGAATTGGGTACAGACCATTGTTCCGGCATCCAATCCGAATCCTGATTTGAAATGGGAGGAAAAGAAAGAAACCAATATTGGTTTGGACTTCGTTTCATGGGGTGGCCGTTTGTCCGGTTCTATTGATTATTATAACCGTGATGTGGATGGCTTGATATACGAATATGGAGTACCGACTCCTCCGAACTTGTATAATAAGACGATGGCCAATGGGGGTACAATGAGAAACCGTGGTGTGGAAGTGTTGGTAACTGTGGTTCCTGTTCAGAATAAAGATTTTGAATGGAGCACTACCGGAACATTCTCTTTGAACTCTAATAAGCTAATCAGTTTGTCTGGCAGCATCTTTAAGTCGGATTATGACTATTTAATACGGGTACAGTGGAATACTCCGGTCAGGTAGCCGATTCTCACAGAGTACAGGTAGGTGAAAGCATCGGTAATTTTTATGGCTTTAAAGTAGTAGATGTGGACAGTGAAGGTCGTTGGATCTACGAAGACAGGAATGGTGAGTTGGTGAACTATAAAGATTTTACTCATGCTCCCGAAGATAAGCATGTTATTGGTAACGGTCTTCCTAAATGGTATGCGGGATGGAACAATACTCTTCGTTATAAAAACTTCGACTTGAATGTGACGATGCGTGGCGCGTTTGGTTTCCAGATAATCAATGGTGGACGTATGAATTATGAGAATGTAAAAAACAGCCGTTTTGAAAATCGTTTGAAGTCTGTGAATGACTTGGTATTTGGCAAGCATACGTTGAGTCCGGAAGTGGAACCGGAATTCAATAGCTATTATGTAGAAGATGGTGACTACTGGAAGATTGACAATATCACTTTGGGATATAGCTTCGGTCAGGTAGGTAAATATATAAAGTCACTCCGTATTTATGGTTCGGTATTGAATGCTTTGACTATAACCGGATATAAAGGTATTGATCCGGAAGTATCAACAGATGGTTTGACTCCGGGGTATGATACACGTGACAGATATCCGAGTGTGCGCTCATTTACTTTCGGCGTTAATGTGAAATTTTAATGAACTAAAAAGGAATTGAAGATGAAAACAAATATAAAATTATGGACAATGGGACTGATGACAGCCGCATTGTTGGGAAATACAGCTTGTACTGATTTACTGCATGAGAGCTATGGACAGGTAGTGTCTGAGGATTACGTACCGAAAACGGAGGAAGATGTCAGTTATCTGGTAAATGCCGCTTATAGTACCTTGGCGTGAAACGTTGCTGCAATGGAACGGAGTGGTTCGTGCACAGGAATTGTGTGCGGATCAAGATGTTCTTCCTGCCCGTGATGGATTGGATGGGTAGACGGTTATATCTATAAAAGATGGCATCAGCATACTTGGACTACCGAGGATGACGGTGTGCTTCAAGGATGGGAACGTACGTACAATGGTGTGAATACCTGTAACCGTATTTTATCTCAGATAGAAGAAGGTGTGATCAGTGTGGATGGAGAAACGAAAGAAAAGTTGATTGCCGAATTGAAAGTACTGAGGGCTTCATATTATTATATTTTGATTGATTTGTATGGTAATGTGCCCATTGTGACAGATTTTAAAGATACTTCTTTGCCGCAACAGTCTACTCGTAAAGAGGTCTTTGACTTTATTGTGAAAGAAATAACGGAGAATATGGATTTGTTGTCCGAAACGCCGAGAGGTTATTATTATGGACGTTTCAATAAGTGGGCGGCTCATACATTGCTGGCCAAAATGTATTTGAATGCTGAAGTTTGGTCGGGTACTGCTCAATGGCAGAAATGTATTGACGAGTGTGATATCGTGATTAATTATGCCGAGAAGTCCGGAGAATATGCATTGGAGAATAATCAGAAGGATGTTTTGTAACGCATAATGAGAATTCTAAAGAAATTATCTTTGCATTGCCGTTTGATGAAATTTATGTGACAGGATGGAATGATTTTGATTTTCATATGTACACTTTAGCACCTGAGAATCAAGATACTTACCAATTGACTGCACGTCCTTGGGGAGGCGTGTGCGCAGTGCCTCAGTTTATTAATTCTTTTGATGAGGATGATGCACGTTTAGAGGATAACTATATTCAAGGTCAGCAATATACCTATTCCGGTGAAATCTTGAAGCGTAGTATTGATGGAAAACCATTGATTTATACGGTAGATGTCCCCTCTATTGATCAGTCGGATGTGGATGATGGGTTCCGTTGGGGTAAATTTGAATATGCCACCGGTATAACCAACCGTTTGAGCAATGACTGGCCGTTGTTACGATATGCGGATGTATTGATGATGAAAGCGGAGTCATTGATGCGTTTGGGCAAATCGGGAGCAGGTGCTTTGGTGACTCAGGTACGTGAACGCGCCTTCAAGAATGAACCTGAAAAAGCGCAAGTTACAGACGCGGAACTGATGGGAGGAAGTGTATATGATTATGGTCGGAGAGATAGTTATAAGACAGAACATGATGGAGGAACGGATATTAAATATGGTCGTTTCCTTGATGAGCTTGGTTGGGAGTTTTGTCAGGAAGGACGCCGCCGTCAGGACATGATTCGTTTTGGCATCTTCACTACAAAAGCTTGGTTCTCTCATGATAAGAGTGATGAAACCAAAAATCTGTATCCTATTCCAAATAAAGTATTGTTGACCAATAGTAATCTGAAACAGAATCCGGGATATTCTAAATAGTATTTATTGGATGTTTTTTTAAGGATGAAAAGGTTGTTTTTTCTTTTCTACATTAAATTAGAAAGAATTATGAGTAAAAAGATTTCAATAATTTTGTTGCTCCTCTGTCTGGGATTATTTTCCCAGGCACAGAGCTATCAGAAAATATCGCAAGGAGTTAAGACTACTGTACAAGGTATGGATGTTGAAGTGGCATTTTATTCTCCATCCATTGTCCGGGTTTATAAGACACCGGAGGGAAGTTCGTATGACAAGAAGAGCCTTGTAGTAATGAAAGAGCCTGAGGAGACCTTTGTGGAGTTTGCAATGAATAAAGAGTATATTCGTTTAAAGTCGGATGTATTACAAGTAGAGGTAAATTCATCTACAGGTGGAATCAATTTCTATGATGCAACCGGAAGGGTGTTGTTAAAAGACAAGGATTATGGAACACAGTTCACCCCGTTTGATGATGCGGGTACTTTTTCTTACAATGTCCGGCAGGCTTTTTTATTAGATAAGGATGAAGTGATTTATGGATTGGGGCAACAACAGACTGGAAAAGTGAATCAGCGCAATCAAAAACTTTTTCTTCGTAACAAGAATATGAGTATCTGTATTCCTTTTATTCATTCAGTGAAAGGTTACGGACTTTATTGGGACAATTATTCCCCAACTATGTTTACGGATAATCCGCAAGAAATGTCATTCGATTCTGAAGTGGGCGATTGTGCCGACTATTATTTCATTTATGGTAGCAATGCGGACGGCGTGATAGCCGGAGTCCGTGATTTGACCGGGCAGGCTCCTCTTTATCCGCTGTGGACACTTGGATTCTGGCAGTGCCGCGAGCGTTATAAGAGTCCGGATGAACTGTGCGAAGTGGTTGATGAATACCGTGATCGGAAAGTTCCTTTGGATGGAATCATTCAGGATTGGCAGTATTGGGGATGTGATTCTAACTGGAACTCCATGAAGTTCCAGAATCCTCGCTATATTAATAAGATGGGCGACAAAGAATACATGAAATATCTTCCGAATGGTGAGAATCCGGATGCACGTTATGGTACTCCAAGATAAAAAGCCCTCAAGAAATGATTGACTATATACACAAGCGGAATGCGCATATCATGATTTCTGTATGGGCCTCTTTTGGTCCGTGGACAGAGATGTATCATAAGATGGACAGTCTGAATGCTTTGCTTCATTTTGAGACTTGGCCGCCTAAAGCCGGAGTGAAACCTTACGATCCGTTCAATCCTGTAGCAAGAAGTATTTATTGGAATGAAATGAAAAAGAATATCTTTGATCTAGGTATGGACGGCTGGTGGTTGGATTCTACCGAACCCGATCATCTGGAGATTCAAGATAAAGATTTTGATACAAAAACTTATTTAGGTTCTTTCCGAAGAGTTCACAATGCTTTTCCTTTGATGTCCAATAAAGGTGTTTTATGAGCACCAGCGTGCTACCACTTCCGACAAGCGGGTATTCTTACTTACCCGTTCTTCATTCTTGGGACAGCAGCGTTATGCTTCACATTCATGGAGTGGAGATGTCGTTTCTACTTGGGAAGTGATGCGCAAGCAACTGGCAGCTGGCCTGAATTATTCTTTGTGTGGTATTCCTTACTGGAACACTGACTTGGGAGGATTTTTTGCTTGGAAATATAATAATGATGTTAATAATATTGCTTATCATGAGTTACACGTCCGTTGGTATCAGTGGGGAGCTTTCCAACCTATCATGCGTTCTCATAATTCCAGTCCTGTTGCTGTAGAGATCTATCAGTTCGGCGATAAAGGTGATTGGGCTTATGATGCATTGGAGAAATATACCCATTTTGCGTTATCGCTTATTACCTTATTTATATAGTACTACTTGGGAAAGTAACAAATAAGGCAGGCAAGCATTATTCGTCCTTTGGTGATGGATTTCCGAAAGACAAGAAAGTACTTGATATGGATACGGAGTATATGTTCGGACGTAGTTTTTTAGTACGTCCGGTAACTGATTCTCTCTATACATGGCAGGATAAAAAACAGAATGGTTATCAGAAAAATATGCGGAAAATAGAGAAAACGGATGTATATTTGCCTGAGGGAAGTAACTGGTTTGATTTCTGGACTGGGGCAAAG
>ENA-OQKK01000465-OQKK01000465.1-human-gut-metagenome-genome-assembly--contig:-NODE-465-length-10095-cov-5.478632_pt1 | contig 10095 bp, 8 predicted proteins | sample MGYA00242648_ERZ504797 | MGnify/ENA primary metagenome ERZ504797 (study PRJEB26092, sample SAMD00036412) | human gut metagenome | host: Homo sapiens | study: EMG produced TPA metagenomics assembly of... | reverse complement strand
ATTTTATAATTAATTGTATTGATTGAGTTGAAAGATTTTGGCTCGTTTTGCCTTCCTCCTCAATTTGGTTGTTTAACCATTTATCCAATTCTTCAGCAAAGAAATACAGATTACGTCCTGACCTGTGACAAGGTATATTATCTGTTGCTGATAATTTATAGAGTTTCGATGAACTTAATTTATATCCTTGTTTTTGAATATATTTTAAGGCTTGCTCCTTATTCAGCCACTTTGGTATTTCTTCCCTTTTTTCTATTCTGTTTATCAGAATGTTTTTTATCTCTGATATTTCCTGAATCAGATAATCTATCCGTTCCGGCAACGTGTCATAACTTGTTTTTTGATGTTCCATACCTTTTGTTTTTTGTTTCTGGTGCAAAAATACAAAGGTCCAAAAGCGGCATAAAAAGGCACGTTCAGGCACATTCAGGCACGTTTGTATCAGACTAATTATTAGTTTGTTACATATATTACCGAAAAGAAATTATTGATTTTGGCACGTTCAGGCATGAAATATATTTGATTAGTTGCTTACGTTTTGTATTTTTGTCATAAACATCATGTAGTAATATGGCAAAGAAAAGAATACCGATAGACAAAGAGAGGTTTGAAACTTTAAAAAACGAGTTAGTAAGAGTTTCTAATATAGATTTGAGTTCAGATAATGCATACTCTGACCTATGCGATTATATAAAGAAACAGAGCAATACAAATTTTCCTCTCCCAAAATATGAAGACGGAAGCGTTATCCAGCAATCTGAAACTATCAGCGTTGATACATTACGTCGTTATTGGGGAGATAAAGATGCAGACAAGGAAAGAAAGCCGGATGTTGGAAAATTATCTTTCATGGCTCGTGCTTTAGGATATAAGGATTGGGAAACATTCTGCCACGAATACAAACAGACCAATACGGACTTTGACATAGAGAAAGGATTCAATGGAATGGACTATTTCAAGTTTTCATCATTGCTTGAAGGTGAAATCGTCTGTATCGGCTGGTATCCTCAAAAATATTGCAGATTGAAGTTTTTAGGAGAGTACTCTTTTGAGGTCGTTGAATCTTATAGAATGAAAAGTGAGGTTGGACGCAAATTTGAAACTTCCGGTTTTCGTCTCGCCCAAATATCAGACAAGGCTATTTTTCCAGAAGTCTTAATAGAGCCATTATATGAATATCAAGAAGATTTATGGAATGCCATAGAAAACTTTGATATAAAGAATTGCCCTACAGAAATCCTTTTATAAGAAAAGATAAAAGTGAATAAAGTGAGTAAAGTGAACTATATTTTTATAATAGAGCATATTCTTATTTTATAGACCATATAACGATATAAAACTTTATACTTTTTATAAAATATAGTTCACTTTATTCACTATGTAATATTTTTCTACTTTTATTTATTCTTTCATATTCGAGATATGCTCGTGCTTCTTTATACCGAGTATTAGAGGCAGGAGAAAAGCACAATACAGGAGACGAAAACAGCCTTATTTTTGGTATGGGAAAATAATAATCTTACGTCTATTTGGAAGCGAAAAGGATATGCAGAAAATCGTTTATTCTTGTGAAAAAAACTATTGCGTTTCGTGAGTTTCATATCGCCTTCTCCTAAAAGTAGCCCACCTTGCATTTATAGACGGAAAGGCAATCAGTATCTTTTTGCACAATCCAGACGGTAGGAAGTTCTTTTCTGAATAAAATGTTCATCAGTATAGTAAAAGACAATCCCGTTCTTTGACAAAAATCAGAAACGGAAGGAGATTCTTTTTCGGCAACCTGTTTGATTCTGGCTTGGGTATGCCACCATTCAGAACATCCCAAAAGGACAAAGGCAAATTGATGTTCTTTATATGAACCGCTTCTTTGAATAACGGTGCAATCTCAAATGGCGAATGTTTGGATATTCCGCATCCTATCTCTGTAACTAAAAAAATATATTCCGGATGTTGTTCCGCATATAGCAGAAAATCATCAATATGTTTTTTAAGATTCTCAATGTGTTTGGAAGGTAGCGCATAGGTCTGCCCCTGTATTCCCACAGCCTGCCCCATAATAGCTCCGAATTTCATCACTGTTGCTGCGGCATTTCCATTATGTACACCGTTTGAGTTTGAACCGAACACGAAATATTTCATTTTCTTTCAGCTCCGTAATGTTATAAGGGGTAATTCTGTTATTCATAATTTTAAAATTTTGGGTATAAAAAATCCTCTCATTGCATAAGCAACAAGAGGATATTATTTTGAGTTGATATTAGTTCAACGAAATAAGATTGATGATTTTGTTTCCGTTTTCTGCAACATTATCGATAATAACTTCATCTGTTTCTGTGATAGTTCCTACGACATTTACACCGTCCGAATATCTAAAACCTGTAAATGCGATATTTGGACTTTCCGAACTCGCCGAAAGACTTTGTATTTCATAGTCCAAGATTTGAAACTGAGATTCTTGATAATCTTTCATTGCTATTTTTGAGAAAGTTGTATTGCTACGGTTGTACCATGCTTTATTTGTGCGAATATCTCCAATATTAATCTGCTTATCAAGTTTTGTACATTTTTCTCCGTCAAACTCATAATATTCATTCAGCAACAGTGTTTTGCGCACATGATTAGGAACAGCAAATTCCCCATACCCAGTGAATTGTTCATCAGATATGGTGCATATTGTTTTTTCTTCTAAGTCATTATTTCCAATAGTCTTATGTTGAATAATCGCATTATTGCGAATGGAATATAAATTACCGTTAAAGATGAATGTATAAGTATCTGAAATCGGATAAATTCTGCCACCCGGACATTTCACACGACAATTCTGTTGTTGTTCTTGACTACTCCAATACACAACAAAACCATTATCGGTTACAGTGAAATTATTACATATAACTTCATCAGGTAACATTTTCTGCATTGTGAAATCTGAAACATTCAATTTGTATATTTGTCTATATTCTGGATAATTTGAATTAGAAGAAGCAATATAAATATTTCCTTGATTATCCAATATTGTTTTCAATGAACCGTAATACAAATCAATATGTACATCTTTCGGCCATCTGTATAACTTTTCTGTTTGAACATCTACTATTGAGAGATACCTAATACTTTGATTGCTAACAGATATATAATCATCATCAGGGCCGGGTTTATAAAACAAATCAACAATATCTTGTTCAACAGGATTCACCAGAATAATCTTATCACTCAATTTGACTACCTTACTAATACCAATATTATGGTCTTGCCCGTCCTCTCCCTTGATTGACAACTTTACTTCATTGCCTGATAAATCAAGTTTGTAATAAGAGTCGTCCCCTATTGCTCTTGTTGCAGATGATTTCTGATAAATCATCTTGGCGTCACTCACATTCAAATTCGTAAGGTATTTATAACCTTCTTCATAATTGATATTGCCATTACCGGAACCACCGTCATCACTACATGCAGTAAATAAAGCTACCGCACCTAACATTAATAAAAATTTCTTCATAATTACCAGAATGTCGTTTCTCCCTTAGCCTCAAATCAGAAGAGTTCATAAATGCAGAAAGCGTGAGGCCATTAACTTATTTTATACGACGGGCTCTGGTAAGACCTTGAACTAAAACAAGCAACAGTCCCCACGCCATATATGGATATGACGCGAGAGATGCCAACTTATTCCCGTTCTACAGATAGTTTACCAGACTTCGTCGTAGAGAATCAGTTAAACACTTTCGTGTACCTTAAATTTCTAATATGTCCGCCATGTTGCCATGACGATGCAAAATTAGAAAAAATAAGGCACATCACAAAGTTACATCTCATAAAGAGACTGTTGCAGGTTACAAAATTAGATATTCTTATTCATTCAGCATTTCATCAATGGCGAATTCGTGAAGTTCATGCTCCAGATCCATTTCTTTAAGCCGTTCTTCTTTCTTCCGAAAATAATCATCGCCCAAACCTTTTTCTTCGAGTGTCTTGTCGAATTTATCAAGTATTTCATCTGAAACACATTCTTCATCGTCATCATCGATTGACTCGTCCAATGCGGAAAGCATATCCTCTATTGTGTATTCCTGTTCTTGTGAAGAAGTATTTTCCGTTAATGAAAACTCTGTATCATCCTCACAATCAATATCCGGTCCTAACATATCTATAAGCTCATCGATTGTATAATCTTTTTCTTTAAAAGAATCTTTCGTATTTTCTTCTTTGACAATCGGCTCTTGAACACCGGTTTCCTGTATGCTTTCTTTTTGAGCAGACATTTTAGTCTTTGGTGCTTTCTTTGAAGATTTCTTTTTAGTCTCTACAACTTCGGCAGTCACCGGTTGTTCTTCTTCTTACTTTTTCTTTCGTGCCATAACTTTATTTATTTTGAATTTAGTAATACTCCGAATAAATGAATCATCGGACATTACATATATCCTCTTTTTTTGTCGGAATATAAAAGAAAAAGGTATTTTAACTATATTCTTAACCTGAATTAAGCTCTCGCACCGGTAATTTTGCATAAAGAAAGCCCGGTTTCCTTTATGAATAGAATTACCGGGCAGGAAAGTAAGAAGAGCCCCATATAGGCTATATAGGCTACAAAAACGAGGTCAAAAGGTTAGTGTTCTTAGCACGCTCCTCTTTCTCGAAACTCGCCAGATATGCTTCCGTAGTCCTCAAGTCGGTATGTCCTAAGGATTCACTTATATAAGAGATATTGGCTCCGCTTCGTTTCAATACGGTAGCGTATGAATGTCTTGCGGTGTATGTGGTGATATTGCCGATACCCAATTCTTCACCTATCAACTTCATACGTTTGTTGATTCGCTTGACAACATCGCGTACAATCGCTTTACGCTCTATAGCCGTTTCATGCCCTTTCATATAAGGAAATATGTAATTATCGGGTAACGGCTTGTTTCCCCACTTGTCAATTATTGTCTGTAATTGGGAAGAAACAACCGCACGTATCTCTTTCCTATTCTTTGTCGTGCGCTCTGTTTTCTGTCTCACAAAACATATTTCACCGTCCACAATATCCGAGAACTTCAATTTCAGCATGTCTGTCGGATTGATACCGTTGCACAAGTAAATGAATATCCAGAGGTCTTTATATCTGTTAGTTGGTTTACATTTTTCAACTCTTATAATCGAAAATGGCCTTCAACTGTTTCTTTGTCAATCCTTTACTTTCTTCCAATAACCGGTCTTTATCTCGAACAGACCTTTTCCGAAATGGGTATTGCGATTCTTTGATAACGCCGGCTCTCTTGGCTTCATTCATCAAAGTACGGATATTTCTCATGTGCATACCGATTGTAGAAATACTTCTCGTTTTCGACCAAAGTCTTTCGCATTTTTGTAACCATTCAACCGTAACAGTACTAAATGGAATATCTTTGCCGCCGACTTCCTCAACCATTACCAATGTAGTTTGATAGAACTGCATTGTCCCGATTCTTTCTTCGTTTTTCAGTTCCTCAATCTTAGCTCGTATGGCACTGTTCAGAGTATCACCGGTAGCTTTTCCCAAACGTAAATTGAGCGTATTGAAAGAGAATGTTCCTTTCTCTGCCAAAGCTTCAACATTCATACGGACTAAAGAAAAACTACTTTCAATGGCTTGTCTGATTTTTTTGCTTTCAGAAGATTTGCTATCCGGGAGTTTGTTCCATTCTTCTTTCGTCATGCAGATACCAATAGAATAATACTTGGGCTTTCTTTGATAATAAACCTTGATTTTAATAGGATATTTGCCTTCTTTGTTGGCAGTACGTGCATCAAGTACCGTAGAGACTACGATACCGTCTTTTGAAAAATTATACATGGTTTTAGTGATTACCCGCAAGCGGAATTGCTTACGATAGTCTATATATCCTCATTTGAATGGAAATATAAACGTTTTGAAGCCTTTTAAATATTGGTTTTGAGTAGTTTAGACGTTAGTTTCAAACGGTTTAAAACGATAATAGCAAAACATAGTATATATATTAGTCTGTAAATAAGAATTATACGCTTCGCTCATTTCAAGAACATTATTGAGAAGTATCACTAAAAGTCGGAAAAATACAGCTATCGATAAATAGATAATAAAGTTAAACATTCAAAGCCATTGAATCCGATTCTTCTATTTTAAAGAGTTCGCATTGATTTTCAAATTATGTTTGAAGATTCCGAGCACAAAATAAACATAGAAAATAGAATAAAACTGCATACAAATTGAAGTATACCTTAAATCCGCAACTCCATTCCCGAAGTGCTACCTACATAAAGAGAAATGGACTTTTGATTCGTAAGATAACCATTAAGTCCTCGCGTCCGTTTCAATGCGCATACCATCCCCTTACCCCATAAAGCGACTTGAGGCAATACGCAATCAGTGGCCATCAAGTGATGTAAATCATCCGGAAGAAGTTTTGAAGGCTTCTGCATATGCATGGTTGTCGGTGTAGATATTCAGCACACATTGCCTTGCGGTCTTAATCCACTTGGCAGGTACTGAAATGAATTTGAAGACAAACGTCTTGATACGGCTGGTTTCCTTGAGCCCGAACTTCTTCACTTCAATCCTTTGCATGATGGCCTTGTAGAAATTGCGTATCAGTGCCGTCAGGAGCAGGAACACGGTATTTTCCGCCATGAAGGATTTAGGCAGTCTGTCCCATCCAAACCCATTGTTCATGTCATCAAAGACGCGTTCCTTGCCACCGCGCATGTTATAGAACTCCACGATGTCCCTCATGGATGATTCGTAATCGTTGGTCAGGATGCAGCGGTATGTATATTCCCCCTCCCACAGGTCCGGTCCACTGCCCATGCGTCTCTGTCTCTGGATTACCAGGCGATACGGTTTGCCCTTCCACTTCTCAACGAGAATGGAGTTCAACTCAAACACGATGCCGTTTATCTCTTCCTTCTTCCACCCTCTGAGCGCGAAGATGTCATCATAGAGCGAGCAGCAGCGGTTGGCGCGTATGTAGAATGTCCTGCAATGCTTCCTGACCTCATCCACAATGTCTTCAGAGCATGAGCCGCAGTCGGCCCTGAAGCGTTTGACTGTCAGCTTCTTCTCTTCAAGTCTCTCCAAAATCCTCTTTAGCGTGTCCTTCTGGTGAAAGCGTACATTGGTGTTGCCGTCGCTGTTCTCTATGCCGACAATCATGTCGCCGATAACGGCCACACCGGACCTGTAACCAAGAAATTTCTTGTACGTGGGCTTTGCATCGTACTTCTCCGCCTCAATGAACTGGTGGTCAAAGTCAACGTCATACTCCCCGCCCTCTTTCAACTGCCCTGTGGACAACAGGCAATTCAGGAGCAATGTGTTGAGTGTGTCTGCCGTATTGAAATCATAGGACTTTCCGGCATCAGACGTGTATGAGATGTTTTCCCGGGTCAGTTCGTTTATTGCCCTAAGGATGGTGTCGGCGCTACAGGTGCGGAGTGTGGGGTGAAGGGAAAGATGACTCATTAAGTGGGCGGTGACATCCTCAACGCAAGAACCGCCGCAGAAGTAAACGCATAGGAGGGAGCGGATGATTTCGCTGTATTGATAACCATAGAGTTTGCATCTCAACCCAAGTGTTGAGTCAATTGTAGAGGAGAGAAGGGAGGTAAATTGCTCCATGATTGGAAATATGCCTCCAAAAGGAGTGAGTCTTTCGGATTTTATTGCTACCTTTGCCATGCCTGTTGCGGTTTTCTTTGTCTTTGGATTCGCAACACTAAGGTAAGTGAAAACGCTGACATGGCAAAAACCTGGGCAACAAAATGTTGCTCAGGAACTTATAAAAATAATTATCAATTATGTTGCGGAATTAAGGTTTATAAAACAATTATCATGAAAAAAATCAAACTATTACTCGTAGCCGGCGCATGTGTTGTGCTGAGTGCATGTTCACCTCAGGCTCCTACTGTTCATACGACCGATAAAGGTACGCAATGGGAGTGGAACGAGGGAACTATTGTTGTAAAAAGCCCCGAACGTCCTGCCGGACAAAAAAGCGTGATCGGACTTACTGCTCCTAAAATGGAGGTGGTGCGTGTAGGCTTTGTTGGCTTGGGAATGCGTGGTCCCGGAGCTGTATCGCGTTTCACCCATATTCCCGGCACCCAAATCGTGGCGCTTTGTGATTATGACCCTAAACGTGCGGAAGCATGCCAGAACATTTTAAAGAAAGCTTCTATGCCGAAAGCGGCAATCTACTCGGGTGAGACAGGTTACGAGGAACTTTGTAAACGTGATGATATTGATTTGGTATATATCGCCGCAGACTGGTTGCACCACTTCCCCATTGCCAAATGTGCATTGGAGAACGGCAAGCACGTAGCCATCGAGGTACCTTCTGCCATGAACCTGCAGGAATGCTGGGATCTTGTCAACTTGAGCGAGACAACACGCAAGCACTGCTTCATTCTGGAAAACTGCTGCTATGACTGGTTTGAGATGAATACGCTGAACATGGCGCAGAACGGTGTGTTCGGTGAGGTAATCCGCGCACAAGGAGCTTACATCCACAACCTCAGCGATTTCTGGGATTATTACTGGAAAAACGGTGAAAACGATAAACTGGGCTGGCGTCTGGAATTCAATATGCGTCATCGTGGTGATGTGTATGCTACACACGGCCTTGGCCCTGTGGCACAAGTTTTGGATATTCACCGTGGCGACCGTATGAAGACACTGACTGCCATGGATACCAAATCAGTAGTAGGAAAAGGATTGGTAGAAGCCAAAACAGGTTCAGAATGCACTAATTTCCGTAATGGAGATCACACTACGACTATGATTCGTACCGAAAACGGTAAAGTGATCGAAATACAACACAATGTAATGACTCCGCAACCCTATAACCGTTTGTATCAATTGACAGGTGTGAAAGGGTTCGCCAACAAATATCCTACAGAAGGCTACGCATTGGGAGCTGATCAGCTGAGTGCTTCAGGAGTACAACCCAAGGTGGACAATCTCAGCTCACACGGATTCCTGCCACAAGCTGAAATGGATGCTTTGGTTGAGAAATACCAGCACCCTATTCTGAAGAAGTATGGTGAAATAGCCAAAGAGGTAGGCGGACACGGGGGTATGGACTTTATCATGGACAGCCGTCTGGTATATTGTTTGCAGAATGGTCTGCCTCTGGATATGGATGTGTATGACCTTGCCGAGTGGTGCGCACTTGCCGAACTGGGTGAGATATCTATGGACAATAACTGCGCTGCCGTAGAGTTCCCCGACTTCACTCGTGGAGAATGGAACGTGGTGAAAGGCTACAAGCACGCTTATGCAAGCCCGGAAGAAGAGCAGGCAAGTATGGAAAAAGCCAAAGCATTCACCGCTAAACTGAAAGAACAGGGAGCCAAAGAGTGGGCGACGGAAGCTGACAAATAATGTAGCATTAAAGTGAAGTGTATCGAGTTTATGTTGTTCTTAAGCATCTGCTCCAGACTGGAGGACGGGTGGTGTGGATGCTTGGAACAAGGTGAAAGGATATCATGACACTTTCTAAAATAATTTTATAACATTCTATTTAAAAATAGTAACAAGGATAAGGAAAGGGGGAGTGCAGCTGGGCTGCATTTCCTCTTTGCTATTATTAGAAAGACGTTGCTTTCAAGCCTTTTTCATGCTTGTGTTTTGTTTCAAGTCTATGTTAAAAGAATTTAAACAAATCTGATTAATAGATTGGGCTATTTCCTTTCACTGTATCTTTAAACTTCAATACGATTAATTCTTAATTCTAACTGAAAATGAAATTATTATCTGTTTTATCATTGAGTCTGGTGTTATCGTGCACCACTCTTTCTGCTCAGAAAGTCTATGAAATCTCTGCTTTCGGTCTGAAAGCCAATAGCAGTAAAAATGCCTCTCCGGTTCTTCAAAAAGCGCTTGCCAAGATAAAGGCGGAATATAAGGAAGGTGAGAAGGTAATCCTCCGTTTTCCCGAAGGGCGTTATGAATTTCATGAAAAAGGAGCCGCTGTGCGCGAGTATTATATTTCCAATCACGACCAAACGAATCCCAAGAAAGTAGGTATCGCATTAGAGGACATGAAGAATCTGACATTAGACGGGCAAGGTTCCGAATTTGTATTTCACGGCAGGATGTTG
>ENA-OQKK01000464-OQKK01000464.1-human-gut-metagenome-genome-assembly--contig:-NODE-464-length-10124-cov-2.526458_pt1 | contig 10124 bp, 13 predicted proteins | sample MGYA00242648_ERZ504797 | MGnify/ENA primary metagenome ERZ504797 (study PRJEB26092, sample SAMD00036412) | human gut metagenome | host: Homo sapiens | study: EMG produced TPA metagenomics assembly of... | reverse complement strand
TTCTCAAAGGGCTTTTTCTATTTATACGGATATTCGCAAACTACAAGATAAAGCCAAAACTTCATATACTCTAAGCACAAGGAGGTTGAGGTTTGGCTATGAACAACAGTTTAGCAGAAGTACACCCGGAGCTTATTTCGGAGTGGTCGGAAAAGAATTTAACGCTTACGCCTGATGACATTACTTTCGGTTCAAATAAAAAAGTATGGTGGAGAGGTGCTTGCGGTCACGAATGGCAGACAAGCGTTAAGGCTCGTTCTAATGGAGAAAAATGTCCGATATGTTCCGGTGCGAGAGTGATTGCAGGTATTAACGATTTGGCGACATTAGAGCCGTTACTGGCAAAGCAGTGGTCAAAAAAGAATAAGATAAAACCGACAGAGGTTTCTATTGGTTCTCATAAGAAAGTGATATGGAGATGTAAAAAAGGTCACGAGTGGGAAGCTGTCGTTAAAAGCAGGACAATAAATAAAACGGGTTGCCCGTATTGCTCTCATAATAAAGTGTTGGCAGGATTTAATGACCTTGCAACGCTTCTGCCGGATATAGCTGCCGAGTGGTCGGACAGAAATTATCCGTTACTTCCAACTCAGGTTACGGTCTTTGCCAATCGTAAGGCGTGGTGGAAGTGTAAGGATTGCGGCAGAGAGTGGAACACCCTTATTTCTACCCGTTCCGGTGGGAGTAAATGCCCGTATTGCAGTGGGTACATATTCTCGAAAGGGTTTAACGATTTGCAGACAACACACCCTGAAATTGCTTCGGAGTGGTCGGAGAAGAACTTGCCTTTGAAACCTGATGAAGTAAATGCAAAGTCGAGGAAAAACGTCTGGTGGAAGTGCAGAAAATGCGGTAATGAGTGGAAATCCGTTGTCAATGCCCGTGTGAAAGGTACGGTATGCCCCGTTTGTGCGGAGAGAGAAGTCCTTGCCGGATATAATGATTTGGCGACAACAGATAATCAGCTTCTTAGCGAATGGGATTATGAACAGAATAAATTGAAGCCGACAGAGGTATCACGAACTTCAGCAAAGAGAGCGTGGTGGAAATGCAGGCACGGTCATTCATGGAGTATGAAGATAAATGAAAGGACGATATTGAATAAAGGCTGCCGAATTTGTGAGCAAGAATATTTATCTCTATTTCCTGCGTTGGCTGTCAGCTATTATTCTAATAAGAAAGGCTTGAAAGCAGAACTTGGTTCTGACCGATTGCTTGGAGTTCCGCTTGAAACATACATACCTTCAGAAAAGTTGGCTATTGAGTCGGGAAGTGCTGACGAGAATATAGAAATAATGAAAGCGTATATGTGTAAGCAAAGAGGAATAAGGCTGATTAAACTGCCGATGAAAGGCACTGAACTGGATTATGCCGACAGCTTAAAAAGAGCTTTTCAGAACGTACATATATTTATTTCTTCTGATACAGAGGAAGATGTGGAGATAATCAAAAATACATTTGAAAGATGGAGGGACAGCCAATGAGAGAGAAAACCTATCATCTATACTTAAATGAAGAAGAACGAAGCCGAGTGATACAATCGCTCATTGAACTGAAGAACAATTTAGCAGCTCAGGGACGATACACCGATGCAGTAGATGATGTCCTCTGCAAAGTGCTTGAAGCAAAGAAAAAGAAATTGAAAATTGAATACATTTAGAACGTGTTTTGCCGTCTGTTTCCTAACCGGAGCAGGCGGTCTTTTTTAATTTCCAAAAATTTTTTTGAAATATTTTTGGAAAAGCGGAGATTTTGGGTGTGCATTTCATACCCCTTTGTCCAAATGAGTGAAGGGGTTCATTCCGGATAGCAAAAACGGAAGCCTTTTCGCTTGAAAATTGAATAAGTCATTCACTAAGACTTTATTTCTGATGATAGCCACTTTAGCAGGTACGCCGTGATTTCTGTATTTCAGAATAGCGAGAACTCCGGCTATGAGTATCAGGTTGCCCCTGATATGGCGATGACAGTCAGAATGATAATGATACTTCTCTACGGAGCTGGCGGAGTACCCGGCAGAGGTTAGAATCCTATGATACAGATAAGCAGTCTGTTCCTTAGTGACTTCCCATAAGCATTTTGCTTGGCAAGGGGTGTTGAGAACAAATATTGCTATGACCGATTAGGAAATGAGTCGGTCAGGTACATAGCCATAATGCGGTGGCTATGAATTTTCAGAAAGGAGGGCAAAAGAAGTGTCAAACTGTAAAACGATTTCCGTATGTAACCAGAAAGGCGGAGTCGGAAAGACCACCACAACAGTTAATCTCGGAGTCGGGCTTGCAATGCAGGGCAAGAAAGTATTGCTCATAGACGCAGACCCGCAGGGCGATTTAACGACTTGTCTTGGTTGGCAGGATACAGACGGTTTGGGTATCACGCTTGCAACAAAACTCACAGATGTAATCAATGAAACGATGACAGACCCTATGGTTGGTATCCTGCATCACGAAGAAGGTGTTGACCTTGTTCCGGCAAACCTTGAGCTTTCAGCAATGGAATTTAACCTTGTAAACGCAATGAGCAGAGAAACTACACTCAAGAACTATCTGAGTCAAGTGAAGAACAGATATGATTATGTAATTATAGACTGTATGCCTTCACTTGGTATGGTTACTCTCAATGCTTTATCGGCGGCAGACAGTGTTATCATTCCGGTTCAGGCTCAGTATTTGCCGGCAAAGGGTATGACACAGCTTGTGCAGACCATTTCAAAAGTAAAGAAGTATATCAATCCGGATATTAAGATAGACGGTATGCTGCTTACTTTGGTGGATAGCCGAACAAACCTTGCAAAGAGTACGGTGGAAGCACTCAGGGCGAATTTCGGTAATCAGATAAGAATGTATCGAACACAAATCCCGATTGCCGTAAAAGCCGCTGAAACTTCTTCCAAAGGCAAAAGCATTTATGCTTATGAGCCAAACAGCACAGTGTCTAAGGCATACGCTGAATTTACAAAGGAGGTGTTAGCCGATGGCAGGAAGAAAGAGCGACTTCACTCTCACGAAGCTCGATGATTTATTTACCACGCAGGCACAGAGAGATGAAGAACAGCTTTCAAAAATCCGAGATATTCCGTTAGAGCTGATTGATGATTTCCCAGACCATCCGTTTAAGGTCAGGGACGATGAAGATATGATGCAGCTTGTGGAGAGTGTCAAGGAAAGAGGGGTTATTACTCCGGCAACGGTAAGGCAGAAAGAGGACGGCAGATACGAACTTGTTTCAGGACACAGACGAAAGCGAGCTTGTGAACTGGCAGGATTTGAAACCTTGAGAAGTGAGATTGTAGACCTGAACAGAGATGAAGCGACCATTTTAATGGTTGAGAGTAATTTTCAGAGGTCAGAGATATTGCCGAGTGAAAAAGCCTTTGCGTATAAAATGCGTTTGGAAGCAATGAAAAGACAAGCAGGCAGACCAAGAAAAGAAAATGTGTCCCCAGTGGGGACGAATTTACGAACCGATGAACAAATTGCACAGGAAACAGGGGACAGCAGAAATCAGATACACCGATATGTGCGTCTGACAAACCTTGTTCCTGAACTGCTTGAATTTGTTGACGAGGGGCGTATTAAAATGCGTCCTGCCGTAGAGCTTTCCTATCTTGATGAAGATTGCCAGCGTGATGTGGTTGATGAAATCGACCTGAATGATGCTACCCCGTCACACGACCAGACAATCCGTATGCGAAAGTTATTCAACGAGGGCACCTTACAACCGAAGCAATCCACGCTGTTATGTCTGAGGAAAAGCCGAACCAAAAGGAAAAAAATACGTGTTGAGGGGTGGACAGAGTAAGACAGCTTATCCCGAAAAACCATTACCCGTCCAGTCAGACGGAGGATTTGTTTGTCAAAGCATTGGAGCATTACAACAAGTTTCTGCGAAGCAGAGCCGACCGTGACAGCCGATAGCCTTCCCCCCTTTCTCACACTCTAACCCCTTAGTTATATTTTTACCTACCGAAAATGATATATATTATCTCACTTGAATATAAGTATCTCAAAGTATATGTCTATCTCTAAGGGGCAATCGCACAATATGAACGGACTGGAGGTGTATGGTAAAATGAAAAATTAACGAAAAATCCGCATTTGTTTTTCGGCAGGTAAATCTTGTCGTAAGAGAAAATCCACAAAGGCACATCGTAGAGATACGGTGTGTTTTTCAATTTTTACAGGAGGAAACGCAATGATAAAGTCAAAATTCAAAAGAGTCACGTCGCTTTTCTTGGCGACCCTTATGTGTGTGACCACTTTTGCAGGCATTGGCTCGACAACAGCATATGCTGCTTCGGGAGAAAAAGCCGATGTTTATATGGTCGATTTCCCTCGTGATGGCGATGCTAATTACGATGGGGTATGGGGACACAGCAATTTGACCTTGAAAAATGGTTGGCATACCGGACGTTCCAATTTTACCAATCTTAAGGCTATTGGCTCATACTCAGGCAATGTTGCTTATTGTATTGAGCCGGGAATTTCGCTCAAGGTCGGTCAGACAATGAATAAGTATGACGAAAATTATTTTAATAACCTTGCAGCCAATGGGGTTATTTCCGGAGATGAAATCCGTCTTTTCGTTGGTCGTATTTTACAGTATGGCTATCGTGGGACAATCTCGACATCTTGGAGGTCACAGAATGAAGCGGCAGCAAACAGCATTGCACAGGCTTATGCCACACAGCTTCTTATCTGGGAAACTGTTATCGGAGAGCGTGATGCAAACTTCAATCATGTAGCAGCCAGTGGTTGCAGCAATGTGAAAGATGTCATCAATGCAAAGCATCCGCTCCGCAATAAGATTTTCAGTTATTACAACAGTATGGTGCAGAGTGTACAGAACCATGCGACCATACCAAGCTTTTGTAATAAATCATCCGGTTCGGCAAAGACAATAGAACTTGAGTGGAACGGAAGCAAGTACACAACTACTCTGACAGATTCCAATAATGTGCTGTCCAAATATAATTTCAAGGCAAGTATCAGTGGAGTAAGTTTTTCAGTGAATGGTAACAAACTTACGGTTTCTATGGATACTGCACCGAGTAAGGAATTTACGATTACCGCAACGAAGAAAAATGCAGTCCGCAGACGGTGTGGTTGTATGGTCAGAGGGCAAACACGGTCAGAACTCCAGTGTGCAGGATGTTGTCAGCTATGCTCAGGAAGTAAGCGACAGTATCAACGGTTATGTGAAGATGAAAGTCAGCTATGGTTCTTGTCAGATTGTAAAGACCAGTGAGGACGGCAAGGTTGACGGTATCAACTTCACGATTACCGGAAACGGTATCAATCAGACAGTTACAACAGCTAATGGCGGTAAGTTCCAGATTGATAATCTTATGCCGGGTATCTATACTGTAACCGAGCAGGCATACGATAAGTACGAGCCGCAGGAAACACATAGAGTTACTGTTGTGGCAGGACAGGTTGCAAAGGTCAATTTTAATAACAAATTGAAGCGTGGCGACCTTCAGGTAGTGAAGTCCTCAGAAGATAACCTTGTTGAAGGTGTGAAGTTCCATCTTTTTGGTACTTCTCTTTCCGGCGATGCTGTTGACCAGTATGCAGTTACAGACAAAGACGGTGTGGCAACTTTCAAAGATGTGCTTATCAGTGGTTCTGAACCATATATCCTTGAAGAAGTAGACACAGCTATCCGTTATGTTGTGCCAAAAAATCAGATTGCACCAGTGAAGTGGAAAGAAGTAACCACAAGAAACTTCAATAACATTTTGAAGAAATTTACTGTAACAGTAACCAAGAGCGATGCTGAGAAAGGCGAAGCACAGGGCAATGCCAAACTTTCGGGAGCAGTTTACGGTATCTATAAGGGAGAAACGCTTGTAGATAAGTATGTTACTGATGAAAATGGTCAGTTCACTACTAAAGAATATGTTTGTGATACCGACTGGACAATCCGAGAAATTACACCGTCAGAGGGATATTTGCTTGATAAGACTATCCATGAAGTAGGTGCAGACCCGAAACTTTATGAGGTAGAACACAACCTTACTTCCAATGATGTAACCGAGCAGGTAATCAAAGGTAACGTGGCTATCATTAAACACACTGATGATGGAGAAACAAAGATTGAAACTCCTGAAAAGGGTGCTTCCTTTGAGATTTATTTGAAATCTGCCGGAAGCTATGACGCAGCCAATAAAGACGAGAGAGATACCATTGTTTGCGATGAAAATGGCTTCGGTCAGACAAAAGATATGCCGTATGGTATTTATACCGTACACCAGACTTCCGGTTGGGAAGGCAGAGAGATGATGGACGATTTTGATGTGTTCATTTCACAGAACGCACAGACGTATCGTTATCTTATCAATAACCGTAACTTTGAGAGCTTTGTCAATGTAGTCAAGGTGGACGCAGAAAGCGGAAAGAGTATTCCGTATGCAGGAGCAGGATTTAAGATTTACGACCCGCAGGGCAATCAGGTCAAAATGACCTTTACTATCCGACACCAACCACGATTGATGTGTTCTATACCGACGCAAATGGTTCTCTTGTAACACCTGAGAAACTGGATTATGGCAAGGGATATTCCATCGTAGAGGTACAAGCTCCATACGGGTATGTACTTGATGATACTCCGGTATATTTTGATATTACCGAAGAAAATTCCACAGAGGAAGGCGGCGTAACTGTTGTGAAAGTCAATAAGCCGAATATGGCACAGAAAGGCACTGTTACGGTTGAAAAGACCGGAGAAGTATTTAGCGGTGTCAATGTAAGTGGTTCTGAGGACAGTGATGTTATTTATCAGCCTGTTTATGAAGTGGCAGGACTTGAGGGTGCAGTTTATGAAGTCCGTGCTGCGGAAGATATTAGTACACCGGACGGTACACTCCGCTATTCAAAGGGCGAAGTGGTAGATACTATCACAACAAGCTCCGATGGATTTGTTAAGAGCAAAGAACTTTATCTCGGAAAATACGAGGTCAAGGAAATTACCGCACCTGATGGAATGGTAATCAGTGGAGAAACACATACGGTTGAGCTTACTTATGCAGGGCAGAATATCTCTGTTACCGAAACTTCCACATCGTTCTATAACGAAAGACAGAAAGTGCAGGTAAGCCTTGCAAAAGTCATTGAAAAGGATAAGACATTTGGTATTGGCGACAACGGAGAAATCAAAAACATCAGCTTTGGTCTTTATGCCGCAGAAGATATTGTATCTGCAAGCGGTACAGTTTATTCCGGCTGATGGACTGATTGAGATTATCAGCGTAAATGAAAATGGAACTGCTGTTATGAAGTCAGACCTTCCGTTTGGCAAATACTATGTCAAAGAGATTGCAACCGATGAGCATTATATTCTCTCTGATACGAAGTATCCGGTTGTGTTTGAATACGCAGGTCAGGATACCGCAACGGTTGAAATTAAAGTAAATGACGGAAAAGAAATCAAGAATGAACTTATCTATGGTTCTGTATCAGGTAAGAAGATTGACGAGAATGGAGAAGCACTTGAGGGTGCTGTTATCGGTATCTTCAAAGCCGAAGAAACAGAATTTACAAAGGATACTGCACTTATGACGACTACCTCTGCAAAAGACGGTAGTTTTTCTTTTGAAAAAGTACCTTATGGCAAATGGATTGTAAGAGAAATCGAGCAGCCAAAGGGATTTGTTCTTGATGAAAAAGCGTATGAGGTCAATATTAGCAAAGCCGAGCAGGTAGTTGAAATTGAGATTGTCAATGAGTATGTTCACGGCAATATCAGACTCACGAAGGTGGACGCTGAATATCCGGATAACAAACTTACGGGTGCAACCTTTGAGGTATATAAGGACACCAATGAGAACGGAAAGATTGATGATGGCGATGAACTTATCGGAAATCTTGAAGAAACCGAAACCGGAATTTATGAGATGAAAGAGCTGCGTTACGGAAAATATATTGTCCGTGAAACAAAAGCACCGGAGGGTCTTCCTGCTTTGATTAAGGGAGAACTACTCTGTTTTCATTGGAGAAAGACGAAACAACTTATTCCGTTGAGAATAAGGCTGGTGTTGGATTTATCAATGAAGCTAATGACGTGGAAACACTGAAAATCGTCAAGACATCTTCAGACGGTAAGGTCAAGGGTTTTGCGTTCAGAGTAACCGGAGCAAACGGTTATGATATGACATTTGAAACAGATAAGAATGGCGAAATCGTGATTGAGGGACTTCGTATTGGCGAATATACCGTATCCGAAGTGGCAAACAATGCCTCTGCCGCATATATCACACCTGCCGACCAGAATGTTACTATCAAACTTGATGAAACAGCCGTTGTAAAAATGCACAATGAGTTGAGGGATACTCCAAAGACAGGAGATGATACCAATATGAAACTTTGGTATGTCCTTGCCGGACTTTCTGCTGTCGGTATCGCTGTAACGTCTGTTGTTGCACACAAAAAGAAGAAAAAGGAGGGTAACGAGTAATGGAAGCAAAGACAATTATCGCTATCGCATTAGTCGCCGTTATTGTCGGCGGCTTTATCTTTCTTCAGGTTAAAAACCGTAAGAAGTAAGTAACAAGCGAACATTAACCAGTCGGGGCAGAGCGTAAAAAACTCTGTCCCTTTAATTTTTGGAGGAACATTATGAAACAACAGAAAACGGTGGAGAGCCGAGTGCTTGAAATCTTAAAGAAATGCCCGATGTCGAGGTATGATGATATGCTTCTTATTCTGCATTATTACAATCGGTACGGATATATACCTGCCGGAAATCTTCCGCTTGAGGATATTGTATTTAATTATCGAGCATACGGACTTCCTTGTTTTGAAACCATACGCAGGGCAAGGCAGAGAGTACAGTCCCTTTTTCCTGAGTATTCACGTAATCCGCAGAAAGAAGAACAGAGCGGCAGTATTTCTATTGTAATCAACATTAGCTAAGGAGGTATTTTCGTGAAAGACAAAGCAACTTTTCAGAATAAGGTCAAGGTGCTGAATAAACTCTTTGACTCCGGTTGTGATACGGAGAAAAAGTTGCAGCAGCTTGATATGGAAGCAATCCTGAAAATCCCGAATATCACGATTCCTGATATGGGTGTGATTATGGAGCTTCAGAAGAATACAAAGTCCGGTAAACTCTTTTCGTATTTGGGCGGCGGTTCTGATGAAGCAACAAAAATGAGAGGTAAGGAAAATGAAGCAACAGGAGAATAGAGCAGAGCCGCAGGAAAAGCAAATTCGATTTATAGACAGTCATTACAATTTGAAATTCTATATTCCCGATGGAGGGAAAATCAGGATTACTTTTCGTGATGGACACACAGCAGACAGAGTGTGCAAGTATATTGATGACTACCATTTGTATGTCGGAAATTGCTGCTATCATATATGCGAGTTTGCTGAAAAAATGGAGCTTAGTGGAAGCAAAGTTGAACCTATCAATCAATCCGAACCGTCAAAAAACAAGACCAGAAACAGAGAAAAACAGCGATAAGGAGGTGCAAGAGTAATGGCACGAAAATATGACCTTATTTCTGAGCTTTACAACCGCACCTGCAAAACGGTTGTGTCAAATCCTCAGAACTGGCAGGCATTCTTAGCTTCGGCTTGCCGAAATTATAAGTTACGTTATGACGAACAGCTTCTTGTATATGCACAGCGACCTGATGCAACAGCGGTTCTTGAGATAGAGCAGTGGAACAAAATTTTTGGCAGATGGGTCAACCGAGGTGCAAGAGGTATTGCTGTTTTGCTGATGAAAACCGTTCACGGCAAAGACTGACACATTACTTTGACATTTCAGATACTCACGAAAGCAGATATTCAAGAACAGTCCCGATTTGGGATATGCGTCAGGAATACGAAGCTGATGTGATTGAAACATTGGAAAGCACTTTCGGAGAGATTGAGAATAAGAGCAGTCTTGCCGAAGCAATTATGGGAGCAGCAAGAAATGCGGCAGAGGATAATATCCCTGATTATCTGCAAGACCTTTACTATGCAACCGAGGGCAGTTCATTTGAGGAAGTGGAAGAGGATATTGTGGCTTCCATTTATAAAAATGTTGTAGCAAACAGTGTGGCATATATGATGATGTCAAGGCTTGGCATCGATACGGATGGTTATTTTGAACTTGATGATTTCAGAGAT
>ENA-OQKK01000462-OQKK01000462.1-human-gut-metagenome-genome-assembly--contig:-NODE-462-length-10140-cov-2.101168_pt1 | contig 10140 bp, 8 predicted proteins | sample MGYA00242648_ERZ504797 | MGnify/ENA primary metagenome ERZ504797 (study PRJEB26092, sample SAMD00036412) | human gut metagenome | host: Homo sapiens | study: EMG produced TPA metagenomics assembly of... | reverse complement strand
CCGCCAAATGGCAAGGCTCCCGTTTTAGTACGCACGGAATGGGATGAGACCGGTTCACACCGACTTGCCATCCGTAGAAGCCCCGTTCCTTCATTACTAATTTCGACACTTCACACATCAGTACGCCCTTGCCTGTCACATCGGCTTTCGATACGGTGATGGATTTGCCCGTATAAGTCTTTATGACGGATGTTCCGGCCGAGTTCCACAGTTTCCATGTGTAGGTATAGGCAGTCCCGTCATCGTCCAGTACCTCACCGTTACGATACAGCACCGCTTTGGCATCGACATCATTCCCGTTATTTTGATGGTGAACCCTTTCTGGCTGACAAGGTCCACCGTAATGGGGTCGGACATATCCGTGAAAGAAATGATATCGCATACAACCTTGTTGGCCGAGGCGTTGCCGGCCGATGTGTCCGTGTCCTTGATGGCACATTTGAAGGTCTCGAAATTCAGTACGGCATCCGCAGTAATGGTTATTTCGTTCGTAGTCCATCCTGCCGTCACGCCACGCGGATTGGTGGAAGTCAGACAGGACCATCCGGCACCGAGCATGGAATTGTAATACGGACAGGAAACCGAAGCCCCTGAATTGGCCGCCGCAGTGAGGGCCGATGTCAGCGTTATGACCTTGGTGGAGGTGTTCACCGCCGATATGGTGTACTGCACGGAATTTATTGTAATCTTTCCGCCGGCTTCCATGTTATTGGTGGAGGCCACCGTGACGGTGGTCGCACCGGCAGTAGCGGCGGCAGCCAGTGTGGTATTGGCAAAAACGGAGGAATCCTTGATTCCCCAGGCATAGGTGACATTGGTGGTATCGATGGTGGCGCCACGCCACAGGTCGCAATGCGCCTTGAGTGTGGGTACCTCGTCATTTTTGAAGACAACACCGTCGGGAGCATATGCCACGGCGGCTATCATCGCCCCGGCATTCAGATGCTGGGTAAACTGTATCTCGGAACGGAAAGGCACCTCCAGCCCGTTGGCATCGATATAAACCGCCTCGAAGGCATACCGTACCTGCGGCGTGGAAACGGTCATATGGTTGGCCTTGATGGTCAGGGCATACTTGGCGGACGCCGCACCGACAGTACAGCTGTCCTGGCCCGAAGTTATGGCCGAACCGTTCTTATACCACTTGGCGGAGCCGCTTTTAACACCGGCTGTCAGCGTAGCCGCATTACCGACAGATGAAATCTGGTCGGTGGCGGCCTTGCCGCTGACGAACAGCGAAGGAGTGAGCACCAAAAACGGCGATACCGCCCATGAAGGTGCATAAACGCCCGTATCCTTGTTGAATACCTGGGTGAGCGGTTGCGAAGAACCGATGAACGCCTGTAAGGAGACAGCATCATTCTGGTCAATGATGGTTACCTGTCCGCGTGCTACTTTTATTGCCATATGCTTATTGTTCTGTTGTTGATATGTCCACTTCACAGTCAAAAACGGCCTTATGCCATACATCCCTGCCGGTTATCTCAATCTCCCTGCCATAATGCGGCAGGTCATTCCATATCCTGTCGCCATCGGTATCCCTGCTTGTCCGCAGCCAGCGGAAATTACCATCGGGAATGAGTGCGGTAATATCTTCACCGCCCCTGTACACTCTGGCCCGCAGAACCGTGGAAACAATGCCGTTACGGAATATCGTGCCATTTTTCGACTCCACATGAACAGTATAGGATGGCGCACCGTCATAAAGTTTGAAGAAAGTATGGGTGGCTCCAATATTTTCATTCCGGAATACAGCGGTGTAACGGAGGGTTAATACGTCACGCCCTTCCCAGCCGTGAAACGCCGGTGTCATTTCAAACACGGCGGCATTGCAGCCTGTTTCTTTCCATATTCCGTCCGATGCAAGATATTCCCATAAGCGGCTTTCCGGATTAAAGTTATATTCGGTGGGGACAAGAGGGATGCTTTCCGGCTCACATATGCCGGAGAACTCATCCGTGAAATGGAAGGCCGTACCGCCCGTCAGGGATACGGAACGGGGCTTGAGCTGTTCCTGTGCCTCCTCGTCAAAATCTTCCCAGCGGATGGTCACGTCCCGCAGTTCGATGGTGTCCTTGCTCCATTTGAACGCGCCCTGAACGCGAAATGCCCCGTACCGTCGGGATTAATGACGAAAGAACCGTCACGCGAGGTTATCGAACCGTCCTCACCCAACCTGAGCAGCGGATTCTGGATAGTTCCGCCAATACCTCCTTTCGAGAACCATGCCCCGTAATCTTCCGTGTAAGACAACACGCCATCCGTCGCCTGGTAAGGTGTCGCCGTCTTGCCCGGCTCCAATTGCGGGGCGGACAGAAGGACCGGTACCGGGGTTGCGATACCCAGTGTCATTTCAGGAGCCCCGGATTCCCGGACTGGAAAGGATACCTTATGACGTGTCCATCCCCTGCCGGCATCCACAGCCTGTTCGCCGACAAGATGCTCGTCCTGATAAAACGGCAACCGTTGTTCTTCCGCCTTTATCCAGATGGAAAAACATAATAGTTGCCGGCACGGGCTTTGCGCCAACCGGCATCCTGTAATGTAAGACGGCTGTCTGAAATGACACGTACACTCTTTCCGATACCGGCGGGAGTGGCAGTACTGACAACCATAGATCCGCTGAAAGCACAGGAAAGGCTGTCCGGAATGACATTTTTGTGAATTTTGCCCACATAGAAAGTTGAGGAAAAACCGTTTTCATCTCCGGCGGTCAATGTTCCGGCGATGTTGACATTCCGTGTTGCGTAGAGATTCTGAAAATAGGCCCCGTAACCGTCCAGTATGCCGAATACCGGATCGATGATGCCGCAGACCTTTCCCACACGGGCTTTGGCCGCATCGCCGAAAGCGGACACGGAAGAAAGCCGCAGGATATTCAGGTCCGCCAATTCACACCAGTCACCCTCTGCGGTCAGGCTTTCCGTCAGATCGAGAAACAGGCTCCGGCTATATTGCGCAGGATAGTCCACAGTGATAACCCACAATTTGTACTCCCATTCCTGCCCGGCGGACAATATATCCTCGGCATCTGATTTCTCCCGGTTGGTATAGCCGAATGAGAGGGGGACGGAGGACAAATCCCTGAAAGCCCTGATTTTGAAGGATACCAGCAGACGTTCCGGATGCCCGACCGACTCCTCCAGAGTCTGCATCAGTCCGAAAAGGGATTCTCCCGCCGGTTCCGCATTGCGGACTATCCGGACAATGCGTGTCGCCTCCGCATCGTTTTCCCTGTATCCGGATTGAAGTACATGGCCACATACGGCATACTTGGATTTGTCAGGCACCCCCGCCACCCCTCCGTTCATGACCGGATAGCAAAGGGAACGCTCCGTTGCCATGCCGTCGATGACATCCATATAGGGGGCTTCGCTGTCCGAAGCCGTCAGGTACAGTGCCCCGCTACGCGTCGTATCGAACAGGTTGGTACTCCGTACGAAGTCCAGAAGCTCCCCGCTCTGCGGTTCATCGCCGTCCAGCAAAGCCCCGATAAAATAAGGCGCCTCCTTGTCGCCGACAAGCTCCGTTCCGGTTTCCGTCACGCACATCAGGGAATAGACCACCCGTTCCCGCCCGGCATATTGTCTGCGGACGATATCCCCGACATGCAGCCCCTGTGTTTTCTGCGAGTCGGGGTCGATACGGACCTTGTATTTTGAATAACGGAATACGGACATGGGCTATGATATTTTTTCAACGGAATCTCCCGAGCAGCTGTCGCTGATCCAGAAAGAGCCGTTGGTCGCGGAAACCTTCTTTACCTCGAATTCGTAGGCGCGTAACTTGCGCCGGGCGACAACCTCGTCGAATGTGGCGATGACATTTCCCGTGGTACGGTTCTTCCGGATGGCCCAGCCGCTTCCGGCAAAGCCCGAAGAAAAGAATTCCGAAGAGACGGAGCCGAGAAAACAGCTGTCACCGTAATGCCTGATACCGCCGGAAACAGCCTGTAACCTCAACGACTCTGTCAAGTATAGGATTTTGTCTGCCAACCGGGTTGACGACGCGCAGATTCCGACATGCCCGGCAGCCTCCACCGGAACCCCGGAGGAGATGAAATCGGCATCGGTTTGGATATGGAAAGACTCACTGTAACGGTTTTGAGGGGCATGGGCACTTATGGACGGACGGTGTCCCAATACTGTGGTATGGGGGACGGTTGTCCGCACGCCTTCCTTTTCGTATACAACCATGGAGGTCAGTGAAAGGGTTTCCTTATCTCCGGTAATCAAAAATCCGCCAGCCATACCCATACGCAGCCGCTTGTGAATAATTATGCCTTCATCCGAGTTGTCCACCCGGTACGAAGACAGCAGATCGGCACCATAGTTGTGACGGACAGTGAGCGAACCCGGAAAGCAGGCCCTGCCGTAGGACGAGAGCATCAGACAGTCACCGTCCACATCCGAAATGCCGGACAGCAGGCGTATTCTGGTGGTATGCCCGCTACCCAGCAACAGATCGCTTCCGATACCGCCCAGTTGTATCTTGTCATTATCAGTCCTCTGGAGTACGGGCATACCACCAATACGAAGCCCGTAACCGTCCAGAAATGAAAGAAAGACCTCCGAGGGCGACTTCCTCACCGGAAAATGAAAGCAGGCACTTTCCCTTGTCACCCAGCCTTACCCCATACAAGGCATCCAGACCACCGCTCAGAGCCGTATTCCCGCAGACCACCAGATGACGCTGCACCGTTCCGTCCCGCATGGTCCAGTCCACTGCCGCCAGATTGGCGTTGCCCCGGTGGTATACGCCATGTCCCCCCACAGTCAGCCGTGACGGAGAAATGAACACTCCCGTTTCCCTGTTCCCGATAATCCATTCTCCGCCCGAGTGTATGGAGGCATCCTGAAAATCAATGCGGGAGGCATTGAGCGTCGCCGTGTTCCTGTCCGTATCGTAACCCAATAATTGTTGTCCGCCTATATGGAGGCTGCTGCCGCCTATTTTCAGACTGCCGGTAATTTTGACACCGTATTCAACGGCAGTCACCGCCCCATCCGCATCGGTAATGTCCTGCGAACAGATCTCCAGAATACGGTTATTGGCGACACCCGCCTCGAAACCGTAATTCGCACGGAGTGCCCCGGTCATGTCACCGCCCGACTTCTTGAGGTATTCCAGCAACAACCCTCCATCACCCGGGGCACCTTCACCGGCAACCGCCCCCGCAATGGCCGAAGCAAACCCGTAGGCCGTATTTTTTAACCTTATGCTGGTCTCGTCCCCTTCCTCGACACCGTAAGGATGGTCATCATCCTTTTTCTGCTGGGCATTGAAAAAGTTATGGTAGAGCTGCGAATAGATGGAATAACACAGGCTCTCCTTATCAAGGCTGTCTATGTCCGGATGCAGTTGTACGTTCATTGGTATAGCTGGTTTTGGAGAGGAACCTTTGAATGCGCGAGGTCAAAGAAATGAATTAGGGAAATTGACAGGTGACATTGTACCCATCAAGTGGGGGTCGATCACCTTGCTGCACTCGGTCAGGAAGTCGAGCATAAGCCCGGCAAGTTCATTGCCTAATACCAACGGTTCGGTGGCATTCTCGTCACCGAGCGCCACTTTGTTGTCGGCAACCGTTACGGTCGTGGAGTTCACCTTTTGAATTATCTTGTCCGTTGTCTGCCTGACCTCCGACTTGTCTACAATGTGGGTAATGCTCTCCGCCTCAATCCCCGTAGAGGCTTCCTTACCCTTTTTGTTCCTGACAGTGGCGGTAACGGTTGTCGGCGTATAATGTGTGAAAGCCATATTTCCCGTAGCCTCCAGCTCGTCGTAGTCCGGAGCAGAGTCACTCTCCGGATCCAGTTCCTCCATTTCCGTTACACCGACAACGGTTTCCTTACGGGCATTCAGCCGCAGGATATCCACATGTGAGAAGTTCACCACATAGGCGTACCGGGTGGCGGCATCCATAAAAATCGTTACATCGGAAAAAAGTGCAGGTACAATCAAAAAACCGCCCTCGCTGCTTGTTGCCGCTGAAAGCAATACGCCTTTGTGGATGACGGGTTCTGCAGAGGCTGTCTCGTCCGGGTACTCGCCGACATCAACGGTACCGCCATACTCGGAAAATTCCTCGTCCGACGGGTCATCATGTATTTTGGCGACATATCCATGTATCATACGGGCCGTGCCAATGCCCGACATACCTCCCGGAGCCAGACTGATGCGTTCCATGCTACGGCCGAGAGCTATTTTACGGATAGCCTCACGAATAAGCAACTGATTCGACTTATCTGAAGACATTGATCTTTTTATAGAAGAATAGGTAGTTGGAATATATTCAGGTTTTCATTTTTTCCTCCTCGAAAATAAAACATAAAAATAGAATTTTCTATCTTTGCGAAAAACACTTAATTATGTAATTATGGCAGGTTTCCAATCACCAATAACAATAGCGCAGGCAATAGAACATATCCACCGGAATGAATACCTGTTACCGGCTTTTCAGAGAGATTTTGTATGGTCGGCAGAACAGATAGAAAAGTTGTTCGATTCTCTGATGAAAGGCTACCCGATCAGTTCCATGCTGTTTTGGAAGGTAAAAGGAGGAACAAAGACTGATTTTCCGGTTTATAAGTTTCTATCAGCTTTCATACAGTATCATCGGATATGCAACGATCCGATTCCTACAGACAATATCAACGATTTTTATGCGGTATTGGACGGACAACAGAGATTGACGTCATTGTATATCGGTCTGTGCGGCAGTTATGCGTACAAGGATTATAGGAAACGTTGGGATTATTCTGAATATAATTTCCCTACCCGGCATCTATATTTCAATATATCCCGTAAATACACACAGGAGGAAAGCGACAGGGAGTTTATCTTTTCCTTTGTTGACAAGAATATCTCCAAGGAAAATGATTTATTTATTGACAAGTCTAATGAAAAATGGTTCCGTGTAGGTAAGATTCTGGCTTTGCACCAGGATTACAATTATGGCATCGATGAATTTGCCGAGGACAATAACATAGACAAGGAATCCAAAAGACTGCTGAGACTGTTGGACAATGTCATCCACACCAAGCTCAATATAAATTTTTACGAGGAGGATGAACAGAAACCGGACAAAGCCGTGAATATTTTTTATCCGGATCAATTCCGGGGGAACCGCATTAAGTTTTTCTGATATCCTGATGTCCATTGCCATTGCCAATTGCAAACAGATGGACGCGAAGACAGAAATCAATAATCTGGTCGAGCATGTACGTTCAAAAGGATTTAATATATCTCACGATTTCATATTAAAATCGTTCCTGTACCTGTATCATAAAGATGTGCGTTCCCTTATAACAAGTTTCAATCTGGGCTTTATTGAACTGGTGGAAAATAATTGGACGAGGATCAGGGATACCATTTCAAACCTGTTCGACTTGCTGAGATCTTTCGGACTGACGGATTTCACAATGACCTCATATAATGCCGCCATGCCCATACTATATTATCTTTATCACAAGGGCATATATCAGGATTTTTACAAAAAGATAGGAAATAGGGAGGATTGTGAAATCATAAAAAAATGGTTGTTCTCAATTCTGCTCCGCAGGGCATTCGGAGCAAGCGCGGATTCCGTGCTTGCACAGTCAAGAAGGGCATACACAACAGACATCACCGGCAGCTATATAAAAGAAACCGTGACCTTGTTCCCGGCAACGGAAATAAACTCGGAAATCAGGAAACTGTCGGATGTAGGTGACGATTTTATAGAAGACCTGCTTTACAGCCAGAAAGATTCACGATACAGTTTTCCAATATTGGCCATGCTGTATCCGGATCTTGATTACAGAAACAATAACTTCCATCAGGACCACCTGCACCCAGCCTCTGCATACAATGATCTGGAAGAGAAAGACAAGGAAAAATACGGCTGGCAGGTCTACAATTCCATCCTGAACCTGCAGATGCTCGATGCCAATGAGAACGAGTCTAAAAACGCCAAACCATTGGAGAAGTGGGTCAGTGAACAGACCCGGAACAAGGATATGCGGAAATTCATGGAGGACCATCTTATCCCGGATACGGATCTTTCATTGTCCAATTTTTCTGATTTTATAGAAAAACGAAAGGCTATGCTGGTTCAGAGAATCAGAAAGATGATTAACTGATTGATATCAAAGGTATTTGCGGATATTGTTCTTCTTGCCGGAAACACTCCGGTTACGAAAATATTTTTTAAGGCAGAAATTTGTTGGAGACAATGAATTTTGATTATGAATGAAAATAATGATGCTCCTTGGAGCGGAACGGAATGCAGTTTTACCCTTCCAGGAAATTTCCTGGAAGGGAAGGATGTACATTGGTGGACAATAGTGTTATTTGCGAATCCTGTACGGAATACTCAGCTGCTGCCTGTACCCTCCGATCCCGAACGTAGTCGTGACCTCCTCCACGAGATACACGCCGTTCTTGGACGGGTTACGGAAATCGATCAGTTCCACCTGTACGGCAGGAGACAGCCCGAAATCTCCGAATATGGTCACGTTGCCGGTGATTCCATTCAGGTTGTAATTCCGGAAGTATTCAGTTGTCTCTTCCACAAGCCGGTCTGAATTGATGCCTACGTGCGGTGACATATACGGTACGATGGTATAAGTGGACAAATCCACCTTTGTTTTGGTTTTTGCCCCCGAAGCCGTCGTGTTTCCGGTCACCTTATGTGTCTTTTTTGAAATTTGGGTGGCATTTACCGTTTGGAACTCCTTGCTGCCCGGTACTGCCGGATCATATTCCGGATTCATGCGTACCGTCACTTCAAAGAACTTCTCGTCCGTTCCAAGCGCCTTGCCCGTCACCGCCAGAAACTTCGGGTCGGTCTTGACCACTTTCAGGTTGCTTTGCGCCACATGTTCGTTAAAATATATCTTGAACGGCCCGGCCGGGCCGTCTTCCGGAAATACCGGCTGCGCCTTGCTGGACGAATAAGGACGTCCGACAGCAATGGAAGGCATGACGCCTTCGTCCTCAGCGTCGTATTTCAAAAAACAATAAATCTTATATTTCGACCATTCGGAAAGAATGTCCGCCACCGTAAAGTTATCCGTCACCTTGATCTTGCCGATATGGATATCAAACCGTTTTGTATCGGAATGTATCTTGAAACCGGTATCTTTCAAGATGTTGTATTTCCCATCCAGCACATCATTCACGGTTGTCCCCTTTGCCGGAGTTTCGAAATGGGGCGCCTGTTTCAATTTAAGTTTGTAGGCCATATTCTCACATTGTATTTCCAATGTACTGTCCGAGTTGTAGCCGGTAATGTAACCGTCAAACATATTTTTCAATACACCGTTATACCCCAGCTTGATATTGATGCGTTGCCCAACTTTAAAAGTCGTCTCATCAACCAGGTGTTGTGTGCTGCGCTTTTCGATAATCACACCATCCTGCATGACCTCTGTCGTTATCCGGGACACGTCTTTCCCTTCCAGTGTCATATTGCCTATAATCGTCGAACGGCATACGGTACCTTTCGGGAACGTGACTTTGGCCGTCCCGATCAGCTTCTTGTAGCTCTCGTTAATCTCAAGCGTATGAACCTCCGTTATCTCCACTCCGCTGCGAATCTCATCGGATTGGACGGATCGGCATCTCCAATGGTAATACGACAGCAGAGAACATCCATTGCGGCTACACCCATAGGCGTGTCAGTTTAAGCAATGAGGCGGGATCGACGATCTCCGTACCGAATTTGACATATTTGATCCATTTGTTCGTGTGCCTGATAGCCGTATCTGCCTTTTCCTGCCCGGCCAGTTTGAGCTCCACCGCTTCGGACGGCTCAACGGCGACACAATTGAGTGAATATGGCTGCACGTTCCTGCAGTCCGTCGGATGAAGCGTATACCCCTGTATAATCAGCTGTGAGATATTGAACTGGCGCAATACCGTATTGTCACAATCGACAACCCCCTTGTATTGTACCAGTTTAATAAATTTGGAAACTTCCGCTTCCGGATACACATCCGGATATTTGGATGTGATTTTACCGTTGATGGTGATCTCAAGGTCACCGCCGGATATATATTCCTTACGGGTATAATCACGCCCCTGCACTTGTGTCAACAGGATATTGTTCCGGCTGCCGATTTGTATCTGTGGTCCCAGGTCCACGAATGTAACCAG
>ENA-OQKK01000460-OQKK01000460.1-human-gut-metagenome-genome-assembly--contig:-NODE-460-length-10164-cov-2.627478_pt1 | contig 10164 bp, 11 predicted proteins | sample MGYA00242648_ERZ504797 | MGnify/ENA primary metagenome ERZ504797 (study PRJEB26092, sample SAMD00036412) | human gut metagenome | host: Homo sapiens | study: EMG produced TPA metagenomics assembly of... | reverse complement strand
TTTTTGCTGTTGGAGCTGGCATAGGTGCGCCCCGTGTCCAAGCCGGCGATGTCGTCGACTGTGAGCTGGTAGAAGTCCGCGACATCGTGGATAAGGCCGGCGGCGATCATCTTGTCGACGATTTCGTCGCCCAGGCCGTCCACGTCCATGCAACCGCGGCTCACCCAGTGGAGCAGGCGCTCCTTGAGCTGTGCGGGGCAGTCGATGGACACGCAGCGGTAGGCCACCTCGCCGTCCTCGTGCACCACGGGGCTGCCGCACACGGGGCAGACCTCGGGCATGTGCCAGTCGACCGAATCGGCCGGGCGTTTGTCGAGCACCGGACCCACGACCTCGGGAATCACGTCGCCCGCCTTGTGCACGATGATGGTGTCGCCCTCGCGCACGTTTTTGCGGCGGATCTCGTCGATGTTGTGCAGCGTGGCGCGCGCGATGGTGGAGCCGGCAACCGTCACCGGGTCGAACTCGGCGACCGGCGTGAGCACACCGGTGCGGCCCACCTGGATGCGAATTTCGCGCAGGACGGTCTGCTTTTCCTCGGGCGGGAACTTAAAGGCAATGGCCCAGCGCGGCGCGCGGGCGGTAAAGCCCAAGTCAAGCTGCTGCTGGAAGCTGTCGACCTTTACGACCACGCCATCGATGTCGTAGTCCAGGTCACCGCGATGCTCGAGGGCCTGGGCGCAGAACTCGTGGACCTCGGCCGGCGTGGCGCAGCGCGCCACGTTGGGGTTGACGCTAAAGCCGGCGCTACGCAGCCAGTCCAGAAACTCACGCTGGCTGTGGACGTGCAGCGGATCGGTATCGGCGATTGCGTAGATAAAGGTGGCCAGATCGCGGCGCGCCGTGACCTTGGGATCCTTTTGACGCAGGCTGCCGGCGGCGGCGTTGCGCGGGTTGGCGAAGGGGTCGCGGCCCTCGGCATCGGCCTCGTCGTTCAGGCGCACAAAGCTGCCCTTGGGCATATAGACCTCGCCGCGTACTTCGATGGCGCGCTCGCGGTCGGCGCCCATGTGGGCGAGCGCCGGCTCGGACAGGTGCATGGGCACATCCTTGATAGTGCGCACGTTGAGCGACACGTCCTCGCCCGTTGCGCCATCGCCACGTGTGGCCGCACGTACGAAGGTGCCGTTTTGGTAGGTAAGCGCCACGCCCAGGCCGTCGATCTTAAGCTCGCAGGTATAGGTAACGCTACCGGCACCGAGCGCATCCTCAGCGCGTTGGAGCCACGCGTCGAGTTCATCCAAGTCCATGGCATCGTCCATGGAATACATGCGCGCCATGTGCGTGACCGGCGTAAACTGCTCGCTCACGTAGCCGCCCACGCGCTGGGTGTAGCTGTCGGGCGTCACCAGGTCGGGATAGGCCGCCTCGATTTCCTGCAGCTCAACGAGCATTTTGTCGAAGGCGGCGTCCGTAATCTCGGGCGCGTCGAGCATGTAGTAGCGGTAGGCGTGGTAATCGAGCTCGTGACGTAGCTCGGCCGCACGCGCCGCCGCCTGGGCACGGGCATCGGTCGGCGCGGCGGCTTCCGCGGTCGCGGGCGTTTTGGTATCGATGTCCACGCCGTCACCAAACAGGCTCGATTGCTCCATAGCGGCACTCCTTCGCTCGATTTCAAACGGATACAAGAGTACCACCGGTCGCCATGGCGCCGAATAACCCTTTCGAACCGCATCGAATCGGCAGCCGCCAGACCGGAGTGGATCGCGCGATCAACTCATATCCGTGCCATTTCTAAATGATCCGTTTCCACGTCCCCAACGGATCAATAAGAAAAGAGGGACTGTCCCGCGTTGGCGGGACAGTCCCCTCTGGCTTCGATATGTGCAATACGGCTCGTTAGAAACCCTGGCCATAGCCTTGGCCTTGACCCTGGCCCTGCTGGCCCAGCAGCTCCTCCAGATACTGGCGCAGCTGCTCGTCGGTAATACCGCCGTTGCCGGTATCGGTCGCGCTGTCGTTCTGCTGCTGGTTCTGCAGCTCCTCGTCGGAGCCCAGCTCGACCGTGACCTTCTTCTCGTCCTTGCCGCGCATGAGCGTGATCTCGACCTTCTCGCCCACCTCATGGCTGCGCAGCGCGATGATCAGGCCGTCGGCGCTTGTAATCTCGTCGTCGTCCAGCTTGGTAATGACATCGCCCTCCTGGATGCCGGCCTTGGCGGCGGGACCGTCCTCGACGACGCTCGCCACGTACGCGCCGCTATCGGTGCTCAGCTTGTTGGTGCGGGCGTTGAGCGCGTTGACGCTCGAAAGCGTGGCGCCCAGGTACGGGTGCACTGGCGTCTTACCGTCGATGATCTGGTCGGCAATGTTCTTGGCGTAGTTAACGGGAATAGCAAAGCCCACGCCCGAGCTGGAGCCCGAATAACTCTCGATGAGCGAGTTGATACCCACCAGCTCGCCGTTGTCGTTGACGAGCGCGCCGCCGGAGTTGCCCGGGTTGATGGCGGCATCGGTCTGGATCATGTTGGCATAGATGGTGTTACCGTTGGTAGAGCTCATGGCCGTGGAGCGGTAGAGCGCCGAGACGATACCGGTGGAGACAGACTGCTCGTTGCCAAACGGCGAACCGATCGCCATGACCCACTCGCCCACGTTGAGCTTGGAGGAGTCACCAATCTCGATCGGCGTGAGCTTGGAGGCGTCGGCGTCCTTGAGCTTGATGACGGCTAGGTCGCTCGAGGCATCGTTGCCCACGAACTCGGCCTCGTAGGTGGTGCCGTCGTCCATGGTCACCACGTACTGGTCATAGCCATCGACCACGTGGTTGTTGGTGAGGATATGGCCCTCGGTATCGAGCACCACGCCCGAACCGACGCTGCCCGAGTTGTCCGACTCGTCGGCAGACTGCGAAAGCGAGCCATTCTGGCCGCCGCTCGAAGTGGCGGTGATGGAAACCACAGAGGGCAGGGCCTTGGCAGAAACGGCCTCGGCCAGCGTGGTGTCCTCGGAGTCGATGGTGATCTTTTGCGTCGACGAACCCGAAGCGCCCGCCGTCACGGCATTCTTGCCGCCACCGATATCGAGCGTACCGCTCATAATGAGCGCAATGACCAGCAGGGCACCACATGCGCAGCCGGCAAGCGCTGTAATAAAGATCGGCAGCTTTTTGGTCTTGGTCTTGACCACCGTGTGCTTGTTCACGACCTGTTGGCCGCCAGCGGCTTGCCGGTCTGCGTATCGTAGGCCTGCACGTAGGGAATGTTGTTGCCGTCGGCAGGCTCGACTCCACCTGCACGCGCGGCTGCTGCTGAGTCTCGCCGGCATTGCCAACATCCTGGGGACGCTGGGAATCGTTCTCGCTCATAGCTGCGATCCTTTCGTCAAATAACCAAAGGCCCGCCAAACACCGTGGCGGGCCATCATTGTTCACGTTGAGTTGTACCCCAATATGCGGGCGTACGTGTACGAGAACGCAATCTTTTAGGAAGGCTTAAGTTCTGCTGCAAACTCGAAAGGAACCCGCACCTGCGTCAAAACCACCACAAAGGTGCCTGTCCCCTTTGTGGTGGAAATCTAGTCCTTAAACAGATAGCCCACGCCGCGGACGGTGGTGATGTGTGCCGCGATCTGCGGGCCCACCTTGGAGCGGATGCGTCGGATGTGCACGTCGACGGTGCGCGTGCCGCCGCAGTACTCAAAGCCCCACACGCGGTGCAGCAGCACCTCGCGGCTGTAGGCGCGATTGGGATGCGTCGCCAAAAAGCTCAGCAGCGAGTACTCCATCAGCGTCAGGTCGATGGGCTCGTTATCGAGTGTCACCTGGTAGGTAGCCAGATTAATCTCGAGGTTATCGATGTTGAGCACATCGTCGGCGGTGACGGTCTCCTCCTCGCCCATCAGGCGCTGCGCGCGAGCCTTGAGCTCGTTGGGTGTCGCCGTGGGGCATACAAAGTCGGCATGCGCGTGATTGGGCAGGCGCAAGGTACCGAGCGCCTCGTCGTCGACGATCACCAGCATGGGGACGCCGCCGCGATCGTCAAGCCACTTGGCAATCTGATCGATGCGGTCGCTGCGGATGCCATCTGAATCGAGAATCAGCAGGTCAAAGTCGTGCGCCGCAGTTGGCGAATCGGGGGTTGCCAGGCTCACCTCGACACCCAGGGTAGTCGTCAAGCTGCGGGCAAACTCGTAGAAGCGCGTCGTGCGCGCCATGAACAGGGCACTCTTTTCGGACATATCGGCCTCCAAAGAAATGAGCTCAATCGTACTGGAACAAGCCAGCGCGATTAGGAGTTCGCCAGGTAGTGCTTGATCTCCCACTCGGTGATCGTAGACTCAAACTTATGCCACTCGTCGCGCTTCTTTTGAGGAAGAAGCTGTGGATGTGCTCGCCGAGGGCATCCTTCATAAACTGCGAGTCCTCAAACACGTCGAGCGCCTCTTTGAGCGAGCGCGGCAGCGGCGCGTAGCCGGCCTCGACCATCTGACGGTCGGTAAGCTTGAGCGTCTCGGCCGTGGCCTCGGGCGGGAGTTCCAGCTTGCGCTCGATGCCGTCCAGACCAGCCGCCAGCGTGACGGCGTTGACCAGGTACGGGTTGGCCATGGGGTCGGGACTGCGCAGCTCGATGCGCGTGGACAGCGGCTTGCCGGGCTTGTAGACCGGGATGCGGACCATACTCGCGCGGTTGCGCAGGCCCCACGTGGCGTACTGCGGCACGGAGTCGCCACCCGTGGTGATGCGCTTGTACGAGTTGACCGTGGGATTGGTGATGGCGCTGATCTCGCGCGCGTGCGCCAAGATGCCGGCCATGTAGTGCTTGGCGATTTCGGAGAGGTGGTACTTCTCGTCGTCCTCGCCCCAAAAGACGTTGTTGCCGTCGTGGTCGAACAGCGACTGATGCAAAAACATGGCGCTGCCGTCCTCGCCCGCCAACGGCTTGGGCATAAGGAGGCATGGCAGCCGCTTTCGTAAGCCTGCTGCTTAATGATGACGCTTTGCCGTGGTGATGGCGTCGGACATGCTCAGGGCCTCGGCGTGGCGCAGGCTCATGCCGTGCTGCGAGCGGCCGGCGGCGTGGAAGGTGTACTCCAACGGGCACGGACATCTTCTCGAGCGTAAGGACCGTGTTGCGGCGCAGGTCGCGCGCGGCGTCGCTCACCGAAAGATCGAAGTAGCCCACGTTGTCGAGCGGCTCGGGGGTATGCTCGTCGGGGAAGTAGTAATACTCCAGCTCGGCACCAACGTTGAGTAGGTAGCCGGCCTTCTCGGCCTTATGGAACATGCGACGCAGCGCAGCGCGCGGATCGCCGGCGAAGGGCTCGCGATCGGGAGTGCACACGTCGCAGAACACACGGGCGACGCCGTTATGGCTCGGGCGCCACGGCAGAATCTGGAAGGTCGAGGCATCAGGGAACGCCAGCATGTCGGCTTCCTCGGGCGTGGCAAAGCCCTCGATGGCCGAGCCGTCAAAACCGATGCCCTCCTCAAAAGCGACCTCGAGGTCCTCGGGGCTAATGGCAAAGTTTTTGAGGCGGCCGAGAATGTCGACAAACCACAGACGCACAAAGCGGATGTCACGCTGCTCTACGGAGCGGAGTACGTAATCGATGTTCTGCTGGTTCATGTCGCTCCCCTTTCTTTCGGGCGGGTTTCGACTGGTCTATATCGCAGATACTATCGCAGAAAAATGTTTCCGCAGGGTTAAAGCGTATCAAGCGCCCAAAAAACGTGCGTGGGCAGGCAGGTATACCTTACGCGCGACCGTAGGCTAGCGCGAGGTTGAGGCGCGGTGTTCGATGTGGCCGGGGATCTCGATGCGCTTGGGAGCCAGCCTTGCGGCCTCGCCCACCGTGGTGGTGACGACATCGATGCGCTCGGACAGGCGCTCGACTACGCGCTCGGCAATGGTGAGGGTGTCCTGCGCTGCCGTGGTCACACCGCCAAAGAGCACGTGGTTCCAGGGGTAATCGTCAAACGCCGCAATCTTGAGACCTGCCGGCAGCGAGGGACCCAGCTGTGCTAGCGCCTCGGTCAGGCGCAGGAAAACCAGGCCGTTGACGGCGATAAGGCCGAGTTTTTGCCCGCATAGTCGCGGATGGTCTCGTCCAGGCGGCCGACGCCCGTGACGCCACCATCGGCCAGGGTAACGACCTCACCCGCAAGGCCGCGTCGCGAAAGCTCGTCGGCAAAGGCCTCGGCACGCTCGCGACGCACAGGGCTGTCGTCGCTTGCCTCGGTGAGCAGGCACAGGCGCTCGCTGCCCGCGACAGCCAAGGCGTCTACCAGGCCGGCGACCAGCTCACGGTTGTTGGAGGTCACCAGATCGACACCGCCGGCGGCAATATCGCGGTCGAGCAGCACGACGGGCAGGCGCCCCGCGGCCGCGGCGATTGCCTCGTCATTGCCGCCACAGGTGTTGACGACCAGGCCGTCCACGCCGGCATCGATAAGTCTGGTGAGCGACTCTGCTTCCTTGGCGGGGTCGTTGCCGCTAATGGCCGTCATGAGCGAGCAGCCGCGCGCGGCGGCGCTGGCGGAAAGCCCTTCGAGCATGGCGCTGGAGAACGGGTTAGCAATGTCGGCCAAGATCACGCCGATGAGGTTGGTACGCGAGCTGCGCAGATTGCGCGCGGCGGCACGTGGACGATAGCCGGTGCGCTCGATAACTGCCGCGATGCGAGCACGGGTTTCCTCGGTCATCTGCCCAGGGCGGTTGTTGAGATAGCGCGAGACCGTGGCCGGGCTCACGCCCGCCTCGGCAGCAATGTCCTTAATCCTCATCTGCGCCATAGCGCACCCCGTTTCCCAATTGTCGGCAGTCTGAGCCATTTTAGGCATTTTTTTAAAAATCTCGCTTGCAAAACGTTGTAGATGAGTATACTACAACTCGAAACGAAACCGATTTCGTAAACCGATTTCGGCAAGCGTTGGCACGGAGGTGCAAAGATGTACCCTACCGTCTTGGCACCTCCGTGCCAACGCCATATCAAAGGTGTACGCACGAGCAAGAAGGAGCTGCGCGACCATGGGTAAAACGGTTCTTACCTTCGGCGAGATCATGATGAGGCTCTCGCCCAAAGATCATCTGCGCATTGAGCAGGCGACCGAGTTTGATGTCCGCTACGGCGGCGCCGAAGCCAACACCGCGCTTTCCCTGGCCTACCAGGGTGACAAGGCAGCTTACGTCTCCGTTGTCCCGGCCAACCGTCTGGGCGAGTGCGCCCTGCGTTCGCTGAAGGTCTACGACGTCGATACCTCGCGCGTCGTGCGCCAGGGCGACCGTCTTGGCTCCTATGTGTTTGAGGTCGGCGCCTCGCAGCGCGGCAACGGCTGCGTCTACGACCGCAAGTACTCTGCCATCAACATGGCCAAGCGCGACGTCTTTGACTGGGATGAGATCCTCAAGGGTGTCGATGTCTTCTACTTCTCCGGCGTGACGCCCGCCGTCTCCGACGAGATGGCCGCCGCCTGACAAGGATGCCCTCACCGCCTGCCGCGCCAAAGGCATCGCCACCGTGTGCGACGTGAACTATCGCGGCAAGATGTGGTCGCCCGAGAAGTCGCAGGCCACCATGAAGGAACTCCTGCCGCTCGTTGACATCTGCATTGCCAACGACGAGGACGCTCCTGCCGGCCTCGGTATGACCTGCGTCTCCGGCTCCCTTGCCCACGGCATCGAGGAACGCGACACCTACGTCGAGATGGCCCGTCAGATCTGCGCCGAGTACGGTTGCAAGAAGGTCGCCTCGGTCGTCCGCAACATCTCCTGCGTCGAGCGCTCCATTTGGATGGGCATGCTCTTTGACGCCGAGAGCGGCGAGCACTGGTTCTCCCCCCGCTCACGACGTGCACGTGCTCGAGGGCGTTGCCGCCGGCGACGCTTTCAACGCCGGCCTCGTCCATGCCCTCATCAACGACTTTGACCCGCAAGACGCCGTCAACTACGCGATTGCGGCCTCGATCCTCAAGCTCACCATCAAGGGCGATTCCAACCTGGTGACCGCAGACGAGATCGCAGCCGTGGCATCCGCCGCCGACGGTGGCACCCGCGTCGCCCGTTAATTCGTTCCCCATTCCGCGGACTGCAGCTTTCCATACCCATACCCCTGCAGCCCGCTCCCCGATTCCTCCGGCCAGGTAGAACCACTTAGTCCCATTCCGGTTTTGTCTGGCATTCCTTCACGACTGGCCTCGTAGCCGGTTCCGAAATTGCTTGTGACCCAAGCAGTGCCTCCGATAACCAATCCGGAACCGGCTCATGGCCAATCTTCTTTGGCAATCACGCGCCCGTGCGCGCCTCACATCGAAAGGAACACTATGTTCGATCAGTTCTACACCACGCTTGAATCCCTGGGCATCGTGCCGGTCGTCGTGCTCGATAAGGTCGAGGACGCCGCACCGCTCGCCCACGCCCTTATGTCTGCCGGCATGAAGTCCGCCGAGGTCACCTTCCGCACCGCCTGCGCCGCCGAGTGCATCGCCGCCATGGCTGAGGCCGAGCCCGAGATGTGCGTCGGCGCCGGCACCGTCCTGACTGTCGAGCAGGTTGAGCAGGCCCGCGCCGCCGGTGCCAAGTTCATCGTCTCCCCGGGTTACAACGAGGACGTCGTGAAGCACTGCATCGACATCGACTTGCCCGTCCTTCCCGGCACCGTGACCCCCTCCGAGGTTACCGCCGCCGAGAACCTGGGGCTCAAGGTCACCAAGTTCTTCCCCGCGGCTCAGTATGGTGGCCTGAACACCATCAAGGCCCTCGCCGCTCCGTTTGTCGGCCATCGCTTTATGCCCACCGGCGGCGTGAGCACTGCCAACGTCGAGGAGTACCTGAGCTCCTCCGCCATCATCGCCTGCGGTGGCACCTGGATGGTCAAGCCCGCCCTGTTCGCCGATGGCGACTTCTCCAAGGTCGAGCAGATTGCCCGCGAGGCCATGGACGTCGTCAAGAAGGTCCGCGGCTAGGTTTAGCTCTCTATCGTGAAAGGGGGCGTGCCCTAGACCTCGCCCCCTTTCTTTTAAAGCGGCTCGGAAGCGCGCCGTTTCCGTCACGAACAAGAACCAAAACCGTCTTGTATGCTGATAGAACGTGACGGAAGCGACACGCGCCCGAGCCGCTTTGCCTACTCGGCTGGCAGTCGCGCCCAGCTGAGCCACTTCGACAAAAGCCGAGCCACCAAAACAGCTGCGGCGCCGTCTGGAGGAATGGACCCTTGCTTCCGGTTTTTCCTCCAAGCGGCGCCGCAGCCTTTTCATGCCCCGATTGCACCCCCGCACTTGCGGTGAAACACGGACTGCTTACGCCGCCAAAGCCGCAAAACAGCCCCTATTTAACCGCAACTAATGTAGGGAACGAGTTAGATGGCCGAGTCTTTAGGCAGCTCAAAATAGTCGGGATGCAAGGCGATAACCGGTCCCTGTTCCTCGGGCATCAGATGCAGGTGTGTCTCTGCCAGATAGCTCGCCGTGTCGGTATCGCCCCTCTTAATGGACTCGAGAATCCGGCGATGCTGACGACGAATCGGCTCCCAATCCATATCCTGCGACACCATACGCAACCAGTTGTACCGCTCAAAATGCGTATTGACGCTCTTCATCCAATCCCACAACATGTGGCGGCCGGCAATCTCAAAGCACGTCTCGTGGAATAGGTTGTCCAGATCGAAAAAGCGACGCGTTTCGCTATGGTCGAGCGACTCGGACTCGGCAAGAATCTGCTCGAGCCGATGTTTTTGCTCAGGCGTGGCGGCAGAGCAACATTTAATGAGTACGCTTCTCTCGAGTTTCTCACGCAAGAAACAGGCGTTCTCGGCGCGCTCCATGCTGATTTTTGAGACATAGGTGCCGCTTTTGGGACGCGTTTCCACTAGCTCCTGCTCACGCAGGCGCACAAAGGACTCGCGAATGGGCGTGCGCCCGATTCCCGTCTCCTTTTCCAGACCAATCGCCGAAAGGCGCGTGCCGGGCCTGAGCTCGGCATAGATGATCTTAGAGCGCAGTGCGTTGTATGCCTGATCTTGCAGGCTCTGATAATGCTGGTGCTGTTCCATAAAGCCCTCGGATGAAGCCCACGGTTTGTCGAATATCACCACGTAATACTATCGCATCGACACGCCCCAGCTCCCAATCAGTCTTTTTGGGACGGGGCTCTTTTAGCTACCCTGGCCCGCAGATCGGCCCCCCTTGCCACAAAAGTGGCCCATCTACTACGTTAACACGGATAGCCT
>ENA-OQKK01000457-OQKK01000457.1-human-gut-metagenome-genome-assembly--contig:-NODE-457-length-10256-cov-2.440221_pt1 | contig 10256 bp, 17 predicted proteins | sample MGYA00242648_ERZ504797 | MGnify/ENA primary metagenome ERZ504797 (study PRJEB26092, sample SAMD00036412) | human gut metagenome | host: Homo sapiens | study: EMG produced TPA metagenomics assembly of... | reverse complement strand
AGACATAAATCTTATAATGTTCGTGCCTTCAATAGGATATGCAATACGCCTAGCATGGTAGATATTTGCTTTAATAAAATCAAGCTGTGTCATATCTGGCAAATTTGGTATAATGGGGTAATGACCATTCCCGTTAAGAATACTTTCGTCTGGTTGCTTGGGCGATACAAGGCTGTTTTCCATTCTTAGATTTATGATTCCATCTACACCGTTTGATACGTCTGCAATAAATCCGATATTTGTGAATCCAAACCGGATATCTGTACCTTTGTTTACTGAGTCAGACTCTACACCTTCGAACTCAAACGTAATATTGTAAGAGTTTCCTCCATTGCTTATTATATCCGTATATCCTATGTTGAATATTTCATTGTTCTCTCCGTTCTCAATATAATAAGCTATCATGGCTGCATTGCTGGGATAGAAAGAAGTTAAAGTATGTATTGATACTTTGCCTGAAGCATTGAGCTTTATGGAGTTTCCTTTTGTCTTTATTCCACTAATGAATGTGCCTTCGCTTAGCGAGCTTTTATTTACCGTTCCATAATATGATGAATATTCTTTATTTTCGAAGTAAAGTTCAATAGGCCCGGTTCCTTGGTTAAGGTAATATTTTGCATTCAACCACAGTTCATTCTTTTGAGAGAATTCCAACCCGTCATTTCTTGTCAGCAATGGGATAAACAGCTTGTTCAAGACTGCTTGCTGTTCACTTGGAAAAATGAATATCACATCATTATCAAGTGATATATGTTCTAAAATCCATGTTGCTTTAACTGCCGGATGATAGGGTAAGTCTTTATCGGCTGAACGTATATTGTAATTTACTTTTGGGAAAAAGAAATCTCCATGACTATCATATTGGCTTACGTTCTTTCCGCTATTCCATTCGATGTAATAATCAGGAAATGGATCATTCCCTTGGCTTTCATAATGCCAACGTTCTTTTAAATCTTGCAGTTTTTTTTCTTCATTGGCAATACTTGAAAATTGTGTTGCGTTTCCCCATATTAATGCGGTTTCAAACACATCAGACGTGCCTATCAAGTATATTTTTGCCCCTTTGATAATTTCTACTCCGTTTCTTATGTATCTAGCGTCAAGGTAAAATGAAGCAACGGAATATTGGCAGGATGGCAGGTCTGCGTGAAGAAATGCAGACTGATTCCTCACTGTGTTTGGAAGTTTAATAGTGTAGCTTGTGTTACTTACAATTTTGCCTATATCGGTGAATATATTATTCTTGTATTTTAATGTGATATTGGTGCTGTCGTCCATATCTACTAATTTGTTGTTGGCACCGACATATAATAATTCATTTCTCATAAGCTCTGCACGTTAGTTTCAGGTAATATAATGTTCGCTTCAAAGTCTTGCAGTGATACCCGCTGTTTGACGAAATTTCCCACAGACACATTTACGGCCATCCATCTGGCGTTACCGTTATCATCATAGCCCATGAACATATCAACAACAGGAGATGTGGCCATTTGGTAAAGGAAGTCATAAGTTATGCTGTCTATTAATGGAGCGCATACGGGAAGTGTCGTTTCTTCCATTTTCCTTTTGCTTTCGTCCGCTACTCCATGGTATCGTTCTTGTAACTGTAATCCTGCATATTGTTTCTGTATGAACTCTCCGTCATTGGATACCTGCGAAGTCTCGTCTCCTTGCATGAATAGCCAGTAACACCACATTCCATGGCGGTTGATCCATCTCAAGTATATTCCACAGTCTGAATTGTCAACCTTACAAGTGATCTTTTGTGGCCATATTGAGCAGCCCTCGGAAGGTGAAATCAAAGGTGTGGTCAAAAACAGATGCTGCCGTATTACTTCCAGGTAGATAAAATTCCACCCTGTCTGAAGCATCTATTCCAGCAAGAATGATATTCCATGCATTTTGTCCTGATAATGCGATAGGGGAGCTTTCGGAACCATCTATAGTTACTTTTACATTCCCTGATGTTGCAGAGTATAAGCCTACAGAGAATGGGTAGTTTTTGAACCATGTCAGCACTCGGCTTCCATTATACTGCTCTCCAACCTTACTGGCTCCCCACAATATGAATACGTTGAACTGGAAGCTGTTTTCAAGTGTTCCTGATTCGTTATACATATCAAGCTCTATGCTAAACAGACGTCCTAACTTACTATCTTCGGCGTGAGTTGACTTGTAATCGACTTCTCTGTATTCGTCAAAATAGCTCTGCGTATAGAATGATAGGTCAAAGAAGCAGGAACCACCGAACGTCGCTCTGTTCTCTCTGTCTGATGTGGCTGTGGTGGTGTCCGTTACCGTTGCAGTAACAGATTGATAGTTTCCGCCAAGGATATTTATTATCACAGGATTAAAGCAGAATCCTATTTGGTCAGGATATTCAATTGTTGTATTATCTATCGTATGTGTTCTCATTGTCGAAATTCAGATTTATATGTTCAACTTCTGTTTCATATATAGCCGATACCCTGCTGGCTATATTGTCCACGGTATTTTCTAGATCACGGGAATAGATTTCCTCATGTTTTCTGTTTCGGTATAGTTCCGTTCCTTCCTTGGCTATCTTTCTAGCGACAAGGTAGGCGAAGGAATCGGGCTTCTTTACTTGTATACCCTTATCTTCCACCCATTGGCGGATAATCTTGTAAAATCCTTTCGGAACTTTCCCTGGCCCACGTCCGGTTTCTAGTACCGCGAATGCCTGCCTGCCCCACAAAACGCCTCCGTCCTCCGACATTTCTACTTTCAGACTGCCCTTTGTCCTTCCACTGGCTACTTGTCCGGCTGCTTCATGGTTGGCTATAATTCGCTTGCGTAACGCTTCCAGCTCTTCACCTATTATCCTTAGGGTTCCGGCTTTAGTTTCTGCTGCCATATACAATCTCTTTCACGCTCTTGTTGCAAATAACAGTACCCATTATCTCTTCTAACTTAAGTTGGATAACTATTCCGGTTACATTAACATCCAGCTTGTCATAGAAAACAGAATAAGGGATATCTCCTGATATTTCTTTGAACATCCCACTCCTGTTCAATAGCAATATGAATTCTTTGGCTTTATTCTTGCATCCTTCTATCACTGCATCATTTTCTGTGCCATCAAAATCGAACTTGGTTTTATCCATGAATGCCATCATACAGTTAGGGCAGTCTCTTAACTGCTGTCTGCCTAGATTAAAAGTTCCGCTTACAGGAAGGAGATTAAGCACTGCCGGCAATTTAATCTTGTCCAGTCTTATATTGGCTGTTTGCCAGTTGTCAAAAAGGTAACTTACACCCTCCATAGAGTCTACTATCTTTTTAATTTTTTGCTCTACCGTCATTTCTTCTTACTTAATATGTTTCTTAATCTACGTTCGAATCTTACTCTTTTGGCGTCCATGTCAAGACATTTATATACTCTGACCCATGGCACGCTGTCTACTTCTGCATGATCAGTGATACCCATGCGCTGTGCATAGTAATCAATCATGCCGAAAGGTCCAAAATTTAGCAATTCGGATCCTGCTTGCTTCTCTTCGGGTGTGGGTGGTACATTCGTCGACGCGAATAGTTTATTTATTCGTTCAACTTCTTTGGCCACCCATTGTACGAATCCCAGTACATCGGTAGCTGGAAGTTGGGATATATAACGTTTACTCAGCCCCATCAGTACAGTACAGGGAACGAACAAGATATCGTGTTCTGTTTCGATGGATTGCAGTTGCATCAGTTCTCCCATATTTATGTCGTTTAGGGTATCTGGTGTCTTATACTGCCCTAGTTGATAAGGTTTTTTCAGTTCATCCAACTTGGTTCTAATGACCTCGGGTTCGGTGGCAATGCTGCTTATTGTCAAAAATTCTTTTACTGTCATATCTTTCCTATTTTTGCTTTTGGTCGTTTTTGGTGTTGGTTTGATGCGGAATATCATTGCCATTATCAGCATATCAAGGTAATCTGTGGAATGACCTAATATTTCTTTCATTTTTTCTTTGCTGATTATTCCTTTCTTCCGTGTGTCTGCATCAATATGTGCTTGTTTGAGAACTGACAATTCTTCAATGATCCGTTCCCGCTGTGCTTCCGTGCATACGATACGAAGCAATCGATTGTTAATCATCTCAGCCAGTTTGAAGGCACACTCTGATTTCAAATTGTCAAATTCAGGATTAATAGGTCGTGCTCCTCCATGAAACTCCTTGATACCGTTCAGATAGCTTTCAAGATAGTTCCCCCAATCCGTCAGAGTCCGCAATCATCTTACTACGAGGAATTGAGCATTCTATCATCATCCGCTTCAGGTCTGTTTCAATGGATTTTCCAGTACTGTATTCCTGATCCAGTTTGATAAAACACACATTCCCTTTCCAATGACCGGCGATAAATCTGTCTCGTCCCTTCATTGCAAGGTCTGCAGAACCGGTAGATTCACCTGCAGGAGCAATGAACTCATTCGTGAACAAGTCACAGATAGCGTCGTAGTTACACAGGGCAGTCGGGTCATTATCATACTCCCAATTGCCGAAATATAGGCGTTCCTTTGTTACCCGGTCTTTTGTGTTTCGAAGACTTTCGATGTAGTCTTCTGTTGCCCAAGGATTATCCTGCACCAAAGCTTGGATAAATGCATAAGGAGCTTGTAATTTGTCTTCTTTCCAGGGCTTGTAGAATTCACGGTATAGCCAGTTTTTCTTCGGGTTACAGGTGATAAGTATCTTTCCGGGTACATGGTATACATCGTTCATGTGGCGGCCGATACGGGTTTTCAAGACTTCGAAGGCAAGGTAGTGCACTTCACCAGCTTCCTCTATCCATCCTCCTGTATATTCCTTAGACCCCAATCGTTCATACATCGGATCTTTCACCGGATAATACGTCAAGTCAATATAAACGATTTCACTTCCGTTGTCGAAGGCTATCCCTTCATTTGTTGTCTTGTATGCCGTGAAGCTGTGAGAAGATGCTACCTTATTGAAGGTCACGGTAACGGACTCACGGCTATCCTTCAAATTATTTCGGCCAACAAACCAGCGAGTACCGGGAAGATAGTAGGCACATTGCATCAGCCATTCACAGCCTAGCCATGATTTACCACCACCTCCGGCACCACCATACAATAAAAATTTCGTTTTGCTGTCACGAAGAAAATTGTATGCCAATCGCTGTTTTAAGTTAACCTTTTGCTCCATATCACTTCAATTTGTCAGCTTCGGGAGTATAGGGAAGAAAGTCAAATCCGTTGAAGGGTTTGCCTTGTGTTGTATGATCCACTTCCTGTTTGTCGGACAACCCTAGCTTTCGGGCTATAATGTTTGCATTGAAAGCGCCAACACAGGCTCCTTCAAATTGTTGAGTCTCGATGGTTTCTTCCACCCGCGCGATGACGTGCAAAAATCTTCATCATTTTTTTCATGCATTCACTTCTGAAGCTACTCCACCAACGTGATGAAGTACCTAGATAGATACATAATCCGGTGAGAGAGTAGGGGCGCTGTGTAGGTGAAACTTCTTGTTGTGTTTGCTGTTCATTAACAGTTTCTGTTCTTTTACCTTTTTTGCGTCTAACAGGCATGGTACGTTGTATAGCCTTTCTTGTTGTCCATGGGTTTTCATCACACCATTGGAAATATTCGCACGCCGCCTCCCATAACGCTTCAGGCGTGGCGAAGAGTTTATCCCTGCCATGCTTGCTGCGTAACATCCAAAACTGATTTCCTTTAGGTGCTGCCATTGTTTATAGTGTTTTAAAGATTGGTATAATTTCTTTGTCCAGATCCCATTTGCGATTATTGGGAAGATGAAGTGTGAATTCATATTGCAACGCTTTCAGATAATCACTCTTACTTGCGCTCCTTCCGTTGGTTGATGCTATTTGAAATGACGAACCTCTTAACTCTTTTTCTGGGCTTATCTTCATTCCTTTATCGAATATGTTAAAATCCTTTCCGATGTAAGCTGTGTTTAATCTGACGATGTCAGCTGTGGAATGATAATGCTGGAAGTACCATTCACCAAACGGAAGTTGGCTGTGAAGTTCTTTGCGTCAAGAAATACGGCTTTAGAACGATGGTCGTGTGTTTCCTTGCGTTCAGATGATTTCTGGGCGAACAGCAGCGGAATGCCAGACCAGAATATCATTCCTCCGGGCTTGCATAATGCTGATAACGAAAGTAAGACATTCTTTTCATCCTCTTCTGAGTTCACAGAGTTTAACACGCTATCGCACACAACCACATCGTACAGCCCGTAGTCCGACAAGGTCTTGCATATGGAAGCACAGTCTTGCCTGATTTCCTTTTCATCAATGATGTCCGCTCCATCTTTGCGGTGGAAGAATTCAATGGCGTCAATGAGATAGTCCTTTTTTCTTCTAGTATGGTTGCGTAATCCTTTTGTCCGGCACCGAAATCGAGTATGCGCATATCCTTGGTGATGTATGGTATTAACCTGCGTTTCATACAACGTTGAATGGCTACGCTTGCTTGGAACCCCGTTCTTTTGCCGTAGCCGTGCCTTTTGGGCAAAAGACTGTATATAGGTCTTTCGTTCCAGATGGGAATACTCGAACACTCCATATTCCTTAGAGAAGTATTTGAGCGCGATTTCTTCTTTCCCTTCCGGAAGGACATATACAAGTAGGTCCATACCTAATAGTTTTACCGTTTTTGGCATATACTGTTGAGATGATCACTTTCCCGGTATGGTCACATACGGCATTTGCAAACTGGCCGTAACGGAGAATCATTTTCGTAAGGTCAACAACACGTGAGTTGTTTCCTCCTTTGGAAAGAATGGAGATATCTTTGTTGGATACAGTATAAAATCCTTCTGTTCCTTTAGGAAGACTTACATTGATTTCTGGTTGGATTTCCGACAACTCACATTCCGCATAGTTGTGAAGTTGGTTGAACCTTACTTCATCGGTGGAGTTTACACCATCAAGAATAAAGGCTGGAACATGGGTATACCCAAGCAGCTTCATTGTCTTTGTACGTTGGTGTCCTGCCATGATACGTTTATCCGATTGACGTATGATGATCGGTTTGATAATGCCTAATTCCTTGATGGATTTTTTTAAATCTTCTTGTGCTTCATTAGTGAGCAGGCGTGGGTTATATTCTGCCGGGTTCAATATTGATATGTCTATGTATTCCATCATAAGCCAAGTAGATTATTAACAAAACCAACCATTACACCGTTCTCATCCAAATATTCAGAAGCCCGTGCTTTCAGTGCTTCCAGTTCGCTTTCACTGACTGGAATCTTATACCCCTCAAATACTAAATATTTGATATGAGCTCCGGCTTCATAGTTTGCGTTCTTGAGTACATTATGACTGTCTTCTATATCTTCTGAAAAATCTGTCGGATCAGGAAAGCTGATGCCTTCCATACCCCAATTAAGCAACTCGTTACAATCCCAGTCAAACAACTTGGTTATGTCCCATTGTCCGTTGTTAACGTTATCACGGATGATTAGCTCACGTTCCCTTTCCTCGGTCAGGTTGGGAATAAGAACGGTCGGTACTTGTTGCATACCTAGCGATATACAGGCATCATACCTTTGGTTTCCGGCTATAATGATCAATTCGCCAGTACGGTCTGACAGGATGATCGGTCGGGCTTCGAAATAATCCGGATTGTTTCGGATTGACTCTTTAAGTTTGTCCAGCTGTTCATCCGAAATAGTTCTTGGATTGTTTTCCAGTTTCTTCAGTTCCTCTAGTTTTCTGTAAATAATTTCCATAATTGCTTTTTTTGCGTTACAGAAACGAAGGTACTTAATAAGGGAGCTAAGGGGAAAAATGAGGAAAACAAAGTACTGACACGGCTTGTCAATACTTTGTTATGTGTTGTTTGATTATCTTTAGCTTGTTATACCAGCGTGAAGAAAAAGGGAACCACCCGATTAGGAATGATTCCCCGAAAATGGTTACTTTATATAGTTTGCTCATGGATTTTTCTTTTTAAGTATTTCAACACATTTTTTTATCCCATCATCGAAACCATGCTTATACCCTTTAGCGTATTCTCCAATGTTATATACCGCCATTGCCAACACAAACAGGATGATACCTACAGGCTTATACCAACCGGGAAGTGATATAGAAAACGGCTTAAATGTAATTGTGAGATCTCCAACCCATAATAGGGCGATAATAAATATAATTGTAAATAATATTGTTTTCATAATCATATAAGTTTTAATGCTTCCTGTAATCCAGATTCAAGTGCTTCCTCGTAGGTATTATAACGGATAATAGGTCTGTCAGACAATCCTACTAAATCATGGTTAGGAATTGTTAGTATATCATATATCCAATAATTTCCATACATATAGGATATTTCGATATGCAGGTTCTTAGTTTCACGAAGCCACTTTTGGGCAACATACAACACTGGACACAAAAATTCAACTGGTTCGTTATCTATTTCCGTACAACATGACATACTTTGCGGAATGTCGTATCTTCTAATAATATTATCGCAACTTATTGTGTGTTCACACTTCCAATTAAACCCTTTCTCTTTCAGCATCTTTGCTGTTTCCAATGTTACAAGTTCTTCGGTCATGGTTATTCTCCTTTCTTCTTTATTCCACTTATTTTTTTGCATTTTATTATTAGAATGTTAGTTTTTATTAGTAAGTTTGCAAAAACTCGTAATTATGGATATTGTATCTTTATTTTTTATCTATCATCGCTGTATCGGTTACTGTCTATAATTGCTATAGACAATATTTTAAGAAAACGGAAGGGATTGCTTTAACTATATCTGGTGCTCTAATTGAAAATAACGAATTAAAAGTTTGTCTTCTTTATACAAACATAGGAAATCAAACTGCTACTATCACCAATGCATCTATTTTATTAGATACAAATAGTCTGGGACATTATAGTAAGGAAAACCATGCATCCATTTGTGATGGGATAACTCCATTTACCCTTTTTGAAAAAGGGCAAAAAAAGCATAACGATATCTTATCGATTACCAGATTTTAAAGACTTAGATATCAATAGTATATCCATTAGGATTCTATCTGCTTATACTAACAGGGAAGGGATATTATTTAAAGATAATCATTCTGTGGGGCACTTGAGTACTAACGACACAAAAAAATAGTTTTGTATGTGTTTCAACAGATACTCATAGGTTGTCTCAGAATAGAATCATTATGTCCATGCAATAATTACTATTTTCTAATCTGTTTAAATTCTGGTAAAACACCGAGATATAAGTACTGATTATCATCGGTTCTGTACACTGTGATGTAATATAATACATCGCCTTCATTTTTAATGGCATCGCATCTTTGCATAAGGTCTCTTGAGCAATATGCAGGAGGTATGATATCCGCTATGTAGTTGTATAACCTTTCGTCAATATAATCACCTGGGCACAAAAAACATCCAAATCTTTATCCTGTTTAGCCCATTGTTTAAAAGTCTTTTTCATTTCTGTTCCTGTTTTGAGGGTTATTCACTATCGTATTCTGATATGATTTCCTAAATATCGCTTTGTATTTTTTCTATCAGTTAGCATGTGCTCAACTAATTCTTTTAGTATGCGATGGTCTGGCTATAATACACTTCGCTATGTCATTGTTATCGGTAGCCATTATTATAATTCCACCTTCATGAGTCTTAGGTAGGCGTACTGCCATTTCTTTAGCAAATGCCTCTACGTCTTGAATAAATTGACTTTTCATATTAGTTCCTTTCTATATCGTATTACGTTAATTGATTTAAAATTTCTCTTCGAATAATTTCCCTTGCGCTAAATCTGAATAACCCTTTCTTTTGCTCATGAAAATCCGCAATAGGTATTTCGTTTATATAGTAATAGAAAGCTTCGTAACCGTCTGCAAAGTTGCGAGCAAGAAACCCATTAGGGTGAGTGTTCATATATCTTTCAACGGCTATTATCATTCTTTGAGCATAACCGGGAAACATCTTAAACTCTAATTGCATCTGCTTGTAATTGCAGAGAGGACAGCCGACACAACCGTGACGGCTCAAATTATATGGAGCGTCATAATACTTTGAATATGGTAATCCGTATTTTCGAATATAGCTCCAAACATCTTCTTCTGTCCATGTGAGGATAGGAAGAATATGCTTTGCGCCTTTCATCCATTTTCTTGTATCACACTGCTCCGGCTCATAATTCTTTTCGATTTCTACTTTCGGCAGCTCTCATTCCTTCAATACTACGTTTGCCGATACCATATCTTTCTTTCAGTCTTTCACAACAGAATCGTCGGAGCCGTGAAGG
>ENA-OQKK01000456-OQKK01000456.1-human-gut-metagenome-genome-assembly--contig:-NODE-456-length-10266-cov-2.193609_pt1 | contig 10266 bp, 10 predicted proteins | sample MGYA00242648_ERZ504797 | MGnify/ENA primary metagenome ERZ504797 (study PRJEB26092, sample SAMD00036412) | human gut metagenome | host: Homo sapiens | study: EMG produced TPA metagenomics assembly of... | reverse complement strand
CGGACCCCAGGCTTAAGCGGGTCCTCGATGCCGAGCACGCCCACGACCGTGCCATCGACCGCCAGATACAGCGGCGACAGGCCCTGCATCTGGGACTCGATTTGCTCCTTAATGTCGGCCTCGAGCTGCGCGCTCTCGTCCTCAAACACAAAGTGTGCCGAGCCGATAATCGCGCGACGCCCTTCAATGGACGAGGCGATGCCGTGCGCCACAATATACTCGACCGCAGCGTGACGCTCGCGGTGCTCGAGCCCGCGCTCGCGGGCAGCGTTGACCACGGCACGCGCCACCGGATGCGGGAAATGCTCCTCCAGGCAGGCAGAAAGGCGCAGGACCTCGTCCTCGCTCCAGCCATCGGTCGTGAGCACGCAAGCTAGACGCGGCTGCGCCTCGGTGAGTGTGCCGGTCTATCAAAGACAATGGTATCGGCCTTGGCAAACGACTCAAAGTACTTCGCGCCCTTTGACCATGACGCCCTATCTTGGCGGCATCGCTCATGGCGGTCATTGACGGCGCGGAACCCGTGAGCTTGAGTGCGCACGAGTAGTCGACCATCAGCGCCGCCGAGGTCTTGATAAGGCTGCGCGTGGTGAGCGCAACCAGGCCCGCGAGCAGGAAGTTCCACGGGACGATCTTGTTGGCGAGGTCCTCCATATGCGACTGGCCCTCGGACTTGAGCGAGTCGGCCGTCTGCACGAGCGAGACGATCGAGCGCAGTTTGGTCTGCGCCGTGTTGGCGCGCACGCGCACCAAGATGCTGCCGTCTTCCACGACGGTACCGGCGAACACGTCGTCGCCCACGCTGCGCTCAACGGCCAGCGGCTCGCCGGTCAGGGTCGCCTGGTTGACCATAGCGCTCCCCTGCTCGACGACACCGTCGATGCAAATGGACATGCCAGTGCGCACGGCCACCAAGTCGCCGGGCTCAAGCTCGGTGGCGGCAACGCTTACCTCGGTATCGCCGACGACCTTTTGCGCCTTGTCGGGTACATCGAGCAGCGAGTTGATGAGCTCGTTTTCGCTCATGGCGCGGGTGTAGTCCTCGAGCAGCTCGCCCACGTTGAGCAGGAACATTGTCTGGCCCGCGGTGTCGACATCACGCTTGACGAACGAAATGCCGATGGCCGAAGCGTCGAGCACGGGAACGGTCAGGCGCGGCTGCGCCAGCTCATGAAGGGCAGCGCGCAAAAATGCCATGTAACCGGCCACGACAAACACCGCACGCAGGGGCGTCGGCAAGAACCAGCGGCGCGCGTAGTGGACGCCGACGAGTGTCGCCAGGTCCATAACGAGTTTGTGCTTGCGCGGCTCAAGCTGCATCACATAGCCCGACTTGGCATCGGCGATAGCTTGAGCATCGAGTGCGCCCAAGGCGTCGAGCACGCTCGCGCGACGTGGCTCGTCGTATTCGAGCGCCATCTGGCCAATACGGCCATATACGCGCACCTTGTGCACGCCGTCGATATCGCCGCTGAGCTTAAGAAGTGCATCGAGATCGCTCTCTGGCACAGGACCCGCCAATTGAAGACGGGTCCTGCCGGGGATCTCGCTGATAATCGAGAATCTCATAGTTTGTGCCTGGAAGCGCTACTCGGCTGCGTTGTCCGCGGCGGCCTCGCTCTGGGTGATGTAAGCAGCCTCGGCAACCATGTCGTCGACATTAGCCTTGGCCTGCTCGACCATGTCCTGGTAGCCGTTCTTGATGCGCATGCCGCACGCGATACCCTGCACGCAGGCATTCTTTACCGGAGCGCTGGTAAGCAGCTTGATGCCGGCCGTGCCAAGCAGAAAACCGCCACCGACAAGCAGGGTATTGAACGTCGACTTCTTCATGTTGCTTCTCCCTTTTGCCGCATTGGACGCGGCATGGTGCTTCAGCACCCGAGTAAACAAGTTTGCTCGAGCACGCTTTTGAAATATCTCAATTTTATCTAACTATCTAGGTCAGCCATGGCTAACCTTTTGAAAATTAACGATGCGGAGTAACCGATTGTCAATGTGAGAAAGGGACTGTCCCTTTGCCCCTTCTTACAACTGCCAGGTAGCTGCTTCCTTTTGCAGCGCCACCATGCGGGCGAATTCTCCACCTGCCGCCTTGAGCTGCGCCGGAGTGCCCTGCTCGGCTACCACACCATCCTTGAGCACAACGATCTTATCGGCATTTTCTACCGTGCGCATACGGTGGGCGATCACGATAACCGTCTTGCCTGCGAGCAGGCGGGAAAGCGCCTGCTGCACCACGGTCTCGTTCTCCACATCCAAGCTCGCTGTTGCCTCGTCCAGCAACACGATCGGCGCGTCTTTGAGCAGCGCACGGGCGATAGAGATGCGCTGGCGCTCACCGCCGGACAGCTTGGAGCCGTTCTCGCCGATCATGGTGTCATAGCCCTGCGGCATGCGGCTCACAAACTCGTCGCAGTTGGCGGCACGCGCGGCAGCAAGCACTTCCTCATCGGTGGCATCGCGACGACCAAGACGGATGTTTCCCATCACCGTGTCGTCAAAGAGCAGCACGTCTTGGAACACAATGGCGTAGTCGCGCAGCAGCACCTCGGGATCCACGCTCGCAACATCCACGCCACCCACGGTGACCGTGCCTTCGGTGGCGTCCCAAAAGCGCGCAGCCAGGCGGCTCACCGTAGACTTGCCGGAACCCGAAGGACCGACCAGTGCCGTAACTTCGCCTTCCTTGGCGGTAAAGCTCACGTCGGTAAGAACTTTCTCGCCGGCGCGGCCGTCCTCGCCCGCACCATAGCCAAATGCCACGTGATCGAACACCACATCGTGGCCCACGGGCTCAAATTCTCGCTGCCCCGCGCCACGGCTCTTCCATGATGGAACGCATGCGCTTGGCCGACGACTCGGCGGCAAACAGCTCGGACATCAGCATCAGCGCCTGATCAAAGGGCGCATAGATGCGGCTCACCATAAGCAGGAAGGCAAACATCACCAAAAGTCGACCTGGCCGGAGGCGACCATCGCAGCGCCCGTGACCAACGTGGTGGCAATCCCCAGGCGCAGGATGGCAAAGGCGGAGTTGACCAAAAGCCCATTGGCGAGCTCGCCTTTGGTGGTCTCGCGCTCCTCGGCATCGATCACGGCGTTGAGCCCCTCAAGATAATGAGCCTCCTGGTTGGTGGCGCGGATCTCGCGCACGCAGTCAAGCGTCTCCTGGATCGCCTCGGTAACCTTGACCTTCTCGGCACGCACATGGTCGAACACCGGGGTCATGGGGCCGCGTGTCAGATACAGCACGGCAAAGGCCACGGGCACGCTCCAAAACGCCGCGATCGCCAGCTGCCAGCAAAAGAACAGCGACGCCACGAACACAATGGCGCTTGCGATGATGGCACCCCAAAGCTCTCCCAGCACGTGGCTGTAGGCGTGCTCCATGGCCTGGACGTCGCCCATGATGGTTTCGGTTAAATCGGCCAGATCACGACGGCCAAAAAACGACAGCGGCAGCTTGCGCAAGCGCTCGGCAATCTCCATACGCTGCTTGCCGCACTCCTCGTAAAAGATGCAGTAGGTGTAGTAATACTGCTGCCAGTTAGAGGCAAAGAGCAACACGAAAAAGACCAGGAGGCCGCCCACAATCGGCAGGGCATCCGGCAGGTCGGCACCGGTGGCGAGATGTTCGACAAAACCGGCCATGACCAGGAACAATAAGCCCATGCCGGCCATGGTCACAAGATTGGTGAGCGCGGTCCAGAAAATGCCGCGTTTTACGCCGGCGACGCCTTTATCGGATAGGAAGTACTTCTTTTGGAATGAGGCGAACATTTAGGCCTCGCCTCCCTTCGTGACGGCGGCATCCGCGGCAGCAGTGATCTTCCAGCTCGCGGCCTGTTCGTATTCGGCCCACATCTTGGCGTATAGACCGTTTTGGGACAGCAACTCGGCATGGGTACCCGACTCCTGCACGCTACCCTGGTTGAGCACCACGATCTTGTCGGCCCCCACTACAGTCGAGAGTCGGTGCGCAATCATAATGACCGTGCGACCCGCCGCCAGCTTGCTAAAGGCGCGCTGGATGAGCGCCTCGTTCTCGGGGTCGGCAAACGCCGTGGCCTCATCGAGCACCACGATAGGCGCGTCTTTAAGGATCGCGCGGGCGAGTGCCACGCGCTGGACCTCGCCGCCCGAAAGATATGCTCCGCCGGCACCGAGCATGGTATTGATGCCCTGTGGAAGCTTGGCCACAATGTCGTCGCACTGAGCTGCGGAGAGGGCCGCACGCACTTCGTCGTCAGTGGCCGAAGGCTTGGAGGCGCGCACGTTATCGGCAAGTGTTTGTCGGAACAGCTGGTTGGTCTGGAACACGAAGGCGACCTGGTCCATAAGCTCGTGCGGATCCATATCGCGAACGTCCACACCGCCTACGAGCACTCGACCCGAGGAGACATCCCAAAAACGCGGAATCAGGCTTGCGCAGGTTGACTTACCGCCACCCGAGGGACCCACCAGGGCGAGGGTGCTACCAGCGGGAACGCTGAAACTCACATGGCTAACGGCAGGTGCTTCGGCACCTTCGTACGTAAAGCTCACGTCCTCAAAGCGCACGTCGCCGCCGGCAGGGTGCTTGGGTTGCGCGGGCACGGAGAGCCGCTTGGAATCCATGACGCTTCGAATGCGAGCCAGCGAATCGGCACTCATCTGAGAGGCCTCGCCCACAAACATGAGCTTGGTCATGGCCGTCGGTACCACGGCCGAAAATATCGCGTAAAACGTGAAGTTGGCCATAAAATGCGCGAAGTCCGTCTCGCCCGGCGCCAACAGCAACGCCACGGGCAACAGGAATGTCACAAGACCATTGAGCGCGGTAAGGTTGAGTACCTGCGGACCTCGGCAAAACGTGCCCGCATAGCTTTGTGCCATGTCGGCGTATTCGGCTATCGCGTCGTGGAACGCCTTAAAGGAATAGACCGTCTGCTGAAACACCTTGACCACGGGAATGCCGCGTACGTATTCGGTACCGGTCTTGTTCATCTTGACCAGCGCGCCCATGTAGGCCTTCATGAACTCGGCGCCCTTGCCGCTCATCATGGTGGCCATGGCGCCAAGCGAAACGGCGACCGAGATAAGGCATGCCGCGCCCAAGCGCCAATCGAGGGCGAAAAGCAGCACGAGCAGACCTGCGACCATGGCGGTGGCGCCGGCGATATCGGGTAGCATGTGCGCGAGCAGGGTCTCGGTGGAGGCGGCGCATCCGTCTACGATACGGCGCAGCTCACCGGTGGCGTGCGTGTCAAAGTAGCCGAGCGGCAGCTTAAGCAGATGCTCGCTCGTAGCCTTGCGGATATTGGACGCGCAACGAAACGCGGATAGGTGTGTGCACATGAGCCCCACGAAATAAATCACGATGCTTGCCAGCGCAAACCCCACGGCCCACCAGCCATACGTCGCGATGCCGCAGGCTTCGCTCCAGTTAGGTGCCACGGCGATCAGATCGCGCGCGACAAGCCAAATGCACACGTACGGGCCAAAGCTCAGCAGCTGCGAGAGCGCCGAGAGAGCCATGCCCAAATACGTTAGGAATTTGCGGTCGCCGGCATATGCAAGCAGCTCGCCGATACCGCCGCCTTCCCTTTTTGACCCCTTTGCCATGAGATTCCTTTCTAACGGCTTGAGAGTTAACCGTAATGAACTTATCATTGATGTGTTAGCCATGGCTCACAATTAAGCCAGGCGTGGACGTTTCTGCAAAGGAAAGGGACGCTCTTGCAAATACGGCGGGCAGCGACCGACATAACCGAGCTCTACGCACCGCAGTTTGAGCAGTTTGGCCTGGAGCTTACCGGCAAGGGCGCCGTCTTTACCGGCGAGGTGGCAAACGACCGGGCGCACGGCCGCGCATGGATCATGCCCCTCTCCCCCACCTGCATCGTCATGGAGCATTTCATTACCCCGACGCACGATATGTACCTAGCCGAATACACACCCGAACCGTACGCATGCGTGAGCGAAGTCAGCGCGCCCACGCTCATGTGCATGCCCGAGGCTGGCATAACGCCTGCGAACCTTAAACCCTTGCATGGACCGTGGCCAAACAATGCCGTGTGCAGCTTTATCCAAGATAACTGTGGCGAGGAGTTAAGCCCACTGTTTGCAGGGCGGCTCTATCACTCGCGCTCGGTGCTCTTTTTGCCTGGATATTTTGACGAACTGGAGCACCGCTATCCCACCGAGTTCGCAGGGGTCTTTGAGGCGTTTGCCGAGCCATGGCACGAGGAAGCGACGTCTGCCATCTGCCACACGTTGCGCAGGATTAACGAGGACCGCGCCCGCACCGCAGGCGGACACGTCTATATGCAGGGCATCGTGGAGACCATGGTCGCGGAGCTCGCCTGTTCGCGCGCGGCCCACAAGCAGGCGCGGCAGGCGGCAGACACACGCGTCAGCATAACCATTGCCGAAGAAGCAACGGCAATGATTGAGCGCGCGCTCGACAAAGGCAGGCGTGTGGGTATCAACGAGGTGGCCGAGAGGCTCTACACAAGCCGCTCCAAGCTATGCGCCACCTTTAAGGCCCAAACTGACGAGTCCCTGGGCGCCTACATTCGCAGACGCCGTATGGAGCGAGCACAGGACCTTTTGGCTGATAGCTCGCTCACGATAGCGCAGGTGGCAGAGCGTCTAGGCTACCCTCAGCAGGCTGCCTTCGCCCAAGCCTTCAAGCAACACACCGGCACCACCCCCACCACCTGGCGCTCCCAACATATATAAAGAATGAGGACGCCATCAGCGCCCTCATTCACCAAATTTCATTCAGCCCCGCCTGACCCGAACGGCCGAGTCGTCACGGAACCGAGGGGCCGGGCGCAGGGCCTTGCCTCTCAATGAGTTCCCTTCAAAACAATGGGCGTGCCGACGGCACGCCCATTCACTCTATTCCATCCAGCCCGCCTGACCCGAACGGCCGACTCGGGGCTTCCCCGGCCTCGCAGCTACGAGAGCGACGTTCTCAGCAACTCGTTGAAGAGCTTCGGGTTGCCCTTGCCGCGGCTTGCCTTCATGCACTGGCCCACCAAAAAGCCGATGACCTTCTGGTTGCCGTCACGATACTGCTGCGCCTGATCGGCACAGTTTGCCAGCACTTCGTCCACGATCGGCTGCAGCGCACCGGCATCGCTCACCTGACGCATACCGCGCTCGTCGACGATCTTGTTGGGATCGGTCACCGGTCTGGGCCATGGCCTCAAAGACCTCGTGCGCCTGGTTGGAGCTGATGGCATCGGTCGCCTAGCAGCTTGGCAAGCGCCGCCACCTGAGCCGGCGCGATGCCGGACTCGGCCAGCGACACGCCCGCGCCTTAAGGTAGGCGATCATCTCGTTGACCAGCAAGTTTGCGACCGTCTGAGCCTCCTTGCCAGCCATTCCGGCAGCGGCGGCCTCAAAGAACTCGGCAAACTCGGGATCGCCGGCAATCTGCTCGGCATCGGCCGCCTTAATGCCAAAGTCGGCCTCAAAACGGGCGCGCTTGGCATCGGGCAGCTCGGGAATCTCGTCTCGGCAGCGGTCGATGAACTCGTCGTCCAAATCGAACGGCGCCAGGTCGGGGTCGGGGAACAGGCGATAGTCGTCGGCCGTCTCCTTGACGCGCATAACCACGGTTCGCTTGCGGCTGGGCTCCCAGTGGCGGGTCTCCTGATAGATGATGCCGCCCTCCTCGAGCACCTCGGCCTGACGGCAGATCTCGTAGGCAAGGCCATCGTGCAGGCTCTTAAACGAGTTGAGGTTCTTGAGCTCGGTCTTGGTTCCCAGCTTGGTCTCGCCGCGGCGACGCAGCGACACGTTGCCGTCGCAGCGCATGGAGCCCTTCTCCATGGAGCAGTCCGAAATGCCCAGCGTCACAAAGATGCGACGGAGCTTCTCCATAAACAGGCGAGCCTCCTCGGGCGTACGCAAGTCGGGCTCAGTGACAAGCTCGATGAGCGGCGTGCCGCAGCGGTTGTAGTCGACGAGCGACTCGGCCGCGGCGGTAATGCGGCCCTCGGCACCGCCCACGTGAACCATCTTGGCGGCGTCCTCCTCCATGTGGATGCGCAGGATGCGGATGGGCACCGTGTAGGAACCGTCCTCGCGACGCTCGGGCATCTGCAAGTTGGACGCATCATAGCTGGCCAGGTGGCCGGCGCGCTGGTTGCCCTCGCGCATGGTCGACGTCATGGACGTGGACAGGCCCTCGGCGTTGGCCGAGGCGCTCGCCAGACTCTGGGCCTCGGCCTCGCCAAACGCGCAGTCGGGGCGCTCGCCGGCACCGCGACCGGTCACGTCCAGGTCCAGGTGACCGTACATGGCAAAGGCGATCGGACCCTGCGTGGTCTGGAAGTTCTTGGCCATATCGGGATAGAAGTAGTGCTTGCGGTAGAACATCGAGTGGCGCTGGATCTCGCAGTTGGTGGCGAGACCAGCCTTGACGATGCTCTCGATGGCACGCTTGTTGGGCACCGGCAGGGCGCCGGGCAGGCCCAGGCACACCGGGCACACGTTGGCGTTTGGGCTCGTCATCGTGGCTGAGCTTGCAGTTGCAGAACATCTTGGTATCGAGTGCGGTGAGCTCGGTATGGATCTCCAGGCCGATCACGGCCTCCCAATCCTGCAGGACCTCGGAAAGCTCCTTCATTACAGCTCGCCTCCCTTCCCGGCAAAATCGGGCGCGACGGAAAGCGCGGGCGCACCCGTGGCGGCATCGGCAAAGCCGCGCTCCAGGGCGCGGGCAAACGTGAGCAGCTGACGGTCCCTAAAGGCAGGTCCCACCAGCTGGGCAGAAACGGGCAGCTTGCTGTCATCGCCCAGGCCCAGCGGCACCGAGATACCGCCGTTGCCGCAAATGTTGAGCGAGATGGTGTACAGGTCGGAGAGGTACATCTGCGTAGGGTCGTTGAGCTCGCCAAACTTAAAGGCCGTGCGCGGCGAGGCGGGCATGAGGATGGTGTCCACCTTGGCATACGCGGCGTCATAGTCCTGCGTGATGAGCGTGCGGGCCTTTTGCGCGGCGTAGTAGTACTTGTCGTACACGCCCGAGCTCAGCAGGTAGGCGCCGAGCATCTGACGGCGCTTGGCCTCGGCGCCAAAGCCGTGGGCGCGCGAAAGCGAGCTCTGGTCGGACAGGTTGGCGCAGCCCTCCTCCTGGTAGCCGTAGCGAATGCCGTCGAAGCGAGCCAGGTTGGAGAACGCCTCGGCCGGGCCGATGACGTAGTAGGCGGCGATGGCGGCGTCCAGGTGCGGCAGGTCGACCTCGACCAGCTCGGCGCCCTGGTTCTGCAGTTCCTGGGCGGCGCGCTGAACAGCGGCCTTGACCTCGGGCGTCAGACCATCGGCCTCCATAAACGCGGGGATGATACCCACGCGCTTGCCCTCGATGCTGTCGTTGAGATGCTCGGTAAAGTCGACGGCGCAATCCTGGCTGGTGCAGTCGTACGGATCGTGGCCCGCGCCGGTAAGCGCGTTCATGGCCAGCGCGACATCCTCGACCGTGCGGCCAAAGGGGCCCACCTGGTCGAGCGACGAGCCAAAGGCAACCACGCCGTAACGGCTCACGGCGCCATACGTGGGCTTAAAGCCCACCACGCCGCACAGCGACGCCGGCTGGCGAATGGAGCCGCCGGTGTCCGAGCCCAGCGAGAGCGCGACCTCGCCCGCGGCGACGGCGGCAGCGGAGCCGCCCGAGGAGCCGCCGGGCACGCGCTCGGTATCCCAAGGGTTGTTGGTGCGGTGGAACGCCGAGCTCTCGGTGGAGCTGCCAAAGGCGAACTCGTCCATGTTGGCCTTGCCCATGGGCAGGCAGCCGGCGTCGAGCATGCGCTGGACGCAGGTGGCGGTGTAAACGCTCTGGTAGTCCGCGAGCATGCGGGAAGCGCAGGTGGTGCGCGTGCCCACGAGGTTCATGTTGTCCTTGATGGCCAGCGGCACGCCCGCAAGCGGGGGCAGCGGCTTGCCTGCGGCACGGTCGGCATCCACGCGCGCAGCAGCCTCGAGCGCAAGCTCGGGCGCCACCTGCAGGAATGCCTGGACCCCGCCCTCGCGCGCCTCGATGGCAGCAAGGGAGGCCTGGGCCACCTCGGTAGCGGTAAAGTCGCCGGCGGCAACGCCCGCGGCGATCTGGGCGGCGGTAAGGGAATCGAAGCTTAGCGCCCATTATTCGCTCTCCCCCTCTCCCAAAAATGGACGGCACACGGAAGTAGCGCTCACGCGCGCTGCCGGCGTTTTCAAGCGCGACGTCGAGCGGCAGGTCGCGCTCGGGCTCGCGCAGGTCGTCGCCCA
>ENA-OQKK01000455-OQKK01000455.1-human-gut-metagenome-genome-assembly--contig:-NODE-455-length-10277-cov-2.744433_pt1 | contig 10277 bp, 9 predicted proteins | sample MGYA00242648_ERZ504797 | MGnify/ENA primary metagenome ERZ504797 (study PRJEB26092, sample SAMD00036412) | human gut metagenome | host: Homo sapiens | study: EMG produced TPA metagenomics assembly of... | reverse complement strand
CCTTGCGCTCCAACGCACGCACGGCATCCAAATAGAAGTCGACATCGCGGTCGATAAGGTTCATCACATGGCCGTGGCTCATCTTAGCCGGATAGCACACGCTTTCGGACGGCATGGACTCGATGCCCGCCTGGTAGGTCTTTTTGCTCGACTGGTCAGACAGCTGCACGCTAAAGCCCAAGCGCGTAAAGAACGCGTGCCAGAAGGGGTAGTTCTCGTACATGTTGAGCGCGCGCGGGATACCCACGGTGCCGCGCGGGGCCTCGTCGGGACTCAGCACCTCGCGGTTAAAGAGCAGCTCGTTTTTCTTTTTGAAAAGGTTGGGGGCCTCAGTCTTTTGCTTTTTGTGGCCGGCGCCCTTCTCGCAGCGGTTGCCGGTGATAAAGCGCCTGCCGCCGCCAAAGTCGTTAACGGTGAGCTGGCAGTTGTTGGAGCAACGGCCGCAGCGGACATGCTTTTGCGTCACGGTGAGGTGCGCAATGTCCTCGGCCGAAAGGATGGTCGAGGTGCCGTCGGCGCCGGCGCGATCGCGGGCGAGCAGGGCCGCACCGTAGGCGCCCATGCAGCCGGCGATGTCGGGACGCACGGCATGAACGCCGGTGAGCTGCTCAAACGCGCGCAGCGTGGCATCGGACATAAAGGTGCCGCCCTGGACGATCACCTGGCTGCCGATCTCCTTGGGGTCGCGCAGCTTAATGACCTTGAACAGGGCGTTCTTGATAACGGAATAGGACAGGCCGGCCGCAATGTCGCCCACCGTGGCGCCTTCCTTTTGCGCCTGCTTGACGCGCGAGTTCATAAAGACCGTGCAGCGGCTGCCCAGGTCGACCGGGGCCTTGGCATGGATGGCAGCGTTGGCGAACGCGCGCACGTCCATGTTCATAGAGACGGCGAAGCTCTCGATAAAGCTACCGCAACCCGACGAGCAGGCCTCGTTGAGCATGATGTGCTCGATGACGCCGTCCTTGACGCGCAGGCATTTCATGTCCTGGCCGCCAATGTCCAGAATGAACTCGACGCCGGGCAGGAACGCCTTGGCTCCGCGCAGGTGCGCAACGGTCTCGATCTCGCCGGAGTCGGCCTTGAGGGCCTCGATGAGCAGCGCCTCGCCATAGCCCGTGGTGGTCACGTGGCCGATGGTGCAGCCCGCGGGGATATGGTTGTAGAAATCGGCCATGATGACCTTGGCCGTGCCCAGGATGTCACCGTTGTTGTTGCCATACCAAGTGTGCAGCAGCTGACCGTCCTCGCCCACGAGCGCGGCCTTCATGGTGGTGGAGCCGGCGTCGATGCCGATGAACACGCGGCCGGTGTAGCCGTCGAGCTTGCCCTTGGGGACGACCTCGGTGTCGTGGCGGGTCTTGAACTCGGCAAAGTCCTCGTCGGTGGCAAAGAGCGGGTCCAGGCGCTCGACCTCGGCACCCTGTGTGTCACCCAGGGCATCGATGGCCTCAATGAGCTGCGGGAACGTGCTGAGCTTGTTGGACTCGTGCGCCATGGCGGCGCCGCTTGCCACAAACAGGTGGGCGTTTTGGGGCACAATGCGGTGCTCCTCGTCCAGGTTGAGCGTGAGGTAGAAGCGGTGGCGCAGCTCGGAGAGGTACTGCAGCGGGCCGCCAAGGAAGGCGACGTTGCCGCGGATGGGGCGACCGCACGCCAGACCCGAGATGGTCTGGGTCACGACGGCCTGGAAGATGGAGGCGGCCACATCCTCGGGACGGGCACCCTCGTTGAGCAGCGGTTGCACGTCGGTCTTGGCAAATACGCCGCAGCGACTGGCGATGGGATAGATGGTGGTCGCGTTGGCCGCGAGCTCGTTGAGGCCGCTCGCGTCGGTGTGCAGCAGGGTTGCCATCTGGTCGATGAACGCGCCCGTACCGCCGGCGCAGGTGCCGTTCATGCGCTGCTCGATGCCGTTGTCAAAGTAGATGATCTTGGCGTCCTCGCCGCCCAGCTCGATGGCGACATCGGTGGCCGGAATGAGGGTCTCGACGGCACGCTTGCTGGCGATGACCTCCTGGACAAACTCCAGGTCGAGCCACTGGGGACAGCAGCAGGCCGCCCGAGCCGGTAATGGCGCAGGTCATCTGGGCCGTCGGCAGCACGGTCGCAGCACCCTCGAACAGGTCGCGGGCGCAGGCACGGACATCGGTGTGATGGCGCTGGTACTTGGCGTAGACAATTTGGTTGTCGTCATTGAGCACGGCGAGCTTGACGGTGGTGGAGCCCACGTCGATGCCCAGGTGCAGGTTGCCGCGGGCGTTCTCGGGGTTGAAGATCGCGCCTTCGGGGGCGTGGGCGGCGGTTACGGGCTCGGCGGCGAGCTCGCTAGCGGCGGACGTCTCCCCTGCCGCGTTCTTGGCATCGGCAACTGCCTCGGCGACTTTCTCGGCAGCAGCGGTCGCAGCCTTCTGTGCGGCGTCCACCACGGCGGGCGCGGCCTCGCGTGCGGCGGCGACCATGCGGTCCTTGACGCCCTCGACGAGTTTGCTCATTGTCTCTCCTCTTAGTTGTTGGACTCGACGGTTGCGGCGGTGTCGGCCGCGTCCTCGAGCTGCAAATTCAATAACTTCATGCCGTATTCCGGCACGTTGATATCGATGGGTTGGCCATACAGGTCGCCAGGGCGCACAAAAGCGAGCACCGTCATAATGCGCGCCATGGCCTCGGGCGATTCGGTGAGCCCACGCTCAAACCAGCGCTGAATCATGCCAACCTCGGCGCTCACGACGTAGGTGACGTAGTAGTCAAAGAACGTGCCCAGCGCCAGGCCCAAAATGCCCGTCTTCGCACGCGGCACCACAGCCTCACGCGCGGTGTCGATGATCCTTTTAATGAAGGCCTGGTCGCCGCCCGGACCCAGCAGCGCACCGATTAAGTCGCGGTTGGCCGCAAGATAACGCAGCAGCTCAACCGAACCGGGCGCCGGCTCGAGCTCGTCGATATTGTGATAGAGATCGGGCAGCTGAGCTGCGGTGATGAGCTCAATGCGCTCACGGATCTCGGCCAGCAAGCCGTCCTCGATTTGATTGATAAAGTCGGGGATATCGCGGTAGTGCGAATAGAACGTGCGGCGCGTAAGGCCAGCGCGCTCGGTGAGCGACGCGACATTAATGCGCGAAAGGTCGCCGCTTTCGGCAAGCTCGCTGGCAAGTGCCTGGCGAAGGGCACGCTGCGAGCGAAGGGACCGGCGATCGCATTTCTCGAGCTGGGACAAGCGTCCTCCTTGTTACTCAGCCTGTGCGCTATTGCACAGTGCGAGTATTATTGCACACCGTGTGTACCAACACGTAAAGGCAATATTTGGAATGTGACGAGGGGGCAGTCCCTTTGTCACAACCCGCCTGGCTTTTGGAGCGGCATTACCGATTGTCCAAAATGTCATTCGTGGGTAGAATAGTGTCGACGGCAGCCCAAGTTGTAGCTGGCTGGGCAGCGCCGTTGTTTGCATTAGGGGGTCAACGCCTTAGCGGCGGCGACCCCTTCTGTTGCGCTTCGAACGCTGCTTGAGTGCCTCGGAAAGGCCGACAAGCGCCGTGAAGAACGAGACCACGGCGGTCAGAAATCTCACGAAATCAATCAAATCGGTCATGGGCATCACCTCCCATCAAATGGAGGGCGCTGCCCGGCACATGGAACTGCCGTCAACGATACCGATTCTACCAGAGCCTAGTTATATATACGAATATATGTTCGTATTCCAAGCACACAGGCCCCTGTGACAAAGGGGCTGTCCCTTTGTCACATTATTCGATGACGGTGCGGGAGTTTTGCTTGCGCATGGTGGCGAACATGTGTTTGGGGACGGCGTGGACCATGCAGCTGCCAATAGTTGCGCTCGCGGCAGCCTTAGCTGTATCGCTAGCGTTTTTGGTCGCGTAGCTGTGGCGGAAACGCTTGAGCATGGCGATGTCATTTCCGCCGTCGCCATAAACCGCGACCTCGTCCTCGGCAATGCCGTAGTAGCCCGCCAGCCAGGCCACACTCTCGCCCTTGTTACACGCCACGTCCGTGATCTCGAACATCACCGGATCGAACGGCGCGTTGACCACGCGGTCCGATCGCTCGGCAAGATACGACTTAAGGTCACGCTCCAGCTCGGGCGAGGTCACGCGACAATTGATCTTGCATACATCGTGACGCAAGATATCGCCGATCGACTGGTCGAAATACTGTTCCTCGTGATACCCGCCGCGCGCACGCATGCCGCGCATCACAATACGCTTGATGGGGCTGTCCTTTTTAAAGCCCGCCTGATGCATCTCGAACGAACCGCTCGAAAACATGCCATCGGGCGTGGAGCAATCAAAGCAAATGTCCGGGAACGCCTTGAGCAGTTCCTCAGTGACCTGCGGGTCGATGGTCCAAGTCTTGAGCACCTCGCCATGGCTGTCGCGCACGATGGATCCATTGGAGCAGCAGGCGTCAAGCGCCAAGCCCGTAAAGCCATGCTCGCCGATCGGCAACGTCGAGCGTCCAGTCGCGGGAACCACGTGCAGGCCAGCCTCAGTCAGCTCGCGAATGGCGCGGCGGATGGTCCCATCCGCCTCGTGCAGGGCGTTCAGCAGCGTTCCGTCTAAGTCACTCGCGAACATCTTGATCATGGACATGCCTCTCCTTCGTCTGCCCGATATTGTAGACGAAGGAGAGGCATGTCCAAACAATGCCGTCCCGGCGCGGCGTACCACCGCCTTCACAAATTCACGGTGCCCCAGCGCGTTAAGACAATCGCCGCAATCGATTTTTCAGCCGATAAAACAGAGCCGTCGTCAACGTCAGCGCCGCCAACATGGCTGCGAATACAATCGCCGGTGTCCATCGATCATATGCAACCCCGTACGTCAATTGGCCGATAGGCGTTGCGCAGGAAAGGACCATGTAAACGACCGAAAGCACTTTTCCGCAGAGCTCAGTCGGCGCTACCCGCTGAACAAACGCGATGATTTCAACCGACGTAATGCTCGCCCACACCATGACCCATGCCGAACCAACCGCAAACACGGTGAACACGCATACATCTACGCCGAACAGCAGCGTAACAATAATCGGCGCGACTCCAAAACAGATCATCGCAACATATCGGCATATGCCATTGAAAGAAAAACGATGCGGCCAAATGCCGACCAAGCCACTGCCGGTAAGACCACCCAGGCCCAGAGCAACCTCAACTATCCCAACGCAGGACGATTGCATGCCGAGATGCTTTGTAACAATAATGGGAGCGCCAATCGTTAGCCCAACCAACGCAAGGTTCAAAACTGCCGCAAGCAAAATCACAGCGACCAATGATGCATTTTGCAACAGATACCGAATCGACTCCCGAAAATCGTTTCGGCATGTCGTGCGAGTCGCGCCGTCTCTCATCGTTTCAGATGAGGCGTTTTGCTTGAGTGCGACCCCAAACAAGAGAGCTGAAATCGCAAACGCCACCGACGCGGTTGTGCAAAGAGCATCGATGCCAAAGCACCCATAGACTGCCGTCCCGACCACAGGACCCAAGATATTGCTCACCATGGTCATCTGCGAAACCAATGCAGTGGCCCGCTCAACCTTCTCTTCACCCGCCATACGCACCGTCTCAATTTGGAGCATTGGCTTTAGCAGCGATTGAACACCATATTGAACACAAAGTATCGCTACTACGACGACCGCAAGAGGCAACGAGCGCTTCATGGGGACAGACAGCAGTGATGCAGTCATCAGAGCAATGCCGAGGGACACGAGGACCTCGCGGTGTCTTCCCCGATCCGCTAAGATCCCACCAGCCGGAGTTGCGAGTACGCCGGGTATGAACGCCGTCGCCACGACGGCGCCATATAACGTTGACGATCCACTGCAATCGAACAAGTAAAGTGGATACGCAAAGCACAGCGCCGACAGCATCGAATACGTGCACAGCTGCGCAACCAGAAGTTCCGCGAGCCTGATTGACCGCACTGTTTTTGATTTCAACGAGACGCCGACGTCTCTCAGCCCAGCCATAAGCCCACCCCCTATACATACCACTAGTATGTATTTAATGACTTGAAAAGGGCAGCCGTGGCTACCCTCACAAATCAATTACATACCGTTGGTATCTATATTACCACCCGGCGCGGTCCCATACGTCCCAAATCTGCGCCGTTGTCTGAAGCACTTCATTACCCAAATCGAGCCCCACCGCGGCAGCCATCTGCGCCAAACATTGTGCGCGAGCGAGCATTCGCTCCTTGGGCTCGAGCGGACGGAACAATGGCAGCAGCCAAAGATTCGCCAACAACGATACGGCCTCCGCCGCTTCGCGCGGGCATTCGCACGCAATGGAGCCGTCGGCGATGCCCTCCTCGATCACTGGCAAGAGACAGCCATCGGCCGACTCGTCAAATGAGCCCTGGTACTGCATCGCCAGTAGGCGCGAGCTTTTTACCGGATCTGCTGCAGGACGCATACGTGCCCATAGCTCAATTTGTGGAACAACGGACTCGGGAGCGTACAGTCGCTTGAGCTTTTGGGCTCCGGTCATATTACCGACGCCAAGCATCGAGCGGCGGTGCTCAACAATCGGAGTCATCGCCCGATCAAACGCGGCGTTGAAAATCTCTTCTTTGCTCTTGAAGTGATGATAGACAGCGCCCTTGGTCATGCCGTCGAGACGGTCAACGATATCTTGAATACTCGTCCCCTCATAACCCTGTGCGCAGAATAGCTCCAGTGCCGCGTCGAGAATCTTCGCGACCGTCTCCTCGGGATATTTATTGCGACCCATAATCCGCCCATCCGCAACGCAAGTCTTGTGCCTCATTGCAGCATTTTAACGTTGCGGATGGCAGACGGTCGATTCTACACCGCGGCCGGGCCGTGTTCGCCGGTGCGAATGCGGATGACTTCTTCGACCGGCTCGACCCAAATCTTGCCGTCGCCGACGGCACCGGTGCGGGCGGCATTGCAGATGATGTCGACAATTCCGTCAACGTGCTCATCAGCGCAGATGAGGGTGAACTGTACCTTGGGGATGGTATTGACGAGCAGTTCGTTGCCGCGCACGTATTCCTTCCAGCCATGCTGTGCGCCGCAGCCCTGCACCTGGTTGATAGTCATGCCGCGAACATCAGCAGCAAACAGCGCATCTTTGAGAACCTCAAGCTTTTCCTGGCGCACGATAGCCGTAATTTTCTTCATACCAAATCACTCCCCTTGTTAATCCAAGCCGCCAAACGATGGATATGCGCTCTCGCCGTGCTGACTCGCATCCAGACCCAGGGCCTCGTCGGCCTCGTCCACGCGCAGGCTGCCGCGGAACAGTGCCTTGACCACCGCGACAATCACCAAGTCGAGCACCAGCACAATAGCGACCGTCACCACAATGCCCAGGATCTGCGAGATGAGCAGCGACACGTCGCCCGTGTAGAACAGGCCGCCCTTACCGGTCCACGAGAGCTCCGGCACACAAAACAGACCCGTGAGCACGCCGCCCAAGATGCCGCCGATGCCGTGGCAACCGAACGCGTCGAGCGCATCGTCGTAGCCGAACTTGGTCTTAAGATGGCTGATGGCCAGGTAGCAGACGGGCGATACGATCAGGCCCATGACCAGCGCCGCCCACGGCCCGACAAAGCCCGCGCCCGGCGTGACCACCACGAGGCCCGCGACCAGACCGGTGCTGGCACCCACCAGCGTGGGACGACCAGTGTGCACGCGCTCGACGGCAAGCCACGAGACCATACCTGCCGCGCTGGCCGTCACGGTGTTGAGGATGGCGAGCGCCGCCACGGCGTCGGCCTTAAACTCGCTGCCGCCGTTAAAGCCAAACCAGCCAAACCAAAGTAGGCCGGCGCCCAGCGCCACAAACGGTACGTTATGCGGACGGTAGCTCACCATGCCAAAGCCGCGACGACGGCCGAGCATTAAGCAGAGGACCAGGCCGGTAAGACCGGACGAAATGTGCACCACGTCGCCGCCGGCAAAGTCGAGCGCGCCGATGATGTCGCCGATAAAGGAACCATCGCCGCCCCAAACCATGTGGGCGAGCGGCGCATAGACCACGAGCAGCCAAATGCCCAGGAAGGCCGTCATGGCACCAAACTTAACGCGGCCTGCCAGACTGCCCGTAACGATAGCGGCGGTGATCATGGCAAACGCCATCTGGAAGGCGATGTTGATGATCTGAGGGTAGACGGCACCATCCGCAGCATTGCCCTCGGCCGCCTGCAGCACCTGGTTGAGCACCGGCAGGCACAGCAGCTGGTCAAAGCCGCCAATAAACGGGCTAGAACCGTCACCACCGTAGGCCAGCGACCAGCCGGCAACAATCCACAGCACACCAACCAGGCCAATGGCGCCAAAGCACATAAGCATGGTGTTGATGACATTTTTGCGCCTGGACAGGCCGCCATAGAAAAACGCCAGACCCGGTGTCATTAAAAACACGAGCATGGTGCAGATGAGCATAAACGTTGTCGATCCCGTATCGTACATTCGCTCCCCCTTGGTCGCATGAACGTTGTCGGCGCCCATCATGCGGCCGAGGGGCAACTGGTGTAGACCAGATACGGCGTTGTTAAACGCTGCGTTGTCGAATGGAAACGGCACCGCAATCTTGGAAACGGCGCGGCAACGGACGCGAAACGAACGGGAAACGTGCGAACGAGAAGGGCGCGCTTGGCTCCGCTCTGGCTAGCGCCGGAACAGCTCGCGGGCTCGGTCGCGGAGGTCGGTAGCTCGGATGACGCCCTCGTAACGATTGATGCGCAGACGCGGGAAGGCGTTAAAGAAGCGTAGGTCGCGGCGGCTGAGTGACACGCTCGGTACCGGGCGGCTCATGCGCTTGCCGGCAAGGCGACGACCGAGCGACGGACGCGGCATGCTCGGTGCGGCATCGGCCACGCGACGGGCAGCGAGCGCCAGGCCGCGAGCACCATCCGAAATAAACGTCGGCATCGAAGCCTTCTCGCGCAGGGCATCGAGCGCCGCGTCGCCCAGCTCGGCCAGCCACGCGTTAACGGCACGGCTACGGATATGCGTCTGCGCCACCGAGTCAATCGTCGAATCGGGAATACGTTCGAGCATGGAGTCGGAGGCATCGGCAAGCGACTCATTGATGCGGTCAGCAAGGTCGGCGCGCACACGCTCAAGCTGATCGGACAGGCGGCGCCAGCTCGCCAACGAGCACACCGCGTCGACCATCATCGCGACCGCGACGATAAAGGCGGACAGCCGCACAATCAGCACCGGCAGATGGCCAAGCAGCCCCAGCAATGCCGGCTCCACTAAACGACAAATGCACAACGCACCCAAGCCAAACGCGCATGCCCAGTACAGACAGATGCGTCCGTGCAGGTTAAACGGCAGGTGCGAATAGTCCCAAAAGCGAGCGCCCGTTGTTTTTTCCAACAGCGCGCCGACGCTGTACTCAATCACGCTGCATACGAGCGCCGCGGCAACAAACTGGCTCGAGGCATCCGGAATCCCGCGCAGCAAAAGCCAGCAGGCTATACCGCCCACACCATAGATAGGGCAACACGGCCCCAGCAAAAAGCCACTGTTGGCAAATCGTCCGTGATTGAGCATGGCGCAGACCGTCGACTCCCACGCCCAGCCGCAAAACCCGTAGAAGGCAAACGAGAGCACTAGTGCCGAAAGCGGACAGGCGGCAAGCGTCGCGCCGTCAAATGCCATGTCGATCGCGGTCCCCACCGTCTACCCTCTCCTCTTTTCGCTCGATTCGCTGCTCACGCCATCGTCCGGCTCGTCCTTGCGCCGCAGACGACCGGTGACCGTCTCGCGCAGCGCGCACCATTTGTCTGCCAAACACACAATCCATGCCTCACGACACGTCGGCGGCACCGGCACCAGCGGAAACATATGCCGCACGATAATATTCCGCTCGCGCGACGTCAGCTCAAAATCCTCCTCCGCACGTGCCAGGGCAAAATACGGATGCCGAAATCCATGCAGTCGATGGCTCGGATCGGGATCGTGCCAATCGTAGAGAAAGTAATCGTGTAACAGGGCGCCGCGCAGCAGCGAGGCGCGGTCGACCGAAATGCCAGCACGGCCCAAGCGTTCGGCAACGGACAGGCTTGTCCGCGCCACCGAGGTCACATGCGTATACACCGTCACATCGCCATGCTGGATAAACTCGCGCGTCAGGTCCAAACGGCCCGCATGGGCCAGCTGACGGGCGGCATCGTCGACCTCGCGCGCGATGCTCTCGGCACGAACGGTTTCGGACATGCGGCCTCCTTCCAGCGGCTCTCGACGGCAAGCCACAGCCTGCACGCAATGAATAAAATCACCAT
>ENA-OQKK01000453-OQKK01000453.1-human-gut-metagenome-genome-assembly--contig:-NODE-453-length-10296-cov-1.849838_pt1 | contig 10296 bp, 11 predicted proteins | sample MGYA00242648_ERZ504797 | MGnify/ENA primary metagenome ERZ504797 (study PRJEB26092, sample SAMD00036412) | human gut metagenome | host: Homo sapiens | study: EMG produced TPA metagenomics assembly of... | reverse complement strand
GTAATAGTGAAGGAACATTACAAAAATCTCTGTTGTACCTTAGAAAATTGCATGAGCTATATAATCTGATTCCACAGATGCCATAACCCTGTAAATATTTTATAGGCGAGCGTCGAAGATACTCCGGAAACGGCTGGTAAGTTTGACGAAGAAGCTGCCAGCATTCAGAAATATTCTGATAGAGGTTGGATGTAACGCTGACAACAGATTATACGAATGGAAGCCAACACGCCGAACAGAATATGCAATGCCATAACAATAAATAAACTCTGAGAACAAAATGGGAAAGGTAAGGTGATGCATTTGAGAAAATTGTAGGTATAGGACGACTTATACAAAGAATATGTTGGAAAAGAGGTGAGCATTATGGTGAATCAGTCAGTAATAGATTCCAGTGTGGATCTGGAGCAGTTAAAAGACATTGAAGATTTAATTCCTGATATGGATAAAGCTATTTCTGAGAAAGTAGAAACTTTTCTGGATAAATCCGGCGATCAACCGTATGCTCACATGAATGAAGGGTATGTGGTGATTGTGGAAATGACAGGAGAAATGGATGCCACAGATGCCATTAGTGATTATCTGAGAAAAAGAACGGAGTTGATGTATTAGATGCAAGTTTTTGAAAAATATCTTGCGAAGCCACAGATGTTATGTTAATGTGAGGTCAGGGAAAATGAACGTGATACATGGTTTCTGACTTCAAATTCAATGGAATAAGTAAGTTGGGAGCGATGTAAAATGGAACAGATGCAAATGAATATGCCAGATATATACGATGCTGCATTGTATCTTCGGTTATCGAAAGATGATATGGAAGAGGGCGATGCGAAGTCAGAGAGCAACAGCATTGCAAATCAGAGAGAGTTACTTCGGAGCTTTGTAAAAAGTCAGCCGGATATTCAGATTTTTGATATATATGTGGATGACGGATACTCAGGAGGAAATTTTGACAGACCTGAGTTCAAACGAATGACAACTGATATAGAAGCTGGAAAAGTAAACTGCGTGATTGTAAAAGACTTATCCAGATTCGGAAGAGAATATATAGAAGCCGGGCGATGGATCGAAAAGACCTACCCGGCTTTAAATGTGCGTTTTATTTCAGTTACAGACCAGTTTGACAGTAAAACAGCAGATTTTTCAGAGAAGTCATTTGTAGTTCCAATCAAAAATTTTGTAAACGAAAGCTATTGCCGGGACATTTCCGGTAAAGTGCGAAGCCACCAGAAAATCAAACGTGAAAAAGGTGAGTTTATTGGAGCATTTGCCCCATATGGTTACTGTAAAGATCCGGAGAATAAGAATTGTCTGGTGATTGATTCTTACGCAGCGGATATTATAAGAAAAATATTTTCATGGAAAATTGATGGATTCAGTCTTGGAGCAATCGCAGAAAAACTGAATGTACGTCATGTACAGTCTCCAAAAGAATATAAAAAGGCAAATGGCGAGAATTACAATTCCGGATTTCACAGCTCAGACACACCGAAATGGTCGGCAGTGCAGATTAAAAGGATTCTGACCAACGAGGTTTACATTGGGAACATGGTACAGGGCAAGCAGGAACGAATCAGCTATAAAGTAAAGCAACGCCTGGATAAGCCAGAATCAGAGTGGGTGAAAGTAGAAAATACGCATCCGGCAATTATCAGGCAAAATGATTTTGATGTGGTGCAGAAGTTACTCCAATATGATGGCAGAGCATCGAAAACATCAGACAGTGCAAACTTTTTTTCAGGATTTGTGTTTTGTGGAGATTGCAAGACCCCGATGATACGCAGGGTAAATCAGTATAAGGGGAAGAAAAAAGCTTTTTATATCTGCCAGACAAAGAATAAAGGTGGAGATTGTACCAGACACAGTATTCCGGAAGAGGTGCTGAAAAGAATTGTGTTGAAAGAGATTCAGGCATATACGGCACTTTTTGTAGACTATCAGATGATTATGGAAGAACTTTGTGAGATGCAAGTCAGCTACGATCAGATAATCGGTTATGATACACAGATTAGTAAGTTGCAGGAAGAATATAACCGTTATTACAGTCTGAAAGCATCTTTGGGTGATGACTTGAAAGAGGGACTGATCAGCAAAGCGGAGTTCGATGATTTTCGGGAAAGTTATGGAAGAAAATGTGAAGAACTGGAGCAGATGATTGAGAATCAGAAAAAGCTGGTAAAGCAAATGTTTGAGGGTGGAGTGTCTGCAGCCGTTCAGTTGGAGGATTGGAAGAAATCACTGGAAATCAAAGAATTGGATCGTACATTGCTGGCACTGACCGTAGATAAAATCTATATTTATGAAAACAAGCAAATTATAATTCACATCCGCTATCAGGATATGATTGAGAAGATGAAAGTCATAAGACGGTTTTATGCGGAACACCGGACAGAGTGCAGGAAAGAGGCGAGATAAATGGCAAGGACAGCAAAAAGATATAAGAAAAACACAGAGAAGAAAGTTCTTGGGATTCCGGTATGTATGGCTGCAATTTATGCCAGATTATCCGTAGACAGTGATGAAAAAAAGTCAGAATCTATTGAAACACAGGTTACGCTGATAAAAGAGTTCATTCAGAAGCACAAATGAAAATCCAGACAGAGAGTATGAAATTGCTGTATATGACATTTATTCTGATCTGGGAAAAACTGGAACAAATTTTGACAGACCGGGATTTGAACGGATGATGAATGATGTCAGAGCAGGCAAGATAAATTGTATTCTGGTAAAGGATTTCTCACGATTTGGAAGAAATTATATTGAAACTGGAAATTATCAGGAAAAGATACTTCCATTTATGAAAGTGCGGTTTATTTCTGTATGTGACAGCTATGATTCCTTTGCACCAAATGCTAAGAATCAGGAATTATCCATGAATATCAAGAATCTGGTGAATGATGCTTATGCGAAAGACATTTCCGCAAAAGAACGGGCAGCGAAACGTATTGCACAGAAAAATGGTGAGTATGTGGGATCTATAGCTCCATATGGATATTGTGTGGAAAAGATAAATGGAATTTATAAGTTGATTGTGCAACCGGAAGCTGCAAAGATTGTCCGCAGGATTTTTGAAGAATATGTTTCAGGAGATGGGATACAGAGCATTATTGACAGGCTGTTTGAGGATGGAGTACATCGTATTTCAGACTATAACCAGTATCATCATGTGTACTGTCAGGACGTAGAAAATCTTCATCAGTGGGAAATTCTTCGATACGTGCGGTGTTGAACCGAAATAATTATTATGGTGATCTGGTTCAGAGAAAATACGAATCCAGATTCAAAGAGGCGAAAAATGGTGTGATATATTGGACGAGAGCCAGTGGATTATTACACCAAATGCCCATGAGCCGATTATCAGCAGAGAACTGTTTGACAAAGCGCAGGTCAGGTTGAAAGCAGCACAACAGAAAGCAACAAAAACTACAAAAACTACGGTAGGATGGGAAGATGATGAAAGAGCATTTTACAATGTATTCTATTGTGGTGATTGTAAGCGGAAAATGTGTACACGTAGATATAGAGGCAATGTGTATTACTTTTGCAATGCTGCCTGGTATCGAGATGAAAGAAAATGTAGGCAGAAATCTATTTCTGAAGATAAGTTGCAGAAAATTGTCCGTTCGGAGCTGACCAGACAGTTTCAGTTATCCGGTTTACGGAAAAAGGATATGTCTGCTATAAGCAGTGCAGTATTTCTTTCCAAAATCAAAGAGATTCAGACAGAAATCAGAAAACTGGATATAGATATGGAAAGACGTTCAGAAAAACTGGCACAGGCATTTATGCAATATAAAGAGGGCAGACTTTCCAAAGAAGCCTATATAGAAATGAAAGATGACCGTAATAACTGGAAAGCGTTCTGTGAAGAGAGAAAGAAGTTTCTGGAGCAGACCATACGAAAGCTGGAAAAACAGCAGAAAGAAGAAGCCAGATTTTTACGAAGTCTGTTGGAACTGGATGGGACAACCAGAATCAATGCGGAACTTGCGGAAGGCTTGATTGAAAGCATGTATTTATATGGTGATGGCAGACTGGAAATCAATTTCGGGTTAAGAGGCGGTAGAACATGAGTGATCAGAACTGATTATCGGATATTATCGCCTTTCCATGGAAGATGATTCAGAGGGAGAAAGTAACAGCATTATCAATCAGAGAAAACTGGTAAAAGATTATATTTCCAATGTCCCGGAACTGGCTTCTATGCCATTTCAGGAGTTCTACGACGATGGATATTCTGGCTCGAGTATGGAGCGTCCGGCAATAAAACAGGTTCTGGAACTTGCCAGAGAGAATAAGGTGCAGTGCATTGTGGTAAAAGTATTTTCACGTTTTGTCAGAAACTATATTGAGATGGGAACTTATCTGGAACAGATTTTTCCATTCCTGGGAGTACGATTCATTTCTATCTCAGACCGATATGATTCTAAAGATTATAAAGGAAAGAGTTCAGACATCGAAGTACAGTTTAAAGGACTGATAGCAGACTTTTATGTGAAAGACCAGTCCGTAAAGGTAAAAGCGGCAGTCAGCACCAGACGTGGAAAAGGCGAGTATTGCTGTGGTTCTGCACCGTATGGGTATCGAATCAATCCTGAAAATAAGAAAGAACTGGTCATTGTAGAGGACGAAGCGGAAGTGATTCGCAGAGTATTTGAACTGACCAATCAGCGATATTCCAAGATGGAGATTTGTAAGTTATTCAATGAAGAGGGCGTACTGACTCCCTTGCAGTCTATGAGCAGACGACAGAAATCAGATAGCAAGAAAGCTGCATCAAGAGGATTGCAGTGGACGAGTGATATGATACGGAAGATTGTGGATGATAAGACTTATATAGGCTGTATGGTCTATGGAAAGACAAAGATTCCAGAACCAGGGACAGGGAAAGAAGTACCAGTGCCGAGAAATCAGTGGAAAGTGATGGAAAATCACCATGAGCCGATTGTATCAAAAGACGTCTTTGAGAAAGCACAGTCCCTGCAGATCAGATACACCAAGAAAAGCAAATTTAACAGGGAAACAACACTATTAGGTGGTTATGTAAAATGCGGGAATTGTCGCAGAAGCCTGACTTCAAGCAGTCCGGTTCATGGTCATATCCTTTATAGCTGTGCGTACAGTAAAGGAAAAGACGATACAGGGTGTTTTGCCGGGAAAGCTGATAACAAAATGCTGGAGCATATTGTACTGGCAGAAATAAAGACATATTTACGTCAGAATATCAGTCAGGAACAAATGCAGCAATCTATGAGAAAACAGCATGAGGACAGCATAGAAGCCTATAAGACGGAAAATGCAGATTGTGAAAAACGTCAGGAGCAGATAAAGATTCAGAATCGCCAGAATTATGAGAAGTATCACGAGGAACAGATGAATCAGAAACAGTTCATGGAAGCCAAGAAGCAGTTGGAAGAAGAAAGAGAACGATTGCAGAAACGTGTACAGGAACTGGAAGAACTGATAAATGGTGAGAAGGAAATCTTGATGAAAAAGAATGTTCCGGTGGAACAGATGTTGAAGTATTTGGGCTATGAAAAGCTGACACGAGAGATGCTGGAAGAATATGTGCAGGGAATATATGTGTATGATGACGGGAGAGTGGAGGTGGAGTGGAAATCACTGACTTGATTTGTAGCAATAATGTAACGTCCACTACTACTGAACTTGTAGCAATGACGTTACATCCTCCCTGCTGATTTTGTGACAACAATATAACGTCCTCTGTTCCAAAACAACGATTTTATGGGAAAATCGAAGGAAAAAGGTCAAAAAGTTTGTAGCAATGACTTGACATCCTCGGGGGTATTATGCCTTTCAGAGAGCATACCAAGTAACTGCCTTTTTGTGAAAAAATAGTTGAATTAAAGTGCCTTTTATGTATATGCTGATATGGGTAGGGCAAAGTTATATTGCAGATACAGGACTTTTGGTGGCACATTATTTTATGGATGATAAATTTACAGATAACGAGTTATACAGATAAGAGAAAATAATCCGCCTGTAACAAAGGAATCTTATGACAAACTGATCGATGCAGGATATTCTGCGAGAGAGGCGAAAGAAAAAATAGGTGCGATTGTAATAGAAGAAATTTATGATGTAATGAAAGAAAATACAGCCCTATGATGAAAAAAAGATATACGCAGGCGTTACGGAACATGGTACAGCAGTGTATAGACTATGAAGATACACATGAAATTCTGACAGAATGGGACGAATGGGGATTCAGCAGCCGATTGTAAAAGAGAAGAAAGTGTATCCAAATGATCACTGTCCATGTGGCAGTAGGAAAAAATATAAGAAATGCTGTGGAAGAAAAAAGTAAGTGGAGCTATTTTAAAACAGATGGGTAAAATTAAGTGAGAAGAAATGATAAATGATAGGAAAATCATATTAAAATTAGTGGAAATTAAAGAACAGTTTGTTTTAATGGAAATATTTTATATAAAAACAAACTGTTTTTTTATCCCCTTTTTTCTTTGCGGTTCAGTTCTCGTGCATAAGCCAGGATCCTGTCTTTTATGTCGTGATTTTGCTGAAGAGTTTCTACCAGAGAATATAACTCCGGAGATTCGGAACGTGAAATAACGATATAATCACAATTCATGACATCTGAAGTTCCATATAAAAAGTCAATATTGCAATGAAAAAATCTGAGCAATATAAGATACTGACGGATAAGAGGGTTCGCGTTCTCCTTTTTCATAGCGGCCGTAGGTCATGGCGGAAATATTAAGTTGGCGGGCGGCCTCGGCTTTGCTGATATTCATAGATGTTCTTAATTGAATTAAACGGTCAGGACGAAATTTCACTGTGATCACCTCTTGATCATAACCATTGGTTATGATATTGTAAAGTATAAGTGTAACCTATGGTTATTATAAGAATTATGTGCAAATAAAGCAAGAAAAATAAAGAGTATAACAGTTAATCAGGGGAATTGTTTATAGTGATGATTATACAGAAATAAGGAGTGGAAAACAATGAAGAAAATCTTATTTGTTGCAACCGGTGGTACGATTGCATCGAAAAAAACAGAAAATGGTCTGACTCCGCAGATCACGCCGGAAGAATTGATATCTTATATCCCGGAGGTGGAGAAGATTTGTGAGATTACAGCCGTGCAGCCCTTTAATCTGGACAGCTCCAATGTAGTGCCGGAAAACTGGAGCATGCTGGTAAAGGTTATACGGGAACATTATGATGCATTTGATGGATTTATCATAGCGCATGGCACCGATACGATGGCCTATACGGCGGCTGCACTTTCCTATATGATTCAGAATTCGCCGAAGCCCATTGTCATCACCGGTGCACAGCGTCCGATCAATCTGGATATTACCGATGCCAAAACAAATCTTTCGGACAGCTTTTACTATGCCTGTGACGATGCTTCCCAGGGGGTACAGATCGTGTTTGACGGAAAGGTGATCGCGGGAACACGAGCAAAAAAAAGTGCGGACCAAGAGCTATAACGCGTTTTCCAGTATTGATTTTCCGTATCTGGCTGTGATACAGGATCGCCGGATTCTGCGGTATCTGCCGATGCTGCCATATGAAAAACCGGTGCGGTTTTATGAGAAGTTAAGTGATAGTGTTTTCTTATTAAAATTAATCCCTGGTATTCAGCCGGTGCTTCTTCCGGTAATTTTCGAACATTACGATGCGATTATCGTGGAGAGTTTTGGCGTCGGTGGGATTCCGTCCAGTATCAAGGATATGTTTTATGAACTTTGTCAGAAATATCCGGAAAAAATGATCGTCCTGTGCACGCAGGTTGCCCATGAGGGAAGTGATATGACGGTTTATGAAGTTGGACATGAAATGAAAAAACTGTGCAATGTACTGGAGTCTTACGATATGACACCGGAGGCGGTTGCAGCGAAGACCATGTGGCTGCTGGGAAATCGGCCGATGGACCATGAAAGCAGAGAAAAAGCATTTTATAAGCCGGTAAATTATGATACGGTGTGGTCATGATCTGTGAACCGGTAGATACCGCAGATACATCAGCAGAAGATGCAAACTTACCAACAATAAGCAAATCTACTGCACCGTACATAGCCTGTAGAAAGAGTGCCAGCAATACAGGAACTGCAAACAGAAGTAACGGCTGCATGATTTTTCCTTCGGTAAATGATGTGTTTTTTTCCATGTACTGAAATTCCTCCTTGTATAATTGATGTTTTTAAATTCAGTCAAATCAGACAGCGAAGAAAATGAATGGTAAACATTTATTTGATACGTCGCCAGATTCCATATAACAAAAAAAGCTGAATAAGAAAGCGGACATTTCAGTCTGCCATCTTATCCAGCTATTGTTTCTGATCGAACAAATCACCCTCCGATGAACAAAACGATTATATACTACATATTTTTGAATGTCAATTATGATTTTTATATGATCATCTGAAATAACAGTAACGTATACTGATGTTCATAGGTAACTCTGAGTACATTTGGGATTGATTCTTCTGAAAAATGTGCTAGAATAAAGAAAAGACGAATATTAGATACCAGAGATTTGAGCAAGGTAGATGAAACGACAGGCAGTCGTTTTATTTGCCTTGCTTTTTTGGTGCGATAAAGGAGAGGAATAGATATGTTTGATGTTGTTATTATTGGTGCAGGAGTGACAGGCAGTGCGATTGCCAGAGAGGTTTCCAGATATAAGTTGAATACGTGTGTGATTGAAAAGGAAGAGGATGTCTGTAATGAGACATCCAAGGCAAACAGTGCGATCATCCATGCGGGATTTGATGCAGTTCCGGGAACGATGAAGGCAAAGTTAAATGTGATGGGAAATGCGATGATGGACAGAATCGCAGAAGAGCTTGATATTCCATTTAAGAGGAATGGTTCTTTGGTCGTATGTACGAAAGAGCAGGATCCGGAAGGACTTCAGGTTTTAATGGAGAGAGGTAAGGAAAATGGAGTTCCGGGACTTCAGATTTTAGACAGAGAGGCTCTGATCGAGAAAGAGCCGAACCTGGCAGATGATGTGACGTGTGCGTTGTGGGCTCCAACCGGAGGAATCGTCTGTCCGTTTCATATGACAATGGGATATGCGGAAAACGCATACGAGAACGGTGTTCAGTTTTTCCTGAATACAAAAGTTGAAAAACTGGAAAAGACAGGAGAAGGATTTAGAGTTCAGGTTCATCACACGGATAACGGTGTTGATGAGACAATTGAGACAAAACTTATTGTTAATGCAGCAGGAGTTTATGCTGATGAGATCAATAATCAGCTTTCAGACAGAAAGCTTCATATCACAGCCCGTAAAGGGGAATACATGCTTTTGGATAAGACAGTTGGAGATTATGTGAAGAGCACAATCTTCCAGCTTCCGTCGAAAATGGGAAAGGGAGTACTGGTCACACCGACAGTTCACGGCAATCTGCTTGTAGGACCTACAGCAGTAAATGTAGAAGATAAAGGTGCTGTAAACACGACAATGGATGGCTTGGATCAGATTGCAAGAGTTTCTTCCCACAGTGTTAAGAATGTTCCGCTTCGTCAGGTGATTACTTCATTTGCCGGTCTTCGTGCACATGAGGACGGGGATGACTTTGTGATCGGAGAATCAGCGGATGTAAAAGGACTGATCAATGCAGCAGGCATTGAATCGCCGGGACTTTCTTCAGCACCGGCAATCGGTGTTACGGTTGCAGAACTTGTAAGAGACCTTTTGAATGCAGAAGAAAAGTCTGAGTTCAATCCGGTGAGACATGGGATTTTAGATCCGGATACGCTTTCTCTGGAAGAGAGAAATCAGCTGATCAAAGAAAACCCGGCTTATGGAAATATTATCTGCCGCTGTGAGATGATCACAGAAGGAGAAATCCTGGATGCAATTCACCGTCCGCTTGGTGCACGCTCTCTAGATGGAGTGAAGCGCCGGACAAGAGCAGGCATGGGGCGTTGCCAATCAGGATTCTGTTCCCCGAAGGTTATGGAGATTTTGGAAAGAGAAGTCCAAATGCCGGTTGATCAGATTGGAAAAAACGGCATTGGATCAGAATTTATCGTAGGTGAAAATAAAGAACTAGGAGGATGAATAAAATGAAAACATATGATTTAATCATAATTGGTGGAGGTCCTGCAGGACTTGCGGCAGCAGTCGCAGCGAAGGATAACGGGATAGATAATATATTGATTTTAGAAAGAGACAAAAGTCTCGGCGGCATTTTGCAGCAGTGTATTCATAATGGATTCGGTCTGCATACATTTAAGGAAGAACTGACAGGACCGGAGTATGCAGCACGTTTTATTGAGCAGGTAGAAGAACGC
>ENA-OQKK01000452-OQKK01000452.1-human-gut-metagenome-genome-assembly--contig:-NODE-452-length-10298-cov-2.454429_pt1 | contig 10298 bp, 8 predicted proteins | sample MGYA00242648_ERZ504797 | MGnify/ENA primary metagenome ERZ504797 (study PRJEB26092, sample SAMD00036412) | human gut metagenome | host: Homo sapiens | study: EMG produced TPA metagenomics assembly of... | reverse complement strand
CAGGGCATCCATATCGGCCCCCGCAGCAGGATGGTCTTGCCGGGCTTTTTGCCGCCTGCCAGCGCAATGACACCGGCCTTGCCGCAATCCTTGGGCTCATAGCCCATCTCGGTCAGGGCCTTTTTCACCAGTGCCTTGGTCTGGGTCAGATCAAAGCCCACCTCCGGGTGACGGTGCAGGGTGCGCCGCCACTCCACCAGCTAGGGGTTCCAGCGCCTGGGCACGGCCCAGCAGTTCTTTTGCAGTCAACATTTCAGTCAGCTCCCGTTCTATTTGATTTTAAGGTCGCTCAGTTTTCCCCGCCGTTGCTTCCTTCGGGGTGATACTGGGCGCAGGTGCACTTTTTCCACTTAAGGCCGCTGCCGCAGGGGCAGGGGTCATTGCGGCCGATCTTGATGACCCGGACAGGCTGGCCCTTGGGGGCACCCTTGACACCGGGCGCGCCGTTGCCGGGCACAAAGCCCTCGCCGATGGGCTTGGCCACCTGCTCCCGTTTGGGGGCAGCACCGGCCTGCCGCACCTCAATGGTCAGCAGCATCTTGATGCTGGACTCCCGGATGGAATCCACCATCTGGTCGAACATATCAAAGCCCTCGATGCGGTACTCCACCACGGGGTCCTTCTGGCCGTAGCCGCGGAGGGCGATGCCCTGACGCAGCTGATCCATGTTGTCGATGTGATCCATCCACATCCGGTCCACACACTTGAGCAGGCAGATGCGCTCCAGCTCACGCATGACCGGTGCACCGTACCGCACTTCCTTGGCCTGCAGGATCTGCATTCCGCGGTCGTAGAGCAGATCGGCGATGCCCTTCTGGGAGAGGCTGTCGTAATCGGCCACGGTGTAGTGGAAGTCGGCATCGGTGGTCAGCCAGCCCTGATAGTGGCGGCGCAGGGCACCAAAGTCCCACTCGTCCTTCACATCTCCGGCCAGGAACTGCTTGCAGCTGGAATCAATGTTCTCCCGCAGCATGTTGTGCATCTCGGTGCTGATATCCTCACCGTCCAGCACTTTGCGGCGCTGGCCATAGATGATCTCGCGCTGCTGGTTCATCACGTCGTCGTACTTCAGCACGTTCTTACGGATCTCAAAGTTGCGGCCCTCCAGCTTTTTCTGGGCGCTCTCCAGCGTGCTGGTGATCATCCGGTTCTCAATGGGGGTATCCTCGTCCAGCTTGAGGGTATCCATCAGGCTGGAAACGCGGTCACCGCCGAACAGGCGCATCAGGTCATCTTCCAAGCTCAGGTAGAAGCGGGACTCGCCCGGATCGCCCTGACGGCCGGAACGGCCGCGCAGCTGGTTGTCGATGCGGCGGCTCTCGTGGCGCTCGGTGCCGATGATGAACAGACCACCGGCCTTGCGCACTTCCTCTGCCTCGGCGCTGATGGCCGGCTTGTACTGGGCATACAGCTCCTCAAACCGTTTCCGCACCGCCAGGATCTTTTCATCGTTGGTGTCGCCGTGGCCGTCGGCCTCAGTCAGCAGGAGCTCCACCGCATTCGGGTCGGCATCCTGCGGTTTTTCGGGGTCGAGCAGGTTCTCACAGAAGTGTTCCCTGCGCATCTGGGCCTTGGCCATGAACTCAGCGTTGCCGCCCAGCATGATATCGGTACCACGGCCTGCCATGTTGGTGGCAATGGTGATGGCACCCTTTTTGTCCGGCCTGCGCCACGATCTCAGCCTCGCGCTCGTGGTTCTTGGCGTTCAGGACATTGAAATCGCGGGTGTACTTCTGCAGCATTTTGGCCAGCGTCTCGCTCTTTTCCACGCTGACGGTACCCACCAGAACCGGCTGGTCCGTTCTTGTGGCATTCCAGCACCTGCTCAATGACAGCCTTGTATTTGCCGTTGACGGTCTTGTAGACCGCGTCCGGGTAATCCTTGCGGATGTTGGGGCGGTTGGTGGGCACAGTGACGATGTTCAGGCCGTAGATCTCGGTGAACTCGGTGGCCTCCGTCTTGGCGGTACCGGTCATGCCGGACAGCTTCTTGTACATGCGGAAGTAGTTCTGGAAGGTGATGGTCGCCAGCGTCTTGCTCTCGGCGGCGATCTTCACGCCCTCCTTGGCCTCAATGGCCTGATGCAGGCCCTCGTTGTAGCGGCGGCCGATCATCAGGCGGCCGGTGAACTCGTCCACAATGATGACCTCGCCGTTCTTCACGACATAGTCGATATCCTTCTGCATCACGCCGTAAGCCTTGATGGCCTGATCGATGTGGTGGGCCAGGGTCATGTTCTCTGCGGCGGCTAGGTTCTCGACCTTGAAGTATTCCTCGGCCTTCTGGATGCCCTTGGCGGTCAGGGTGCAGGTCTTGTGCTTTTCGTCCACGACATAATCGCCGTCGGTCTGCTCATCGGCCTCCACCTTATCTTCCAGCTCGACCACCACGCTCTTGTGCAGGGTGCGGACGAAGCGATCCACCTGGGTGTACAGGCTGGAGGAATCCTCGCCCTTGCCGGAGATGATCAGAGGGGTGCGGGCCTCATCGATCAGGATGGAGTCCACCTCATCGACGATGGCAAAGGCGTGGCCGCGCTGCACCATGTTGTCCTTATAGGTCACCATGTTGTCGCGCAGGTAGTCGAAGCCGTACTCATTGTTGGTGCCGTAGGTGATATCGGCGTTGTAGGCGCGGCGGCGGGCATCGCCATCGATGCCCTGCACGATCAGGCCGACCTTCAGGCCCAGCCAGCGGTAGAGCTTGCCCATCCACTCGCTGTCGCGCTTGGCCAGGTAATCGTTGACGGTGACGATGTGCACGCCCTCGCCGGTCAGGGCGTTCAGGTAGGCGGGCAGGGTGGCCACCAGGGTCTTGCCTTCACCGGTCTGCATCTCGGCAATGGAGCCGCGGTGCAGGGCAATGCCGCCCATAATCTGCACCGGGAAGTGCTTCATGCCCAGCACGCGCCAGGCGGCTTCGCGGCAGACAGCAAAGGCATCGGGCAGGATATCATCCAACGTCTCGCCGTTTGCCAGCCGCTCTTTCAGGGCCGGGGTCTGCGCCTGCAGCTCGGCATCGGACATCGGCTGATACTTTGTTTCCAGTGCCAGCACCTTTTTGGTAATGGGATTGATCTTTTTCAGCTCCCGGTCAGAGAAGCTGCCAAAGAGTTTTTCAGCAAGGGACATTGTTACACCTCATCTATCGAAAATCGGGGCGGCAGGCCGCCCAACAGCGGAAAAACCACATACTGTTTATATGATACACCAAAGCTGAAAACCCGTCAAACCCGATGGGTGGATTTTATCCGTTTTTTGGGTGAACTTTCTGTTAATTTAGAAAAAACGACCCTCTCCGTCATTGCTGTGCCATGCCGCTTGCCGTGTTGCGGCGCGCGGCGGCGTGACAGAGAGGGTCGTTCTTATACCAATGTTGCCCCCGGGCGGGGAACGTGCTCCGTCAGCAGGGTGTGCAGCTGTTCCGGCAGGGCGTAGAAATTGCCGTTGGTATATTCCCACGCCCCGACCGCAGCGAGAGCCGCCAGCAGAGCCAGCACCAACAGCGTCTATGCACACCCGGCGCAGGGGATGCCGCTTGGGCTGGGGACCGGGCGGAACGTCCTTCTTTGCAGCCCTGCGGGCAGGCAGGGAAGCCTGTCCCCTCAGCCTGAGGTTTGTTCGCCGCCGTGCGCCGGATGATATCCAGCAAGCCAGAGGGCGGGGTTCTCCCCCGCGGGACGGTGCGCAGAAAGCAGCCCTTCCTGCAGCTGAGCACCAGCACACAGTCACTTTCCCGCTCGGCACAGGCGGCAGAGAGATCTGCCCCCACCACGCGGCGGGCAGCCTGAGCCCGGGCCAGCGCCTGCCGGAGCGGGTCGGTGCAGTCTTTGGGCAGACGGGCACGCTTTTCGATCAGCGGGCCGGTCTTGGGGTTGGCATAGCTCACCGCGCCAAAATCAAAGACCTTCTCGGCCCCGGGCAGGTTCTCGAGCCGGGCTTCCAGCAGGGCACCGGCGGCAGCATCCGCACAGATGAGCAGCTTATCGTGCCGTTCCAGCGCCTCCACCACGGCGGCAGGCAGAGTGGTCTCTCCTGCCCCGTACAGGTCTGCCGAAAACGCCTGCCGCAGGGCCTGCGCGGCCTTTTTCAGCCCGGAAGGGCTCTGCGCCTGCAGGGCCACCAGCGTTTCCGCGCCCCGGCTCTTCCACTGGGCCGCGGCCCGCCACTGGGGCGGAAAGTTTTCCACCGTTTTGCCAACCGCTGTGGACTGCGCACCGAACAACCGCAGCACACACCCGGTCTCCTGTTGCTGTGTCACCCTGCATTCCCCCTGCCTTTTAGTGGCCCAGGAACACCTCGTTCAGCTTGTCCAGCGCTTCTGCGCTGTGCTGTGCGTCCCGGGCAAGGGGCTCTGTGCCTGCGGGAACTTTTCCCTGTGCCAGCCGCAGGGCCAGCTCCAGGGCAGCCTGCGCGGCACGGGCACGCACCAATGCACGGTCGGGCCGGGAGACAGACAGCTTTTTCAGATACACTGTCTCCCCCCGGGCCGCGCCCAGATACACCGTGCCCACCGGGCGGAGGGCATCTCCACCGGTCGGCCCGGCCACGCCGGTCACGCTGATGCCGATCTCAGCACCGGCAGCCTGCGCGGCCCCCAGAGCCATCTGGGCAGCCACGGGGGCCGACACCACATTGTACTTTGCAATGACATCCGGTTCCACGCCCACCAGCCTGGCCTTGGCGGCCTCCCAATAGGTCACAAAGCCGTAGCCGAACACTTCACTGGAGCCCGGCACCGAGGTGATACGCTGTGCGATCAGCCCGCCGGTGCAGCTCTCGGCAGTGGAGAGGGTGAGCCCCTTTTCCTTTAAGGTGCGCACCAGTGTCTCCTCCAGCCCGGCCACATCCTCATCATACACCGCATCGCCCAGCAGATCATAGAACTTTTTGGCATATTCCCGGCACATTTTTTCGCCTTCCGCATCGGAAGCAGCCCGGGCCGTGATGCGAATCTCGCACTCGCCGGTCTTGCAGTAGATGGCGGCAGTCGGGTTGGCGTTTTCCAGCAGATCACGCACCTGATATTCCAGGTTGCTCTCGCCGCCCAGCACCCGCAGGGTGACAGAGTGCAGGGTGCAGTTCTGGCGCTTCATCAGCAGGGGGCGGACGCTCTCGTTCCACATGGCCTTCATCTCACTGGGCACGCCCGGCATCAGGACAGCACAGCGGCCCTCCTGCTCAAACCATGCACCGGGGGCAGTGCCGTGGTGGTTGATGATCTTATGCCCCTTTACAGGCACCATGGCCTGCTTGCGGTTGTTGGGGGTGACCGTGCGGCCGGTGCGGGTAAAGTAGGCCACGATCTTGTCCCACTCTTCCGCGTCAAAGGCCAGGGTGTCGCCGTAGCAGGAGGCCACGGTCTCCTTGGTCAGGTCGTCCGCCGTGGGCCCCAGCCCGCCGGTGAACACCAGCAGGTCGCAGCGCTGCTTGGCCTCGTTGACAAAATCCGCCAGGCGGCTGTGGTTGTCACCGATGGTGCTCTCTCGCTGGACCGTGATGCCCAGCGCGGCCAGCTCCCGGCTGAGGTACTGGGCATTGGTGTTGAGAATGTTGCCGAGCAGCAGCTCGGTGCCCACACTGATGATCTCCGCTGTCATGCCGCTCACCCCTCAAACTCGATCTCGTCCGTAATGCGGATGCGGATCCGCTCGGTGTTCTCAGCAGCTTCGGCCTCCAGCTCTGCCAGACCGGGCATGGCGGCTTCGGCCTCCAGGATCTCTGCCAGCTCGGGGCGGATCTTCGGGTGCGGCGGGGTGAAGATGGTGCAGCAGTCCTCATAGGGCAGGATGCTGGTCTCATAGGTGCCAATGTGGCGGGAGGTCTCAATGATCTCGGTCTTGTCCATGCCGATCAACGGGCGCAGGATGGGCAGATCCTGGGCGGCATCGGTGCACTGCAGGGCCTTGACAGTCTGGCTTGCCACCTGAGCCAGACTCTCGCCGGTGATGAGGGCCTCGCAGCCCTGTCTGGTGGCAATACGATTGGCAATGCGCATCATGCTGCGGCGCATCAGCACCGTGAACAGCACATCGGGGGCATTGTCCCGGATATACTCCTGCGGCTTGGTGTAGGGCACCACAAACAGGTTGGAGCTGCCGGTATAAGGGGTGATCTTTTGGGCCAGAGCTTTAACTTTCAGTTTTGCGCGCTCAGAAGTATACGGAGGGGACGCAAAATGGATGTAATCCAGGGCCAGACCGCGCTTTGCCATCCGGTAAGCAGCCACCGGGCTGTCGATGCCGCCGGAGAGCATATTCAGGGCACGGCCGGAGGTTCCCACGGGCAGGCCGCCCTCTCCGGGTATTTTCGGACCATGAATATACGCACCGTAATCCCGAATCTCCACAATGACCTTGAACTGGGGGTTCTTCACATCCACCCGCAGGTAGTTGTGCAGCCCCAGCAGGTAAGCGCCCAGTTCCCGCATCAACTCAGGGCTGGTCATGGGGTAGGTCTTATCGGAACGGCGGGCCTCCACCTTGAAGGTCTTGATGCCGTGCAGGCTGTCGCCCAGATACTCCTCCGCAGTCCGGCAGATGGTGTCAAAGTCCTTTTCGCAGACCACGGCACGGCTCAGCGCCGCCAGACCGAACACGGTGCGCACCCGGTCAAAGGCCAGATCCATATCCACGTCCTCTTCCTCGGGCTCCATATAAAAGGTAGACTGGGTGCAGTACACCTTGAACTTGCCCACGGTCTTGAGCCGGTAGCGCAGGATCTTCATCATGGCCGACTCAAACTGGTTGCGGTTCAGGCCCTTCAGGGACATCTCACCCTGATAGCCCATAATAATTTCACGCATAGAGTTCTCCTTAATTATAGCTGGCTCACCCTCTCCGTCAGCGCTGATGCGCTGCCACCTCCCCCAAAGTGGGAGGCCTTGGCATTCCACGCAAAGTTTCCGGTTTTGTCAAGAGCTCCCCCTTTGGGGGAGCTGGACGCGGAGCGGCCTGAGAGGGTGAGGATGTTTTCCTTTTTACTTTTTGATTCTCTGTAAGTGCTTCATTCCGTCTTCAAAGGCGTTGAGGAACGCGTCCACATCCTCGGGGGTGTTGTCCGCACAGAAGGCACGCGGATGGCCGTATCAATGGCCAGCGGGTCCCTGCCCATAGCGGCAAGGGTGTGGCTGGGCTGCCCCCGGCCGCAGGCACTGGCCGAGGAGACATAGACCTGCTGCTGTGCCAGATGGGCCAGCATGGTCTCGCTCTTGATGCAGTTCTCGCTGAAGTTCAGCACCTCGGGCACCGCATTGTCCGGGCTGTTGATGACCACCTCCGGAAAGGCTTTCAGCCCCTCCCGCAGGCGCAGGTTCAGGGCGCGCACAGCAGCATCCCGGCTCTTCATGGTCTTGTTCAGGCGGGTGGCCGCGGCAGCAAGGCCCAGCGCATAGGGCAGGTTCTCGGTGCCGGGGCGCTTCTCACGCTCCTGCTCACCGCCCAGATAGGGAGCCTGGAACGCCTGATACAGGCTGTCGCTCAGGTAGAGCGCACCAACGCCCTTGGGTGCATGGATCTTGTGGCCGCTGACAGCCAGCGTGTCGATGTTCGCCAGCTTGATGGGCACCCGCATCCAGGCCTGCACGGCATCCACATGGACGATGGTGCGGCTGTTGCGGCGCTTGACCTCTGCGGCCAGACGCTCCACATCGTTCCGGGTGCCGACTTCATTGTTGACCATCATGCAGGCCACAAGGATGGTGTTTTTGTCCACATGGTCCAGCATCCGGTCAATGTCCAGCGTGCCGTCCGGGCTGGGGTCCACCACGGTCACATCATAGCCCATGGCAGCCAGACGCTCCAGCGGCTTCTGCACACTGGGGTGCTCAAAGCCGGACACCACGATGCCCTTGCCGAACCTGCGGGTCAGGGCCGCGCCCAGCAGGGCCATGTTGTTGCTCTCGCTGCCGCAGGAGGTAAAATAGAGCTCCCGGCTCTTGCAGCCCAGGGTGCGGGCCACGGCGGCGCGGGCAGCATTCAGGGCTTCCTCGCTCCGGGCACCGGGGGCATACAGGCTGGACGGGTTGGCCCAGTGCTCCCGCATGGCCTTGTTGATGACATCCGCCACTTCCGGGGCCACGATGGTGGTGGCGGCGTTGTCCAGATAATGCAATTCAGGGTTTTGCAGCATAAATTTTGATTCCTGCTTTCTCAGTTACGCCAGCGGCACCCGCCGCCGACAGGATTTCATACTAAACCATGATGATTATACCACAAAGCATCTGCCGCCGTAAAGTAGCACGGCCCACTTGCACGGCCCCGCCGGGTGCTGTATAATGAGGGTAACGAACACAAAGAAAGCCGGGTGTTTTTATGGCCGATTATCAGGAATACCGCCGCCGCATCCTGCGCAAGCGCTGGCGCAGGACTTTTGCCGTTGCCGGGCTGCTGGTGCTGCTCATCCTGCTCAGCGCCGTAGGCCTGCTGTGGAAGCACCTCCACCGGGAGCAGAGCCCTGCCGCCGTGCAGGGCCCGACCATCTTCCAGCAGGAGCTGCAGAGCAGCGAGTGGAACACCATCAGCTACACGCCCGCGCGGCGGCTGAACGTGCAGACCACCTCTGCCGGGTCCACCGCCATGGATTTCCGGCTGGCCGCGCTGGACCGCACCACCGCCGTGGACCGCAGTTATTTTGCCAACGTCTGTTTTCTGGGCGACAGCCTGACGCAGGGGATGCAGATCTATTCCAGCGGCCTGCCGGAGGCCTCTTTCTGCGCCTACCGGGGCGCAGGCCCCAGCGTCGTGGTCAACGGCACCACCTGCAAGCGCTCCGATGGCGGCACAGAGGTCCCCATGGAGGTGCTGACAGCCCGGCAGCCCCCGGTGCTGTATATCCTGCTGGGCACCAACGTACTCAACCGGGACGGGGATTATTCCAGCTTTCTCACCTACTACCGGCTCATGCTGGATATGATCTCCCAGGCCCTGCCCAACACGCAGATCTACGTGCAGTCCATCACGCCTGTCCGGCCCGAGGTGCGCAGCAGCCATCCCGGCCTGTACAAAGAGCGGCTGTGCGAGATCAACAATGAGCTGGCTGCCATTGCGCTGGAAAAGAACTGCGCTTTCCTCAACCTGTGGGAAGCCCTTGCCGACGACAACGGCGACCTGAAAGCCGAGTACGCGCAGCCTGACGGCATCCACATCAAGCCGGAAGGTTACCCCGCCTGGGTGGAATATCTCGCCACCCACACCGTGGGCCAACAGACGGCTTAAGCTGAATACTCACATAGAAAAACCGCCCTTCCGGCATCAAACCGGAAGGGCGGTTTTGTCATACAAACAGGAACGGGGAACGCGGCATCAGAACAGCCCCGTGATCTTACCCTCGGCATCCACGTCGATATTGACGGCGGCGGGCTTCTTGGGCAGGCCGGGCATGGTCATAATGTTGCCGCAGATGACCACCACGAAACCGGCACCGGCGGCAAGGCGGACTTCCCGCACCTCCATGGTAAAGCCGGTGGGTGCACCGGTCAGCTTGGCGTTGTCGCTGAAGCTGTACTGGGTCTTGGCGATGCAGACCGGCAGGTCGCCGTAGCCCAGTTCTGTCAGTTCGGCCAGTGTCTTGGAAGCGGCGGCGCTGAAATTCACACCGTCGGCCCGGTAGATCTTTTTGGCGATGGCTTCCACCTTCTGCTTCAGGGGCATCTCCAGCGGGTAGACATACTGGATGGGACGATCCTCCATGACCTCCAGCACCTTCTCGGCCAGAGCCTTGCCGCCCTCGCCGCCCTTGGCGAACACCTCGCTCAGGACGCAGGGCACGCCCTGCTCGGCACAGACCTGCTCAACGTATGCCTGCTCCTCCGGGGTGTCGGTGGGGAAGGCATTGATGGCCACCACCACAGGCAGGCCAAAGCCGTTCTTCAGGTTGTCGATGTGGCGCACAAGGTTGGAGGCACCAGCCTTGACAGCCTCGAGATTCGGCTGGTTCAGGTCAGCCTTGGCAACGCCGCCGTGGCTCTTGAGGGCACGGACAGTGGCCACCAGCACGCAGGCGCTGGGGGCGATGCCGGCATAGCGGCACTTGATATCCAGGAATTTTTCTGCTCCAAGGTCAGCGCCGAATCCAGCCTCTGTAATTGTGTAATCAGCAAGTTTCATACACATTTTTGTAGCTGTTACAGAGTTACATCCATGAGCGATGTTTGCGAATGGTCCGCCATGAACGATTGCCGGAACATGTTCCAGTGTCTGAACGAGGTTTGGTTTCAGGGCATCTTTCAGAAGTGCAGTCATTGCACCTTCTGCATGAAGATCGCCAGCTGTTACCGGTTTCTGTTCGGAAACTTTACC
>ENA-OQKK01000450-OQKK01000450.1-human-gut-metagenome-genome-assembly--contig:-NODE-450-length-10331-cov-2.128577_pt1 | contig 10331 bp, 15 predicted proteins | sample MGYA00242648_ERZ504797 | MGnify/ENA primary metagenome ERZ504797 (study PRJEB26092, sample SAMD00036412) | human gut metagenome | host: Homo sapiens | study: EMG produced TPA metagenomics assembly of... | reverse complement strand
AGCCATTTTTGTAGTCTCCCTTACACGTTATTTCACGGGTTTGTTCTGTACAGCCAAAAATCAGGCGTTGGCAGCTTCCTCAGCGGGAGCCTCCTGGTTGCCCTGCTTGCCTTCCAGAACAGCGTCAGCCATAGCGCCAGCGATCAGCTTGACAGCGCGGATAGCGTCGTCGTTGCCGGGGATGACGTAATCGATCTCGTCGGGGTTGCAGTTGGTATCAACGATAGCCACGATGGGGATGTTCAGCTTGCGGGCCTCAGCAACAGCGATGCGCTCCTTGTGAGGATCAACGATGAACATAGCCTTCGGCAGGGTCTTCATGTTCTGACACCGCCCAGGTACTTGTCCAGCTTCTCCATCTCCAGCTCGAGCTTAGCAACTTCCTTCTTGGGCAGCAGCTCGAAGGTGCCGTTCTCCTTCATCTTAGCCAGCTGATCCATACGGTCGATGCGCTTACGGATGGTGCGGAAGTTGGTCAGCATACCGCCCAGCCAGCGAGCGTTGACATAGTGCATGCCGCAGCGCAGAGCCTCGTCACGGATGGACTCCTGAGCCTGCTTCTTGGTGCCGACGAACAGGATGTCGCCGCCCTCAGCTGCAACTTCCTTCACGTAGTTGTAAGCCTCGTCCAGCTTCTTCACGGTCTTCTGCAGATCGATGATATAGATGCCGTTGCGCTCGGTGAAGATATACTTCTTCATCTTGGGGTTCCAGCGGCGGGTCTGGTGACCGAAGTGCACACCTGCCTCGAGAAGCTGCTTCATAGAAACGACTGCCATAGTAAAATACCTCCAATATTGTTTTGCCTCCGCACACCGTGATCCGCGGCCATATCGGATGGCCTTGGACTGCCCTCCACTCCCGAAAGAGCACAAAAGGGCATAGTGATGCGTGTGTAATGCTGAATAATAATAACACAAACAGGCGTGCGTTGCAAGGGGTTTTCTCTGTTTTCTACAAGAAAATCGCGTGTTTTTCGTTTATTCGTCCGTCCGAGTGCTGTTCAGGCTCTCCATGCCCATCCGGCTGAGGGCATAGCCCTTGCCGAACATCAGGTCATATTGCAGCAGCCAGTGTTTCTGGCTCCAGCTTTCCTGCAGGGAGCTCGGGGTCTGGGTGGTGGTACCGTCCAGATTCATCACCGTACCCCGGGTATTGGCGCGGTCGGCCACCTGCAGCTGGCGGTTCAGCAGCTGGAAATAGAGCGGCTGCTCCAGACCGTAGAGGTTCATCATCACCGGCGAGATATCGTAAGCGGCAATGGTGCCCAGATCCACGGGCTTGTCGGTGTAGTTTGACCACATCAGCAGGGTGGTCTGGTGCAGGCGCGGGTCCGCACTGGAATCGCTGGCATAGCCGCTGCTGGTAAAGACATCATAATTGGAATCAATGGGGTTGTAATGGTCGCCCCAGAACACCAGGATCACCGGCTCGTCCACCTGCGAGAAGTAGTCCGTCAGCCTGCCCAGCATGGCGTCGGCGTCCCGGATGCCGGTGGCAAAGTCTTCCAGCGCACCCACGGTGCTGGCCTTGAGGCCCGCCGGGGCTTCGGTGACTTTCACCCGCTGGTCGTCGGGGTAGTTATCCTTATTATAATTGGTGTGATTCTGCATGGTGACGGCGTGGAGGAAGACAGGGGCGTCGGACTGGGCCTTCATGGTCTCGTACTGGCCGATGATCTGGTCGGCCATGGAGTCGTCGGTGACGAGGCCGGTGGTCCAGTAGTGGCGGCGCACCTTCTGGACGCCGTGCATCTTCTCGAGGCTGATGAAGTCGTCGAGGCCGAGGTTGGGGTAGGCCGTGTCGCGGCTCCAGTACCTGGCCCAGAAGCAGTGCACGGCGGCCGTCTGGTAGCCCTGCGTCTTGAGGTAGCTGGGCAGGGCGAACATGGGCTTGGTAACGTGCTGCTGATAGGGCTTGGAGCCGCTGGGCAGGAAGGACGCCGAATAGCCGGTCAGAGCCTCGAACTCCACATCACAGGTGCCTCCGCCAAAGCTGGGGCTGTAGGCCCGACCATAGGCGCTGGTCTGCTGCAGGGCGTGCAAGTTGGCCGACACATCCGTGTCGAACTTGATGCCGTACTGTTCCAGCTCCGACACATCCCAGTAGGACTCGTCCATCACATAGATGATGGTGGGCTTTTTCACGGTCTCGTTCGCAGAGGTGGTGGCACCGTAAGATCCCGGGTAGAGCGGAGCAGTGGAATATTTCTGTGCAGCTTCAGTATCATCCAGGATCTCGTTGACAGCCTCCTCTGAATACCCCTCCGGCTTGGAGATCTCCAGATTGGTCAGATTGGTCAGAAAGCTGGTGATGACACCATAATAGCGGTAATAGCGGTCCTGCATCCAGGCATCCGGCACAATGCCAATGGCCTGTGTCACGGCAGGCTGCAGGAACACGCCAAAGAGCAGACCGCAGGTAGCTGCCGCACTGGCAAGAAAGCCTGCCGCCCGGGGCTTCCAGTTCAGCTTCTGCCGCCCTCTATAAAGGAAAAAGACACCACGACCAGCAGCACGATAATAACAATGGATACCACCATGCTGGTCTGGATGTGGATCCCAGCCGCAGCTGCCACGCCTGCAGCCTCTGACACCTGCATCAGATCCCAGGGCAGGAAGGGCTCGCCGCGCAGCTGCAGTGTGTAGAAATTGACTGCCGCCGGGGCACAGCCCAGCACCGCCGCCAGCAGGGTCGCCAACGGTGCAAACCGGGTCAGCCAGTCCACTGCCAGCCAGCTGAGAAACAGGATGGCCCACGCCAGCAGATAGGCTTCGGCATGGGGGAAAATGTATTGGGTAAAGGTCTCCCCTGTCAGGCTGCCGCGGGCGATCCACTCCGTCAGGAACAGGATGCCCAGCGTTGCCAGTGGCGGGAAGAGCAGCCGCAGCCCATGCAGGGAAAGCGGCGTATGTTTTTTTTGCGTTCATAGAGAGAAGTTCCTTTCACTTCCGGAAATCAGATTTCATGCCGGAGCGGCAAGGCTCTGCCGCTCACGGTTCTCTATTATAATCCGATTTTTTGTAAAATCAAACCCTGATGCAGGAAAAATTCACGAAAAATTTCAGCCGTCCAGCCAGTGCCGCAGTTTTTGCCAGAAACCCTGCTTTTTGGCTTCCGGCTCCGGCAGCTCCGTGCGGACCAGGATCGCGTCCACTCCCAGTGTCTCGATGTCCGTCCAGGGGATGACCAGAGTCTCGTCCCGGCCCAGCAGCCCAAACAGATGAGGCTGCCCGAGCAGCAGCAGACTTTTGACCTGCGCCGTTGCCGGATCGAGCTCCAGATCATCGGCGCGGCCAAGGCAGGCCCCGTTGCTCAGCTGAACGATCTCCTTTGCGCACAGCTCCCGGAATTTCATCGTGATCCCCTCCCCGCAGTTTGCCTGTTTCATCCTATGCGGCGGCACAGTGCTTGATGCAGGGCGGGCAGTTGTGCTATACTGTGGGCAGAATCTTTCTGGCAGAAACATCCATACAGAATTGAGGAAACAGCGATGTATAAAAATATCATCTTTGATCTGGGCGGTGTCATGGTGGATTTCGACCCCAAGACCTACCTGGTAGACCGCTTCTGCAATGCCGAGGTAGAGGAGCAGGTATCCCAGCTGACTTTTGAAAGCGAGGAGTGGAAGCTGCTGGATGCAGGGCTTATCACCCGCTCCGAGGCCAACCTGCGGATGCTGGCCCGCGCAAAGGAATATGGCCGCGCGTTTGAGGTGCAAGGCGTGCTGGACGATTGGATGCATATCCTCCGCCCCCGCCGCCGGATGCAGGAGCTGGTGCGGAAACTCAAGAGCCGCGGCTACTGCGTCTATTACCTGAGCAATATCCCCGAGGATGTGCTGGATTTTCTGACCGAGCGCGACCTCAAGGGCCTGTTCGACGGCGGCGTGGCCTCCTGCGAGGTGCACATCAACAAGCCTGACCCGCGCATCTATAAGGCCCTGCTGGACAAATACCAGCTCAAGGCCGGGGAAAGTGTTTTCATTGATGACCGGCTGGAGAATGTACAGGCCGCTTTCCGTCTGGGCTTTGCCGGCATCCAGATGAAGGACAGCGTCGGTACACTGGTGCGCAGCCTTGCCACCTGCAGTGTGGTCATCCACTGAACAGCACACAAAAACTCCCCGCTCAATGCCCTGTCTGGGGCGCTGGGCGGGGAGTTTTCTGCCATTACAGATTATTTCTTTTCGTAATTCTGGCAGTAGTGCGGGGTCTCCACCTGCTGGGTGGTGCAGGAGCAGTGCTCTGTCACCTTGATCTGGGGCAGATCACACTTGCAGCTCTGCACATTGTGGCGGCACTCGCAGACATCGCAGGTCACACCTGTGTTTTCCATTTCTATCGCCTCCTTGGCTCTAGGTTGCCCCGGCTTCAGGCGATTATACATGGCGACTTATTTTCCTGCGTTTGCTTCACGCCTTGCCTTCATTGTCACGATCACATGCTTGATGGAGAGAACGGGATGCACCGGCAGCATTCTGGGCCCGGCCCAGCGCATGACAGTACGGATCTGCTCCCGCATTTCCGGTTCGTAGCAGTGAACTTTGCAGGCAGAGCAAAAGGTCTTGGTCTCCATAAAGGGGCAATGCTCGATCCGGGCCAGCGCATAATCATGGAGCTGCTGGCACTCCGGGCAGAGTTTTCCCTTCGGGCTGTGATGCTGTTTGCGGCAGTAAAGTGCGATCATCTCGCTGATCAGCAGTTTTTCATCGTTTCTCTTTTTGGCAAGGTCTTTCGGGGTGGTCTTTGACATTCTTTTCCTCCTGACAAAACAAAAACCGGCAGAGAGCCGGAATTCTTGCACTCTGCCGGTCAGTTTATCAGAACAAACTTCTTTTGTCAAGTTTCCGCTTTACCACGCAGCCAGATCAGCACCCAGCTTACGGCAGGCAGCCTGCACATCGTCATCGGGCGTTTCGTTGCAGATCAGACCCTCACCGTTGAGCACCTGTGCGCCATCACCCTGTGCACGCTCGACCCAGTCGCGCATCCACTGGCCGTCGCCCCAGCCATAAGAGCCGAACAGAGCGATCTTCTTGCCGTTCAGGGAACCTTCCAGATCAGAGAACATCGGCTCAAACTCGCTCTCTTCCAGCTGCTCTGCGCCCATTGCGGGGCAGCCAAATGCAACTGCATCAAACTCTGCCAGCTTTGCGGCGTTCATTTCGCCACAGGGAACGATGGTGCCGTTTGCACCCTCTGCCACGCAGTTTGCCATGGTCTCCGTGTTGCCGGTTGCGCTCCAGAATACGACTGCTACTTTACTCATAATGAAGAACCTCTCTTTCAGTAATGGTTAGTATATTTTAACTTTCATCTTCAAGAAATTGCTCTGCCTGACATAAGACAGAGCAATTTGGTTAGGCTTTTCTAACCACAAAAAGAATACCACAGGGCGGGCTTCTTGTCAAGAACCTTTTGCAGAATTTTTCAGAGCGCTCCTCCACCCCGGCGCAGCAGCAGGAACACCACCGTCAGCACGCCGTAGATCACCGGCTGGTGGAGCAGATATAGCATCAGCGAGTTCCGCCCCAGCCACCCCAGCGGCGGGCAGACAGAACGATGAAGCGGTTCCAGCCGTTCCTTCCCGACCAGATGGTACAGATAGAAACCGGTCCAGAACAGAAACAGCCATGGGATCAGCGGGAAGTAATCGGCAGAGAAGAAACCAAAGGGGTAAAAGCCCAGATAGGCCGTGAAGTAGTTGGCGTAGAGAAAGCCCGGCGGTGTGATGAGCCAATGGCCCAGCTGCAAATAGCCATCGGCTGCATGGCGGGTGAAGTAAAACAGAAAAAAGCTCCCTGCAAGGCCTACCACCGGCGGCACCTTTTCCAGCCACTTTTCCAGCAGACCCGTGATGATCATAGCCGAACCCAGAAGCGTCAGCACGCCGAACCAAACGACATCCGCAGGCATGAAGATCAGCGTGACCGCCGTGACAAGCGCGCCGCACCCGAACACCATTGCGCCCCGTTTGACCGGGTGGCGGCCCAGCGGCAGGCAGAAGCCGGACAGCAGGAGGAACACCCAGCAGATGGATTGCTGCCACAGTTCTCCCTGCCAGCTGCCATACCACGGTGCACTCACACCAAACAGATAGACCAGATCCCACATGCCATGGTAAAGCATCATGCTGATCAGGTCCAGCCCGCGCAGCTCGTCCAGCAGCGCGCAGCGAGTGGAAGTTGATTTCATAAGACTTCCCCTTTCGGAATGTTTTTTCCATTGTACGCCCTGCCATGGATCCCGTCAAGCAAAAAAAGCTGCCGTGCAGCTTTAGAACCGCACGGCAGCTTTATGATAACAGGTTCAGAAAAATGCAGGAGTTACAGCTCCACGTTGAAGTAGCGCTTCAGCAGGCCCTCAAAGCCGCGGCCATGGCGAGCCTCGTCCTTTGCCATCTCGTGGACGGTATCGTGGATCGCATCCAGATTCAGGGCCTTTGCCTTCTTGGCCAGGTCCATCTTGCCGGAGCATGCGCCGCACTCAGCCTCAGCACGCATCATCAGGTTCTTCTTGGTGCTGTCGGTCACGACCTCACCCAGCAGCTCGGCGAAACGGGATGCGTGGTCAGCCTCCTCGTAGGCATAGCGCTTGTAAGCCTCAGCGATCTCGGGGTAGCCCTCGCGCTCTGCCACACGGGCCATGGCCAGGTACATACCGACTTCGCTGCACTCACCCTCAAAGTTTGCGCGCAGACCGTCAACGATCTCCTGAGGCACACCCTCAGCCTTGCCGATGCCGACCACATGCTCGGTCACATAGGTATTGCCGGTCTTTTCGACAAATGCGGATGCGGGAGCCTTGCAGACGGGGCACTGCTCAGGGATAGAGCCTTCAGCGATATAACCACAGACGGTGCAGACATACTTTTTCATAGGAATATCCTCCATTGTTTTTCATTATGATCTTGGCCTCTCCTCTGGTACAGGGGGCCTTGCTTCTGAGCCTATTATAGCAACGATTCCCAGATTAGTCAAGGCTAATTTTAAGAATTATTCCTATTTATTTTTCAGACCTGCAGGTTGCCGCTGCTCGGAGCATCGGAACCGTTGGCAGCATCAAACTCGTAATCATTGCCGGGGAGGATGGCGTTGAGCAGGATGCCCACGATAGCAGCAATGGCCAGGCCGGACAGGTTGATGGAGACACCGCCCACAGCGAAGGTCAGACCGCCCACAGAGTTGAAGCCCAGTGCGCAGACCAGGATGACAGCGGCAACGATCAGGTTGCGGCTGTTGGTAAAGTCCACACGGTTCTCGACCACATTGCGGACACCGATCGCGGAGATCATTCCGTACAGTACAAAGCTGATGCCGCCAATGATGCCGGTGGGGATGGTGTTGATGACGGCCTCAAACTTGGGGCTGAAGCTCAGGATCACAGCCATCACAGCGGCAATGCGGATGACCAGCGGGTCGTAGATGCGGCTCAGGGCCAGAACACCGGTGTTCTCACCGTAGGTAGTATTGGCGGGGCCGCCCAGCAGACCAGCCATGGCAGTGGCAAGGCCGTCGCCCATCAGGGTGCGGTTCAGGCCGGGATCATTGATATAGTTGTGGCCGACCGTAGCGCTGATGGCAGCGATATCGCCCACATGCTCCATCATGGTTGCCAGTGCAATGGGAATGATGGTGAACATTGCGCTGATGAACTCAGGGCTGCCGTCGATGGCAAACAGACCCATGGCACTCTTGTGCAGGGGGATGCCGAACCAGTCGGCTGCAGCAATGGCCTCAAAGTTGACAGCACCGGTGACCAGAGCCACAGCATAGGAGACCAGCACACCGATCAGGATGGGCAGGATCTTGACCATGCCCTTGCCCCAGATGTTGCAGACAATAACGGTGCCCAGGGCCACAAAAGCCAGCAGCCAGTTGGACTCGCAGTTGGTGATGGCGGAGGGGGCCAGGATCAGACCAATAGAGATGATGATGGGGCCTGTGACCACCGGCGGGAAGAATTTCATAATGCGGCGGATGCCAAAGGTGGAGATGAGCAGGCTGACCAGCAGGTACAGAATGCCGGACAGTGCCACGCCCGCGCAGGCGTAGGGCAGCATTTTGGTATTGACAACGGTCAGGTTGCCGTCTGCGTCAGCCAGCATGGGGGCTACAATGGAAAAACCGCCCAGGTAAGCAAACGAGGAGCCAAGGAAGGCCGGGACCTTGCCCTTGGTGACAAGGTGGAACAGCAGGGTGCCCAGACCGGCACAGAGCAGAGTGGTGGAAACGCTCAGGCCGGTGAGCAGGGGCACCAGCACAGTTGCGCCGAACATGGCAAACATGTGCTGCAAGCCCAGGATCAGCATCCGTCCGGTGCCGAGCTGCCGGGCATCGTAAATGCCCTTGGAGTAATCGATCTTTTCACTCATAGAGAAGTTCTCCTTTCATCGCTGCCCAAAAAAAGAGGCATTGCCGCAGCAACGGCAGTGCCTCAATCTTCTGGAGCAGATTACAAAAAACGGGACCGGAAGGCAAAACACGCGCTCCGCAAAGTCGAACGAAACATTTTGCTCTCCCCTTCCCTGTCTGACTTTATAAAGTATACCAGAAACCCTGCCCGGATGCAATCCGTTTGCCGCAGTTTCCTCAGCTTTTTGGTCGGACATCTTGAAATATGCCCCTGTCCGCACTATAATATAACCTATTGAATTGATTTGTATTTCAAGAGGAATGTTATGATCTATCTGGATTATTCTGCAAACACCCCGGTGGATGCGCGGGTGTGGAGCAGTTCTGTGCCGTGGAGCGCCGCTGCATCGGCAACGCCAACTCTCACCACCAGGCAGGCTCTGCCGCCAAGGCAGAGATCGATGCTGCCACCATCAAAATCGCCTCTCTGCTGGGCGTTCAGCCAGCCGAGATCATCTATACCTCCGGTGCCAGCGAAGCCAACAACTTTGCTTTAAAAGGGCTGGCCCGTCTCTCCCGCCATGCGGGCAGGCACATCATCTCCACTCCGCTGGAGCATTCTTCGGTCAGCGGCACCCTGACGGCATTACAGGAGCAGGGGTATGAGATCGACCTGCTGGATGTGAAACAGGACGGTACTGTAGATCTTGAGCACCTGAAGGATCTGCTTCGCCCGGATACCATCTGCGTTGCCATAACGCTGGTGGACAGTGAGCTGGGCGTGGTGCAGCCTGTACAGGAGATCGCCGCCATCCTGAAAGCATATCCTCACTGTCACCTGCATGTGGATGCGACCCAGGCTGTGGGCAAGATCCCCGTTTCTTTTGAGGGCGTGGACACCATGAGCCTGACGGCCCACAAGTTCTACGGCCTGAACGGCATCGGCCTGCTGCTCAAGCGGCGGCGGCTGGCTCTCGAGCCTCTCATCCACGGCGGCGAAAGCACCACCATCTACCGCAGCGGCACCCCCACGTGGCGCTGGCCCTGCTCGCTGGCGCTGGCACTGGACAAGGCCATGACCGAGCTGCCGGAGCGGGTGGAGCGGGTGCGCAGCCTGAACGCCCGCCTGCGCACCGAACTGGCAAACTACCCCAAAGTGCGCATCAACAGCCCAGAAGCCGCCGTGCCGCAGATTTTGAACCTGAGCGTGAAGGACGTAAAGGGCACCGTGTTCCAGCGGGAGCTGGATGCCAAAGGGGTCTGCGTCTCGGTCAAGTCAGCCTGCTCTTCGGATGGTCTGCCTTCGCGTGCGGTGTTTGCGGTCAGCCGCGACCGCCGCAACGCACTGTCCTCCTGGCGCATCAGCCTGAGCCACCTGACCACCGAGGACGAGATCAAAGCCTTTTTGCAGGCGTTCGATGTCTGCTACCGTGAGCTGACCGCCGTACATTAAATAAAACGAGGAACCAACATGAAACGTGAGCTTGAACCTTATCAGATGATCGAACGCAGTATCATCAAGAAATACCGCAAGGAGCTGTGGACCCCTTTTATCGTGGCGGTAAAGCGCTACGAGCTGGTACAGGAGGGAGACAAGATCGCCGTCTGCATCTCGGGCGGCAAAGACTCCATGCTGATGGCAAAGCTGATGCAGGAGCTGCAGAAGCACAGCGATGTTCCCTTTGAACTGGTCTTTCTGGTGATGGACCCCGGCTACAACGAGATCAACCGCCAGAAGATCGAGTCCAATGCCGAGCTGCTGCACATCCCGGTGACCATCTTCGAGAGCAACATCTTTTCCGTGCCAACAACACCGAAAAGAACCCCTGCTACCTCTGTGCCCGGATGCGGCGCGGCCACCTGTACAGCAAGGCCAAGGAGCTGGGATGCAACAAGATCGCGCTGGGCCACCACTTCAACGATGTGATTGAGACGACCGTGATGAGCATGTTCTACGGCTCCCAGATGCAGGCCA
>ENA-OQKK01000447-OQKK01000447.1-human-gut-metagenome-genome-assembly--contig:-NODE-447-length-10375-cov-3.338115_pt1 | contig 10375 bp, 4 predicted proteins | sample MGYA00242648_ERZ504797 | MGnify/ENA primary metagenome ERZ504797 (study PRJEB26092, sample SAMD00036412) | human gut metagenome | host: Homo sapiens | study: EMG produced TPA metagenomics assembly of... | reverse complement strand
GTTTGGCGGGGCGTGACGCGGTCTGCTCGATGGACACGGCATATGTCGTGTCGCCCAGATGCGTGGAAAACAGCCGCTCCACCTCATAATTCACCGTGGGGTTCACATGCGCCGGATTGAGTTCGATAAGATTCTGCGCCCACCCCTTAGCCGGGATATGCGCGAGCAGCGGTGCATAGGAGGTCATGCGCACCACGTCGGAATTGCGCTCGCAACCGGTCAGGAACGCGGCCTCGCCGAGTGCCGACTTCCACGTGTTCGCGCCCTGTTCGGTCTGCGGTTGGCCGGCAAAATAGCCGTTGGCTGAATATTCGCCGAAATAGACGCCGGCGCCGCAACGCGGGTAAGCGTCGAATCGTGACGCTTGGTATGCAAACCATTCGGGGGATGGTAAGAATGTTCGTCGACGATAATCGCGTCACCGGTGGCGGAATCATGTGCCCCGGAATCGGTTGCGGCCAACGCTCGCGCATGGTCCCAGCTGCGTTTCATCGTCGGCTGGAAGGGGAACAGTCCGGCGCTCATCACACACAGCATATCCGGGTATCGTTCGTGAATGGCCTCGCTGATCATGTCAAACTTGGCCACGTAGTCAGCCCCGAAATTTTCGTTGCCCACGCCGATCATGTCCAGGCCGAACGGTTCTGGATGGCCCATATCACGCCGGACCGCGGCCCACGAGCTGGACTCCGGATCGCCATTCGCGAATTCGATGAGGTCCAGGTAGTCCTGAATCACATTGTTGCGGAAGGTGGCCGAATTGATATCCATGTGGTGCGGATCGCGGCCGGGCGACTGGCATGCGATGCCGGCGAACAGAGTAGGCAGCGGCTTGGCCTTGAGGTCCTCGCACAGGCAGAAATACTCGTAGAAGCCGATCTGATAGCTCTGCGAATAGCTGGAACCATCCGGCATCTTGAACGACCACATCGAATACTGTTGGCGTCGCGCGGCCCAGGGAGCCGACGGTATCCTTCCAGCGATATTCATTGCCGGGCGTCACACCTTCGACGATGCAGCCGCCGGGGAATCGCAGAAACGCTGGATGCAACGCCTGAATGGTTTCCACCAGATCGCGGCGCAGCTTGCCGTAACGCCATTTCGGGTCGCCCGCGCCCCAATAGTCCGCATCCATGAACTGCACCAGATCCAGATCGAACGTGGTGCGTTCGCCGGCGTCAATGGTGATACGCAGCTTGCCGTAATCGGTGTTCAGGCCGGTTACGTCGGCGTTGAACCGGTACCAGCCGTCACGGCCGATGGCGATGGCACCATCCGACGAATCCGGACTGATCGAAACGCCGGAATCCTGCGCATTGGCACCATCGTCCTGCCTCAGACCGGTCTCTTCCGTATCGTCAAGCGGATCGGAGTCCACGATATACGACAATCGAGTGATACTGGTGAGCGGCAGGCCGTACCTATCGACCACGCCGACGGACAGCTCGGCCCGCCCATGAACCGGACGTACCGCGAGACTGACGGAATAGGCGTGGTCGGCGACGATGGAGAACGCGGGCTCGCCCCCGTTGTCGCCGCCTCCGTTATAGCCGAGGTTTTCCAGATATGCAGGGCCGGTTTCGGAAGGAACATCGGACGTGATGCGAGCGTATCGGCTATGTGCGTGAATTGGCGGGGCGGGGCAGTCGGTGGTCACCCGCTGGCCGTGAATCCCGCGTATCTCACTGCCAAGGCTGGTGGCGGAACAGTTGATGAAATCCCAGAAACGCAGGGAATCAGCCTGCGTACGCCACCGTTCGGCACCGGCCATACGCCACGTGTGGATGTCGAGATAAAACGCCGTCAAAACTGTAGTTGTTCACCATGTTGGCGTTCAGCCCGCCATCCGCACCATGGTTGATGTCCTCGAAGAACACGCCGTACAGTCGCCCGCTTGTGTGATGGGTGGGGCTTCCCACGCTAATCCGCACCATGGTTTCGATTGTAGAGGGAATGGAGCGGAAAGGTAAACGGAAGAGTTCGCTCACCGTTCATGTTGCGGTCAATCCAAGTCGACTGTTCGCCGGTATACAGCCGGTAACCTCGAAACAGGAATGGAAAATACGGACGACTAGGAGCGCGGCTGTGCAATCCTCGGTGGGAATACGTGAGCGCATCGACCACGTGTATCCGTCGCTGCGTCCGGCGGAGCGCGCCGTGGCCCAGTATATTCGGAATCATATCGAGGAGGCGGCCGACCTGACCGTCGGTCAGATGGCCGACATCGCCCACGTCAGCCAGCCGACGGTGATTCGGTTCGCCCGCAAGCTCGGCTTCGGCGGTTACCGTGAACTGCGGTACGTGTTGCGCAACCCGGCCGCCGAACACAAAGTGACCTTCAATCCGCTGGCCGGATTCGATCTGAATCCGTGGGATGGCGAAGATGAGATTCCCGGTAAAGCGGCCGATGGCGCGAAGGCGCTGATCGACGAGCTGCACAGTGCGTTGGACCCCAAGGCCTATCGCAAGGCGGTCGCCCTACTCGCCGAATCGGAGTTCATCGACATTTTCGGCGTGGAGAATTCGTTGACACCGGCGATGGATCTGTTCACCAAGCTCGGCTACCTGGGACTGACATGCCGTCTCAATACCGACGCTTACCTGCAGCAGATCGGTGCCGGGCACCTGCCCCACGGCGCTGTGGCCGTCGCCTTACTCCCATTCGGGCAGTTCGGCGGATACGGTCAAAGCGTTGCGATTGGCGAAGTCGCATGGCGCGAAAACCATCGCCATAACCAATGCCATCGGCGCGCCGCTGGCCAGCTGGGCCGACGTGACGTTGCTGACGGGTCGTGATTCGCACACGATCTATGGCAATGCGATTTTCTCGCGCGTGGCCGATACCGCGCTCGTGGACATGCTGTACATGGGCGTGATTCTGTCCGGCTATGGCCGGTTCTCCACCGCGCTCGACGAATCCGGTCGCATGATTCGCGACCGCGTATTCGAGAACTGAGCTGCTGCTTTATCGCGCCTTGGGCCGTATTGCTCTGGTCGTTGCTGCTTGGGTTGTTGACGATTTGGTCGTTGTCGCCCTGGTCGCTACCGTCCTGAGGCATGTGCCAGCGAATACGTAGTGGACTTGGCGTGCGTATGACGTTCGATCTTGCCGCTCAACTCCAGCTGGTCCAAGAGCTGCGTCATCTGATCCTTGTTCAGGCCAAGCGCTTTCTGCATGGTTTTACGGCTGAGCTTCACACCGCGGAACGCGAGGAAATTGAGCGTGAACTGTTCCAACGTTTGAGGCGACGGTTCCAGCGTTGCCGTATCAAGCGGGCGGGTACTGGCCTGATCGTCACCGTCCGGGCGTTCGCCGAATCCACTGCCGAGAATCAGCGTCTGCAGTGGCGCGCAGCCGATGATGCGTGCGCCGGCCAAAGCATCTGCGGCGTTATCCGTCATGCGCTGAATCGTGGGGAATGAGTACATTTTGGCATGCTGTGCTTCGTCAGTGGTGCTGGGCGCGGCGGAAGCATCGGCATCGGTCCGATGCGAGGACGCGGCCTCGGCCGATACAGGGATAGGCAGTACCATTGCCACCGAAGTGGGGCCCACGCGCAGTTGCGGACTGACCGCGCTCTGCGCGTAGGCGTCCATAATGCGTTGAATACCGGTACCGCAGTTCTCGCAGAGGCCCAGATCGGCGAACAATTCAGCCAAACGCGGGGTGCGTGGCTGGCATACGCCGTTGAGTAGATCGTTGATTTCCAAACCATCGGTCAGGCCGCCGAGCGAGACGATTTCCAGGCGGGAATCGAAGATATTGATCAGTGTGGGGCCGGAGTACGTGTAATCGCGATGTTCCAGTGCGTTGACCAATGCTTCGCGCAGGGCTATGGCCGGGTATTGGCCGGATTCGTTGATGCCGTTCAGCAGGGCGCTGGCTTGGTCGAGCTGGCGCAGCACCGAGCCGGTGAATGTGTGACGTTCGCGAATGGCGTTTTTGCCATTGCCCTCGAAAATGGTGGCCTTGATAACGAACGGGCATTGGTTGGACAGCAGGGTGGCAAGCGACGATTCGGTGGTGCTGGTGAAGGTGTTGTTGGTGCCGGTGTTGGTGATGCTGCCGGCGGGGACATTACCGGCATCGGCAGAGACGGATGCAGCCATGTTGGTCACAACCGGGCTTTCCCAATCCTTGCCTTCACTGGCAAAACGATCCTGTGCGTATGTGAAAGTGAGCTCACCGCTATCGCCTGCGACGGTCTGGCCCGATGCGGCGTGACCTATGTTGCTCTCCGTTGTCCCCATATCGCCGATGGTACCGGTGCAAGCCGACGTTACGCCGAGGTCGTTTTACACCCCTACGGCTAGACTTACATGAGTTTGGCCCCGTAGCTCAGCTGGATAGAGCATGTGACTTCTAATCTCAAGGTCGCCGGTTCGAGCCCGGCCGGGGTCACCATCAAGCCCTTACGTCAGTAGGCGTAAGGGCTTTCGTATATCGATAGGCGGCTGCTTCGGCTGTCGCTTGGGCAGCGGGAGGAACCCATGAAACGAATCGTCATCGGCATTCTGGCGCATGTTGACGCAGGCAAAACCACGCTGTCGGAAGCGTTGCTGTATGCCACGGGCAGCGTACGCAAGCTCGGTCGCGTCGATCATGGAGACGCGTTTCTTGACACCAATACGATGGAACGGCAGCGCGGCATCACCATCTTCACCGAACCGGCGATCATCACCACGCCGGATCTCACCCTCACGTTGCTTGATACGCCGGGGCACGTCGATTTTTCGGCGGAAATGGAACGTACCCTCGCCGTGCTCGACTATGCGATCCTGGTCATTTCCGGCGCGGACGGAATCCAAGGGCATACCGAAACGTTATGGCGATTGCTGAAGCGCTATAACGTGCCCACATTCATCTTCATCAACAAAATGGACGCTCCCGCAGCCAATAAAACGAAACTTCTGCAGCAGCTGAAGAAACGTTTCTCTGACGGATGCGTAGATTTTACCGGATCGCACAACGGAACCGAGGCGCTTGCCGATGTCATGGAAGACATCGCCATGCAAAGCGAAACCGCCATGGAATCGTATTTGGAAGAAGGGACGATTCCGGACGAAACCATTCGCGAACTGATTGCCGAACGTGCCCTGTTCCCGTGTTTCTTCGGCTCCGCGCTGAAAATGGAGGGCATCGACGAATTCATCGCAGGATTCGAATGGTATGTGCGCGAGCCGGAGTATGGCGGCGAATTCGGCGCGCGTATATATAAAGTATCGCACGACTCGCAAGGCAATCGACTGACTTGGCTTAAGGTGACGGGCGGCGAATTCAAAGCGAAAACAATGCTTTCCGGCACTGCGCGGGTTGGTTCCGATCCTGGCGAGTCGAAAATCGGTGATGATGGCCTGTGGCATGAGAAGGCCGATCAGGTGCGCGTGTATTCAGGCGCGAAGTTCAGTACGGTCGATTCGGTTGTTGCGGGCACCGTGTGCGCCGTTACGGGCTTGACGCGAACATTTCCCAGTGCCGGGCTTGGGAAGGAGCCTGACGGCGTAAATCCGGTGCTTCAGCCGGTGCTCACGTACACGTTGCTGCCGGGGGAGTGCGATATTCATGCCTGCCTGGTCGCGTTGCGTGAGCTTGAGGATGAGGATCCGTTGCTGCATGTGGTATGGCAGCCGCATCTTGGCGAAGTGCATCTGCAATTGATGGGTGCGGTGCAATTGGAAGTCATCCAGCAGATGATGCATGACCGGTTTGGCTTGGATGTTTCGTTCGGTCCGGGCGGCATCCTATATAAGGAGACGATTGCGCATCCGATCGAGGGCGTGGGGCATTTTGAGCCGTTGCGTCACTATGCGGAAACGCATGTGCTGCTTGAGCCGTTGCCTGCCGGCAGTGGCATGGCATATGCGAGCGTGTGCAGCGAGGATGTGCTCGACCGCAACTGGCAGCGGCTGATTCTGCAGCATTGTCAGGAGCGTGAGCATGTGGGCGTGCTTACCGGCTCTCCAATCACCGATATGAAGATCACGTTGCTGGTTGGCCGTGCGCATTTGAAACATACGGAAGGCGGCGATTTCCGTCAAGCCACGTATCGTGCGATTCGTCAGGGGTTGATGGAAGCGAAGGAGCGCGGCGATTGCCGTTTGCTGGAGCCATGGTATGGCTTCCGGTTGGAGGTTCCGCAAGATATGGTCGGCCATGCGATGGCCGATATTCAGCGTATGAGCGGCTCGTTCGACACGCCTGACGGTGACGGCGAATACATGGTGCTTGAAGGTGAGGCGCCGGTTGCGCAAATGCGTGACTATGCGATGGACGTCAACGCCTACACGCATGGGCGTGGGCATTTGAGTTGCGTATTCGCAGGGTACCGGCCATGCCACAACGTCGATGAGGTGATTGAACAGGCCGCGTACGACCCGGAATCCGACTTGGAGAACACGCCGGATTCGGTGTTCTGCGCGCATGGCGCCGGATATCCGGTCAAATGGTACAAGGTCCCCGAATTCATGCACCTCGACTACGCCTGGCACGGCGAAGAAGCGTAAAACATGTAGATAGGCTGTCGACGCCGGACTGTGCAAAGTTCCGCGTGTCGGCAGTTTTTTTTAAAAAAACGCGAGTGGAGTAGATGTGTGAGAAAAAGAAAACCCACACGAGGTGGGGCTTGGTGGAGCGGACAACGGGACTCGAACCCGCGAGTGTCAGCTTGGGAAGCTGATGCCTTACCACTTGGCGATGCCCGCTTGTGTGTTGGCTAGTATAACGCGGTTGTCTTGTTCGATACAAGGGTGGCGATGCTTGTTTTAGCTGTGGAGATTCGTTTGAAAATCGCATCAATTGTGGAGACGAGGACCTTTGGCCTCCTGTTCTCCTTATCTTCTACCTGCGCTTTTGCCTGATTGTTGTATTTGAGCTCAATTTGTCAGGAATTGGGCAAGCTTTTGGTCAGGCTCCGGTACTTACCCGCATGAACCTCGGGGGTAGCCTCATCCTACGCGTCGCAACCTCCCCATGCGGCGCACGAGGGATAAGGAGCAGCCATGTCCAACGCACCCACGCACTCTGTCCACAGCGCAATCGCAACAGGTCCGCTGCTCCTGCTCCTCTTCCTGCTTTTCGGCTGTCTGGCACCGGGAGCCGCATTTGCCGTCGATGGCTACGACCAGCTCGGCTTCCGCACTATTAGCGATGATTGTGGGCCCTTCTTCATCGGCAAGTATGAAGCTCAAGACGCCTCGATTGCCTACTGCATGAACCAGGAGCGCCCCGGCCCCACCAAGCCGGGCGGCCCATGGCTCAACTTTGATCAAGGCTGGGTGTGGCTCGACGACGAGTTCGCGGCAATCGTTTGTCACGGATATCCTACCGCCACGTCGTTTGGCGGTTACCATCTTTCACCCGATCGCGCCCGCGCCGCCACCCAGCTTGCCGTATGGATGCTCAACGGCACTACCCATGTCGACGGCACCTACTCCTACACAACCGCTCAGGGCAAAACCAAGAGCGGGCACTTTACCGCCGACAATGAAGTCGTGGCGGCTGCGCGGTGGCTCCACGACAGCGCAAAATCAGGAAGCATCAAAGCCGCTCCGCACCGCGCGCGGCGCTATATAGGAACCGTATCGGGCGGCAGCAAACGTCAAGACATGCTCTATGTACTGCCGGCGGTCTCTGTTTCCTTCCAAAAGCAGTCTGCAAACGCTGCCATTACCAGCGGAAACAATACTTATCAGTTTGACGGGGCAACATTCGATGTTTTTGAGAACGCCAGCGGCGCGCGTGTCGGCACCGTCCAGATGGACAGCAACGGTCGAGCGCAGGCAACACTCCTACCCAACACGGCATACTACCTAGTTGAGATAACAGCGCCAGCTGGTTATATCCCCCTGCACGATCGCATTGCCTTTACCACGACGAATAACGGCGGATACGTCACCATTGATGAACAACCCGGCACCATTACCTTGCGCATTGTAAAGCTCGACGCCGCAACGAATGCAGGCCCCCAAGTTGGAGCTTCGCTCGCAGGAGCAGAATTCGTGTGCGTATCGCAATCAACCCCTGGATGGACACAAACTCTCAGGACCGATGAAAGCGGTCGAGCTACCCTCACCGATGTCCCCCTGGGAACCTTTACCATCTATGAATCGAAGGCGCCCGAGGGCTATTTGCCCTCCGGTGACAGTTGGTCTTACACCGTTGGAGCCGACCAACTCGGCGATTCAGGCGTGGTCGAGATCGAATCTCGCGTTTCCAATATCCCCATTGCGTTTGACCTTGAGATTTCCAAATTCAAGGACTACGGCAATAGCGATCAATCCGGCCTGGAGCAGCCGGCAGGAGATGTTGTCTTTGAAGTTGTCAGTAACAGCTCTCAGCAGGTTGTTGGCGCACTGACTACAAACATCTATGGCTTTGCCTCCACCAAAGACCAGCCCGAAGCATGGTTCGGCACAGGCAAGCGACCAGCCGGTGTCCACGGAGCCGTCCCATACGACCGCGCCGGCTACACGGTTCGTGAGGTTCCGGAAACCGTCCCCGAGGGTTTTAAACGTGCGGGGGAATGGACCGTCGAGGCCAATCAGATTTCCGACGGCGCCGAGCTTCAATATATCGTGGACAACCACGCTCTGTCGACGCATCTCCAGATTGTAAAACGCGATGCCCAAACAGGCGCCTCTGTTCCCCTAGCCGGATTCACCTTCCAACTCCTCGACAGCAATCACAAACCTGTCTCACAAACATGCTGGTATCCAGCACATAACGTAATGGACACCTTTACGACTGACGCGACCGGCACCGTCACACTGCCCGAATCGCTCGTGCCGGGCACCTATTATGTACGCGAAACCTCGGCCAAAGAGCCCTATCTTGTCGGCGGAGAGATCGAGGTAAACATACCCGCCGATATAAACCTAACGCCCGTTGCAATCGTCTCGTATTATGACCACGCCGCGACCGGAAACATCAGGATCGTTAAAACCGATGCCGTAGACGGCAGCAGCCTCGCGGGCGCCATCTTTGAGATCCGTGCCTCAGGTGATATCGTGCGCCCCGACGGTAGCATTGCCGCGCTCGACGGCGAGGCTGTCGCTACCGTCACGACGGATGAAACTGGAGAAGCACGCGCGGACGACCTCCCGCTGGGATCTGGCACCGCACGCTACGAGGTTGTCGAGACTCAAGCGCCGACCGGCTTCTTGCTCGACCGGACGCATCATATCGTCGACCTTACCTATGCCGACCAGAAAACACCCGTTGTGGAAGCACGGCTTAACGTATCCGACGATTACACCAAGGTTGATATCTCCAAGGTCGATGCAAGCGGAGAGCAGGAAGTGAAAGGCGCACAGCTCACCTTATATGGTCCCGATAAAACCGAAATAGACTCCTGGACCTCATCCGACAAGCCGCACCGCATCGAACATCTTGCACCCGGTACCTACTCGTTGCGCGAAACGATGTCTCCGCGGACCTATGACCTTGCCGAGGAGATAACGTTTGAAATAAAGGATACGGGAGAAGTCCAATCCGTCGCGATGAAGGATGCGCTCATCGAGATCAAAGGACAGGTCGACAAGCGTCAGGAACTTGTCCAACCTATCGGGAAGGGTCTGTTGGCTAACGGCGATGGAAAAAACCGCGCCGCGATGCAAACCAATACGGATGGGCTTTTCTCCTATACCATCGATGCTCGAAACGATTCCGCTACTTGGGTTGATGAGTTTACGATTACCGATGATCTTGAGTGCGCCAAAGACGGCACGGCGAGATTCGTCTCAATCGAAACCCCCGTCGCCATCGGCGACCTCAACGGTCTGTGCAACGTGTGGTATCGCACGACGCCGTTGGACTCGACAGACGTCGATGAGCCGGCAAACGCGACGCTTGACGATGGGCACGAAAATCCTTGGCTTGAGTCCGACGAAGTAAAAGAGAGTCTGGGTGAAGATTGCCGCCTCGTCGATTACGACGGCTGGCACCTCTGGAAGGCGGATGTCTCGACCACGGTATCCGCCACACTCGAGGCGAAAGAACTCGACCTTTCATCCAATACCGTCGTGACGGGCATTCGCATTGAATACGGTGCGGTAGCCGCCGACTTTACGACTCGAAGCGATACGGATTCTTGGACCCGTGATGATCTCAAAGATGAGCACGACGACCTTGACGATGCCAAAGCAATCCTTGGCACAGATGCTCGGGGCGCAGTCGTGCACATGCAGGCAACGTCGGCTTACACACCCCAAACTGCACTCACCAACAGCGCACGCGTCGATCTTTGCCGCAACGGCGGCGGCGATAAACTTGAGTCACATGACGAGGACAGTGTCATTCAACGCTGTACCCTACCGCAGGACCTACCGGCAACAGGGTCAGCTCCCATCGCCGCTTGCATCACCGCGCTCCTGACCT
>ENA-OQKK01000445-OQKK01000445.1-human-gut-metagenome-genome-assembly--contig:-NODE-445-length-10408-cov-4.599844_pt1 | contig 10408 bp, 9 predicted proteins | sample MGYA00242648_ERZ504797 | MGnify/ENA primary metagenome ERZ504797 (study PRJEB26092, sample SAMD00036412) | human gut metagenome | host: Homo sapiens | study: EMG produced TPA metagenomics assembly of... | reverse complement strand
AAATATTGTAAGTAATAAATAACATAAATATACTGAACAAGCTCTGTCTATACCACCCGGTACGCAAACGAGCAGTAACCCGCTGATTGCATACGGAATACATGTTCTGATTACCCATACTCTTGCCTTTCCGTATTTTGAATGTGTCCTGTCTACAATCATTCCCATAATAATATCTGTTACACCATCAAATAATCTTGAAACCATCAGGATTGTACCAATAATTCCGGCATTCAGCATCATTACATCCGTATAAAAAAACATCAAAAATGTCGCAACAATTGTATTAATTAATGCAATTCCTATATTTCCTGACATATATGCCACTCTTTCAGCCACACCGAGAGTGGTATTTGGCTCCATTGATTTTGTAAATAACTTCATTTCTTATCCCATCCTGTTCTTATTTTATCTTTCTATATACCATCTGTAATTTGTATCCTTTTACAACCTTACCATCGCAAAGTCCCTGATCTTCATATTTACCTGTCAGTTTTCCTGACAGAATATCATTACACAGTGAGATATAACGCTCAAAAATATCTGATTTTGCCGGCATCTGATGATGCGAGGGAATAATCGCTTTTCCTTCATATTCCTTATAAAATTGCTGCATTTTCAAAATAGATTCCCGATATTCAGCTACACTGGTCGAATAGTCAAAACCTAGCAAAACTCCTTCTTCGCAAGCCATATCTCCCACAAAGAAATATTTGCTTTTTTCATCAAACAGACAAATACTTCCCGGAGTATGTCCCGGCGTTTCTATAAAGGATACTTTTCTTTCTCCCAGATTAAAAAATCCACATAATGGCAAATCCTTATATTCTACTGACTTTATATGAAGACTATCTTCCACCTGCTTCTTATATTTTTTTAACTTAAAAAGATATCTCACTAATACATTCTTTTCTTCATAATTATCTATCATTTTACGCAAAGCATTATAGTCTGAATGTTCTCCGGCAACCTCTCTGTCTGCCTTTGAAAGATAAATTGTCTCAAATTCCGCATTTCCCCCTATATGATCAAAATGTCCGTGTGTATTTACAACATCAACAGGGAGTGTCGTTATCTGCTCAACATATTTTTTAATTCCGGTAATTGAATAACAGGTGTCAATCAATAATGCCCTTTCACTTCCAACTATCAAATATGCATATACATTTGCAATTCCAAGCCAATAATACTTTATTTGGTAAACGCCATCTGTAAGTTTTACAATTTCATTTTTATTTGCCATGTTCCTCCTCCTGTTCTACCGGAAATACAAACATCTCATCCAAAAAATCACTTAACATCCGAGTATATCGCTCTTTATCACATATACTGTAAGCATGATCTCTTCCTTCATAGATTTCAACACGAGATTTTGGATTCTTCATTACAGTTCCCAATTCCTTTGCACATTCTACGGAAACGGCTCTATCCATATCTCCATGCACTACGCAAATAGGAACCTTTGAATTTTTCACTACATCAATTGGATTATTGTCCAGCATATCAAATCCATATTTCTTTGCACGTTTCTTTACAACCGGCATTAAAAACGGATTCGGTATATGCACCATACTTCGATAAACAAATGGCAATCCTTGAGACACTCGGATAAAACCACAGTCTTCCACAACATAATCTACATCATCAGTATATTTTAATGCATTCATAACGCTGACCGCTCCCATGGAAACACCGAGCAGTACAATCTTGGTATCTTGTCCGCAACGTTGTTTCACCCACTCTACCAGTGCTGCTACATCCGTTGCCTCTTTTATACCAAATGTCCCGTACGGCGCCTTACTTTCACCGAATCTTCTCTCATCAAACAATACTGTTGAAAATCCCAACTTACGAAACAGTTCCGCATAAGGAACCATAGCGTAACGATTCTGTCCAAATCCATGTGCAAGAATCGCACATCCTCTTGCGTGTTCCAGTGGATGAAATACCGCCGGTATATGTATTCCGTTATTTTCACAAAAAAATCTTTCTGTTTCCCACTCTTCATAAGCATCAAAATCTGCATCTGCATAAACAGCACGTTCCGCTGATATTTCACATGTTTTCCGCTCCTTTATCTGTTCCGGCGTTGGACATAATTTAGAAGGCGGTGTCAAAATATATGTTGCCATAAAATTGGCCATAAAGTATTCTGCCACTAAGAATATAACCACTAAACTGATCACTGCTATTCCTACTATTTGCACTCCTGTCATCTTTTCCTCATTCCTCACTTATCAATAACTATACTAATTATCTTCTCTAAAAATCAGTTGAGCAAAATCATATAAGCAGCGTCTCCATACCTTCCATTCATGATCACCTTTATATATTTTTCTCTCACATTTTATTTTAGACTTTTCAAGAAATTCATCGTCTGACTTAAAGAAATCAATAAATCTGTCTTCAGCTCCAATCCCTCTAAAAAATAACTTATTGTTTTCTCGAAAGCTTTCTTTATTTTTTTCAGTCAAATGACTCTGATTCTGTGTAAGGATATCTTGTACAAATCCACTGAATACTCCCACATATGAAAACAGTTCAGAATGTTCAAATGCCGTAATAGAAGTCTGTAAACTTCCCATAGACAATCCAGCCATTGCCCTGTGTTCTTTATCTCCGTAGGTTCGGTATTTATTTTCTACATAAGGAATTAATTCCTCCTTTACAAATTCTGACATATCACGATACTTTAATTCTCTTTTGTCTCCACTCTCCTTATATATCATTCCATTTGCCATCACAACAATAGCAGGAACTGCTTTTCTTTGATGTACCAGATTATCATATATAAAATTCATTTTCCCCTGGCTTACCCAGCATGTTTCGTTTTCGCCATGTCCATGCTGCAAATACAGAACCGGATATTTCTTCTCTGTATTTTGCATATATTCTGGTGGAAGATAAATCATAATTCTCTCTAGTTGTCCGGTTATTTTACTTTCAAAAAAATCACTAAGAACACTTCCATGATTTTCTCCTAATAGCTCAATTGGATGATCCTGTTCAGGAACGTCTATATAGTTTATCGCTTTGTTTCCTCCATATCCTATCGGAAAAAACTCTGATAGAATACTTGTGCCATCAACTTTGAGAAATATTGCAATGAATCCTTCCCCCATATCAAATTCTCCGCACCAATAATCTCCATTTTTTTCAAGCTTATATTCTTTTAAATAATCCCACATTTCTACTTTTATTGCATTCGGATAATATAGTTTAAATCGAATTTTTCTCTCATGGGTAATCACATATGGCTCCGGCAAAATTTCTGTCTTGGGTCTGTCAATCACTACATCACTGTCCACCGTAGGTGCTAATCTTTTTTGAAAAGAAAGCAAATCGGAAGTATAAATTTGATTCATTATGTTCTCCTTTTCATCACAACTTTTGTTTTCTTATTTCTTGTTCAAATGCTACTTTATAATAAGCCAATATTCAAGTCTTTTATGAATTCTGCACAAAAAAATAGCAGAACGCCTTGTTTTAACGTTCTGCATTATAAATTATATACAATTACTTAATATTTCATTGTATGCGTAACTTTTTAGCCATTCATGGTTACCGGCTATGCTAATACCTGCGATCTCTTTGCAGCTCATTAGCGCCTTGTATATCTTCGCAGCATTGGTATCACCTCTGCCATCACTGATACAGCGTAATCAATTTCCTCCTGTGTGGTATTCACGCAAAAACTGAATCTGATCGTGGAATCCAAAAGTGACGGCTTAAGCCCTATGCTCTTTAGTGTTGAACTGATTGCCGGTTTGTTTGATGAACAGGCACTTCCTGCAGACACATATATCTGCCTGTCCTCAAGAGTATGAAGCATAACCTCCGCTCTCACACCATCTACGCTCACGCTTACCACATGAGGTGCATTTGTATGGTCCGTGCGTCCATTTACAGATACTCCGTCAATACGCTGCACTGACTCTATAAAATGATCCCTAAGCTCATACATATGTGCTATTTTTTTATCAAAATCCGTGTAAATTTCCTCTGCTGCCACTCCAAGACCTGCATATGCAGGAACATTTTCCGTACCTGAGCGCATGCCCTTCTGCTGGCCGCCTCCGTATATAATCGGCTTGATTTTAGTCTTGTCCTTTATATATAAAAATCCGCTGCCCTTTGGTCCGTGAATCTTGTGTCCACTGACTGAAAGCATGTCTATATTCATGCGCTTTGGTCTGATTTCAAGCTTACCGTATGACTGTATGGCATCCACATGAAAAAGTACGGCAGGATTTTTCTCTTTTATAGCTGCTCCCGCCTCCTCAATCGGCATGACTGCGCCAATCTCATTGTTTACATGCATAAGCGATACAAGAATTGTATCCTCCCTTACGGCATTTTTCAGCTCTTCAACACTTATCACGCCGTCATGGTTTACAGGCAGATATGTGATTTCAAAGCCCTGCTCCTCCAGAAACTGCATCACAGACAAAACCGATGCGTGCTCTACAGAAGATGTGATGATATGCCTTCCTGCACGCTTATTGGCCATTGCAGCACCTATTATTGCAGTATTATTCGACTCTGTGCCGCCGGACGTAAATAGTATCTCCTTGTCCTGCACCCTGAGTGTCTTTGCAATCTTTTTCTTAGCATCATTAATATAATTTTCTGCCTCAACGCCCTTCATATGAAGTGATGAAGGATTACCGTAATCCTCTGTAAGCAGCTTATAAACCATATCTGCCGCTGCTTTTGAGCATCTGGTTGTGGCAGAATTATCCAAATATGCTTCCATTTTTGCTCCTAACTTCTACTTCTTAACTGTTAAGTATCTCTACTGTCTATACATCCAAATTGTATACAAGCATGGCAAGTGCAGCAAGTCCTGCTGTCTCCGTGCGTAAAATCCTGCGTCCCAAGCTTATTCTGTGCATTGTGGCATGCTCATCCACAAGTGCTATCTCCTCCGGTGCAAAGCCGCCCTCAGGACCCACGACAACACCGATAGTCTGACCAGCCTTAAGCTGCCCCATTATCTCTCTTGTCGCATCCATCCCACGCTCATTCTCATATGGCACCAGCGTGATGTCAAGCTCTGAAGCGATTTTCAAAGCTTCCTTGTATGTAACCGGCTGCTTCACAGTGGGAATCACAGTGCGCTTTGACTGCTTTGCTGCGCTCTCAGCAATAGCCTGCCATCTCTGCAGCTTTTTGCTGCCTTTTTTCATCCAGCTTTACCACACAGTTTTTCATGGCAACCGGTACTATCTCAGATACACCAAGCTCCACAGCCTTTTGAATAATAAGCTCCATCTTATCGCCCTTTGGCAGCCCCTGATACAGCACGATGTGATTGTCAAGATCTGTGCCTGTCTCATCTGCACTGTCAATAGCTGCGATGACCTCATCATCCAGAATCGATGATATGTGACAGAAATATGCCTGTCCGGATTTTGAGCTTACTCTTATTTTTTCCCCGTTTTCATGCGCAGTACATTCTTTATGTGATTTACGTCACCTCCGGTGATTGAGATGCTGTCAGAATGAACCTGCTCTTCCTCTACAAAAAACTGATACATAATCCACCAAACTATTTAGTCAGCTTCTGCGCAGTGATATTGACCCATTCACCCTGATGATTGATTTCTATCACCTTAAGCCCCGCTGCTTCGATAGCCTCTTTAACTTCATTTTCCTTGAAATCTATGATACCCGATGTGATAAAATATCCGCCTTCCTTTAACCTGTCAGGAATAACAGGTGCCATAGGAATGATGACATCAGCAAGGATATTTGCAACAACGATATCATATTTTTCTGTACCGACCTTCTTTTGAAGCTCTGTATCATCTATGAGATTGCCGACATAAAACGTGCCAAGCTTCTCATCCAGATGATTGACCTGCATATTGTCACGCGTAGAAATCATGCAGTCAGCATCAAGGTCAGTACCTACAACCTCCTTTGCACCAAGCTTTAAAGCTACAATTGAAAGGATTCCGCTTCCACAGCCCACATCAAGCACTGTAGGTGCTTCCTTTGCGCCCTCAATATACTTGATAAGCTGCTTGATACAAAGCTGTGTTGTCTCGTGCTTTCCTGTACCAAGGAAATTCCCGGATCAATTTCTATCATAAATTTATCCGCATCCTCAGGCTTTACCTCTTCCCATGTAGGCTTAATCAATATATCACCGATTGTAAATGATGAAAAATACTTCTTCCAATTATTAATCCAGTCGAGATCCTCTGTCTCAGATGACGAAATTACACCGCTTCCCACATCAACAGTATCTCTTAAATCCTCAAGTCCAAGCTTTACCTTTCTAAGCATATCTGACTGGTCACTGCCATCATCCTCAATATAAAAGCTGACATGGCTTATGCCCTCATCCGGAGGCAGCTCCGGCAGAAAATCAATAAACATATCCGCCTGGTCCTCTTTGGTCAGGGGAATATTGTCCTCAATCTCGATTCCCTCGATACCAAGCTCCATAAGCATGCTGCTCATGAAATCCTCAGCCGCGGTTGTTGTCTCAATCGTGTATTTCTTCCACTTCATATAAAAATCCTCTCTTAATAAAATAGATACATAGTATAAATACAGTTTTATTTCCATTTCCGTACATTTTACAAGGCAGTCATACGACTGCCTCCACAACTTATCTCATATAATACCATAAAAATGTGCTGTATAAAAGCCCCATTTTTTTATATGTAAAAATAGCCTAAAAAATGCCCCGCCACACATGGCGGGACATATATTATAGGACATCTATTACAGATCATCCAAAGACTCCTTGAGCTTATCCATAAATCCTTTTTCTTTTTAGAATCAGTAGAAGCTCCGCCCTCCTTTGTCAGAGAACCGCCTGAAAGCTCATCAAACTTCTTAAGAGCCTCCTTAGCATCCTTAGACAGACCTGTAGGCGTATTGACAACAAGTGTGACATAATGGTCACCTCTTATTGCTTTATTTCTTGTTGAAGGAACACCCTTGCCCTTTAAGCGGATACGTGTACCTGTCTGTGTACCCGGTGCAACTGTGTATATAATATCTCCATCAACAGTCTTGATTCTTATATCTCCGCCTAGGGCTGCAATAGCATAAGAGATGGATGCCTTCGAAAAGATATTAACATCCTGACGCTCAAAATCCCTGCTGCCTGAAACAATAACTTCAACAAGAAGATCTCCACGCGGTCCGCCATTTATGCCCGGCTCGCCGTATTCACGTATTCTGACACACTGTCCATTATCTATACCGGCTGGAATCTCAACAGTCTTTCTGACCTTCTTGGTATTGTAGCCTGTACCGTGACATGTAGGACACTTATCCTTTACTACCTTGCCCGAACCACCGCAGGATGGACATGTTGTGACATTCTGCACTACTCCAAACAGAGACTGGCTCTGTCTGACAACCTTACCTGTACCATTACACTGGGTACATGTCTCAGGAGATGTGCCCGGCTTAGCTCCGTTGCCGCCACAGGTAGAGCATGTCTCCTTATAGTTGAATTCAAGCTCCTTTGTGCAGCCAAATATAGCTTCCTCAAAAGAAATTCTTACACTGAGACGGACATTTGCACCCTGTGCAGGACCATTTCTTCTGCCACTGCTTCTTCCACCTCCGAAGAAATCTCCGAAAATGTCACCAAAAATATCCCCCATATCCATGCCTGAGAAATCAAAGCCACCAGCTCCGCCGCCTGTGCCATCAAATGCTGCATGACCGAACTGATCATACTGGCGTCTCTTATCCGGATCAGACAATACGGCATAGGCCTCCTGAGCCTCCTTAAACTTCTCCTCACACTCTTTATCACCCGGATGAATGTCAGGATGATATTTCTTTGCCTGCTGTCTGAAGGCTTTTTTAATCTCTGCATCTGTAGCGGTCTTAGATACTCCTAATACCTCATAATAATCTCTTTTTTCTGCCATAATTGAAAATTCCTTTTATTATACAACTAATTCGCAAGGCCGGCCAAGCGGCCAACCTTGCGAGTAATTTTACTTACGCAGCCATTATGATGCTTTGATTGATAACCCGAATTACAGGTCATTAATCCTCATATCATTATGGCAGCATCTGTTTAATTATACTTCCTTGAAATCTGCGTCGATAACATCATCATCTGCACCGTTTGAAGCGCCTGCATTCATATCAGGTCCTGCTCCTGTTGCTCCTGCATTCATGTCAGGTCCTGCTCCTGCTGCTCCCTGCGCTGCCTGAGCCTGCTCATACATCTTTGCAAATACCTTCTGCGCACTCTGTGTGAGCTTCTCCTGTGCTGCCTTGAGCTCTGCAACATCAGCCTCTGTCATAGCCTCTGCCTCTTTATGTGCATCAAGGAATGACTTAACTGCTGCGATATCAGCCTCAACTGCTGACTTATCAGCGGCATCAACAGAATCTCCAACCTGCTTTAATGCATCCTCTGTCTGGAATACAAAGCTCTCAGCATCATTTCTTGCATCGATTGCTTCTTTTCTCTTCTTATCCTGTGCCTCAAACTCAGCAGCCTCTTTAACAGCCTTATCAATCTCATCATCAGACATATTAGATCCTGCTGTGATTGTGATGTGCTGCTCTTTTCCTGTTCCAAGATCCTTTGCAGACACATTTACGATACCATTTGCATCGATATCGAATGTAACCTCAATCTGTGGAACTCCACGACGTGCTGGTGGGATACCATCAAGTCTGAACTGTCCGAGTGATTTATTATCGCGGGCGAACTGTCTCTCACCCTGTACTACGTTGATATCAACGGCTGTCTGGTTATCAGCGGCTGTAGAGAATATCTGGCTCTTTCTTGTAGGAATAGTTGTATTTCTCTCGATAAGTCTTGTAGCAACACCACCCATTGTCTCGATTGAAAGAGAAAGTGGAGTAACATCAAGGAGAAGTACTTCGCCGGCACCGGCATCTCCTGCAAGCTTACCACCCTGGATAGAAGCACCGATTGCTACGCACTCATCAGGGTTAAGAGACTTGCTTGGCTCTTTTCCTGTCATCTGCTTTACCTTGTCCTGTACGGCCGGAATACGTGTAGAACCACCTACAAGTAATACCTGTCCAAGGTCTGCATTTGTAACGCCTGCATCCTTCATAGCGTTCTGTACAGGGATTGCTGTTCTCTCTACGAGGTCATGTGTCAGCTCATCGAATTTAGCTCTTGTAAGAGTCATGTCGAAATGCTTTGGTCCCTCTGCTGTAGCTGTGATGAATGGAAGGTTGATGTTTGTAGTAGTAGCTGAAGACAGCTCCTTCTTTGCCTTCTCAGCAGCTTCCTTTAATCTCTGGAGTGCCATCTTGTCTGTAGAAAGATCAACACCCTCTGCCTTCTTGAACTCGTCAATCATCCACTGTGTTACCTTGTTATCGAAATCATCACCACCAAGGTGTGTATCACCGTTTGTAGATAATACTTCAATGACTCCGTCACCAATCTCGATGATAGATACATCAAATGTACCACCACCAAGGTCATAAACCATAATCTTCTGTTCTTTCTCATTGTCAAGACCATAAGCAAGTGCTGCTGCTGTAGGCTCGTTGATGATACGCTTTACATCAAGACCTGCAATCTTGCCGGCATCCTTTGTAGCCTGACGCTGAGCATCGTTGAAGTAAGCCGGTACTGTGATAACTGCCTCTGTTACCTTCTCACCGAGGTATCCCTCTGCATCAGCCTTTAACTTCTGAAGTACCATAGCTGAAATCTGCTGTGGGCTGTAGCTCTTGTCATCAATCTGTACCTTGTAATCTGTACCCATATGTCTCTTGATAGAAGAAATTGTCTTCTCAGCATTTGTAACTGCCTGACGCTTTGCAGGCTCACCGATAAGTCTCTCTCCTGTCTTTGTGAAAGCAACTACTGAAGGAGTGGTTCTTGCACCCTCCTGGTTTGCTATAACTGTAGGTTTTCCACCTTCCATAACTGCTACGCAGCTGTTTGTTGTTCCTAAATCAATACCAATGATTTTGCCCATTTTATTTTCCTCCTATTAAATATAGTGTTTTTACATGTTTCATTTATTTGTAACCATCCGTTGTCCCACATGAATCCCTTAAATGCTGTCTGCATTCATATAAATCTGATTCACTGTCATGCCGGATAGATGTACACATCATTACTGTACTACCGATACCATGCTGTGACGTACCACTGAATCCTTGTACATATAGCCCTTCTGAAGCTCCTGTGCTACGGTGCCTGACTCAAGTTCATCATTTTCAACCTGCATCACTGCATTGTGGAAATCAGGATCAAACTCCTGTCCTACACACTCTATTGGCTTTACACCTGCAGCATCAAGCTCTGTGAGCATCTGCTTGTAGACCTTATCCATACCTGTGATAAAAGGATCATCCTTCTTATCATCCGGTACTGCTGCAAGACCTCTCTCGAAATTGTCGATTACAGGAAGGATTTTCT
>ENA-OQKK01000444-OQKK01000444.1-human-gut-metagenome-genome-assembly--contig:-NODE-444-length-10411-cov-2.729969_pt1 | contig 10411 bp, 12 predicted proteins | sample MGYA00242648_ERZ504797 | MGnify/ENA primary metagenome ERZ504797 (study PRJEB26092, sample SAMD00036412) | human gut metagenome | host: Homo sapiens | study: EMG produced TPA metagenomics assembly of... | reverse complement strand
GTTGATTGTAGACGAGCATCAGCAAGAGTAGCAATCACTGATATTGTAAGCAATACGGGGCAGCTTAGCCAGTACAGCATTTATGCAACCATGAAAGTATCCGTGACAAATGACCGTCAGGCATTAAAGGTACGAATTAATTGGTTTGAAACAACACTGAACTACGGAACCTCTATGAAAGCAAGTAGTTTAATGCAGACATTCCAAATATTCAACCAGAGGTGGGATTCCAGTATAGATAGATATTACAAAAACAATTTCAAATCCTGCTGGAGGAACCCCATATCACTATACTCCAAATAATACGCAGATGATTACATATTCGACTTTAGAGTGTGGACGGTCCTGTCGTTCGTATATTAAAGCTGGAACCTCAAGTTTGAATATTGCTTATTGTGTTATATCTTCAGCCCCGGGAGGCCGCTGGGAGAGAGCTTAAGCAAAACTCGATTATCAGAACAAGCGAACTAATTGAAAATAGACGCTCCCCTTGCGTTATAGATACTAGGGGAGCGTTTTTGAAAACTGCGCGTCGCATTCTCGTTACTTCAGTGATGAGTTAGACGCGCAAAATTCGCACCAAAAAAAGAACAAATGTTTGATATATTCCTATGCATATGGTATACTATTTTTATGAAGAAAGATATGTTTACAATTAATAAAAATGGTCTTTCCTATGGTAGAGGATATGTGTACTCTCTGCAGTATCATCTGGTCTGGTGTACAAAGTACAGAAAAAAGGTTTTAAAAGACGGAATTGATGTGGAATGCAAAGAAATGCTGGAAAGTCTTGCACAGGAATATAAATTTCAAATCCTGGCTATGGAGGTTATGCCGGATCATATTCATCTGCTTGTAGATTGCAGACCACAGTTTTATATTTCAGACATGATCAAAATCATGAAGGGGTAATCTTGCGCGCCAGATGTTCCTTTTGCATCCAGAGCTAAAGAAAGAGTTGTGGGGAGGACATTTGTGGAATCCGTCTTATTGTGCTGTAACGGTCAGTGACCGGAGCCGTGAACAGGTACTTGCTTACATAGAAGGGCAGAAGGAAAAATCCCGTTAAAACCCGGAGGAAAAAGCGAATGAAAATCATATCCAGTTATGGTGTAGAATTACGAAAACAGAATATTCCAATCCGCCAGACACTGGAGATTTACCGTTCTGCTGTCCGCTATCTGGTCGAAGTGTATGAATCTGTGTGGGAAGAACTGGTCAAAATTGAGGAAAGTAAGAAACGTTTCAATGCAGCAGAACATCTGGTGCATACAACGAAACGGAATCCGGCCCGGTTTGATTTTGATTTCTGCTTTCCCAAGATGCCATCCTATTTCAGACGGGCGGCAGTCCAGCATGCGCTTGGGAGTGTATCTTCTTATCGGACGCGTCTGGAACAGTGGAAAGCAGAGGGACAGAAAACAGGAAAGCCGTATCTGAAAAGTGAGCAGTATGCCATGCCTGTTTTTTACCACGATGTCATGTACCGTGAAAACACAGAAGAGAAAGATGCGGCCTTTTTAAAACTGTACGATGGCCATGACTGGAAATGGTTTGCTGTGCGGCTGAAACATACGGATATGGAATATTTAAGAAAACACTGGTCGGGCAAAAAAGCTTCGGCGCCAACGTTGGAGAAAAAGCACGACAAGTATTTTCTGCGTTTTACGTATGCGGAAGAGGTATCTTTAAACCGGACACCTGTCAAAGAACAAACGATCTGCAGTGTGGATCTCGGCATCAATACGGATGCAGTCTGTACCATCATGCGTCCAGACGGAACTATCCTGGGAAGAAAGTTTATTAACTTTTCCAGTGACAAAGACCGGATGTACCGTGCGCTGGGACGGATCCGAAGATTTCAGCGGGAACATGGATCGCGTCAGGCGCAGGGAAGATGGGCATATGCAAAACGTCTGAATACAGAGCTTGGCAGAAAAATTGCAAAGGAAATCGTTTTTTATGCATCAGAAAATAAGGCAGATGTGATTGTTTTCGAATATCTGGAAATGAAAGGAAAACTTTCCGGGAAGAAAAAGCAGAAACTGCAGATGTGGAGAAAACGTGATATCCAGAAACGGTGCGGACAGCAGGCCCACAGAAAGGGAATCCGAATTTCCCGGATTTGTGCCTGGAACACGAGCAGGCTTGCCTTTGATGGATCAGGAGAGATTGCCCGTGATACACGGGATCATCGTCTGTGTACGTTTCAGACTGGAAAAAGATACAACTGTGATTTGTCAGCATCGTATAATATCGGAGCAAGATATTTTATCCGTGAAAATTTAAACCCTTGCCGGAAACGGAAAGGTCTTTGCTGGAGGCAAAAGTTCCTGCAGTAAAGCGTAGAACCTCATGTGTTTATGCAGATCTGAGAGAACTGATTTCAGAAATGGAACTGCGTAAAGCAGCATAAACACAGGCAGATATGCAGTGGATTACCTGTTATGTGGAAACCTGCCGTATCCGGCATGGAAGAAGCACATATCTGTGCAAAATCTAAGTAACAGGCGTATCCGCCGATATTTGGTCTGCCGCTTAAAGCGGCCGGAAGCACGTGACTTTAGTCATGTGAGGTTCACATCGTCTTTATAAGAACGTTCTCAGAAACCGATAGGGCAGCTAGTTTTCCTACGCCTTTACGCCCCATTTTCTTCCGTTTCATAGGGGTTAGAGATTCGGCATCGGTATTTCTAGAAACCGCGGCAACATTAAGGTATTTCTGGATATCGCCGTCAGCATATGACATTCCTTTGCCGTCATCTTCAACGGTAATATCATCCTTGTTAGCAATGATATATACATTGTGGGCATCTGCATCGTAAGCATTAGCAATTAATTCAGCTAGCACATAATAAATGTTTGTATACAGGCTTGGACCTAATAATTCCAAAATACGGGGATCAATATTAAGTTTGTATTCTTTCTCTTTCATTTGCAATCGTCGCTTTCTTTTGTCTCTTTTTAGGTAAACTTCTAATTATACTTTCTCCAATCACTTCGCCCAAACGAGGCGGAACAGCATTTCCTATATGGCGTGCTATTTTCCTTATCGGAACTTCAACATTGCTAGGCGAAAATTGATAATCAGGAGGAAAAGACTGTAAAATAGCGCCTTCCCGTAAAGTAATCGCCCTGTCCTGTTCTGGATGTCCAAAACGTCCGGTTCCATAACCGATAAATTGTGTGGTGATAGTAGGAGACAAATCATCCCACTTCATTCTACCATATACTGATGCATAAGTTTTTCCGCCTTCTTTTTTATGGCAGTTTAATACTAAACGTTCAGGCCAATCACGCCATGTACCGCCGGGAACGGAATGTTGTATTCGTTCCAAATTGATAGGAGAGAGTGCTGGCGAAATATGAAGCCTATCGTTTTCATTTGCCTCTCCAGCGGAAATTCTCGGTAAGCTACCAATAGCGTCTCTAACTGTCAGATGTTTTTGATGTGTTGCATCAATAAGTTTTATTTCTTTGCGACGCGACGCAAGCAAAATCAACCTTTTTCTCCGTTGCGGTACGCCATAATTTGCGACATTTACAACTTGATAATTTACAATATAATTCAAGCCTTCTAACGTGGAAACAAAATCTTTAAAAACTTTTTCTTTTTCTAATTCTGGCACATTCTCCATTGATACTATGTGGGGACGAGTTTCTTCCACCAACCGCCCAAATTGGTATAGTAATTTCCAGTCTTTATGTTTAGAACGGTTTTGCTTATCTTTTTGATGGCTTGAAAAAGGTTGACATGGCGCACATCCGACGAGTATTTTAACGTCAGCGCCTCGCAAAAGGGCGCGTATTTCTTTTCCTGTGACATCTTCAACGCTTTTATGAATAAATGTGCAGTTGTTGTTGTGAGTATAAGCGTATTCGCAAGAATCATCAATATCAATTCCTGCTACAACTGGAATTCCCGCTTTTTGCAAACCATAGGTAAGCCCGCCTACGCCGCAAAATAAATCAACAGCTTTAATTGTCATCGTTGTGTCCTTTCAGAAGAACGACTCAATATTGACTGAATTTTTTCGACTAATATAGTTTCGTTTCTCTTTTTTAATTCGCATTCCCAAATACGCAGAACTTTCCATCCGCGTGCCTCAAACATGGCAGTCACATCTTTATCGTGCTTCATATTACGCTCGCATTTCTTTTGCCAGTATTCCTTATTTTCTGCCGGGCGTGTATTTCGGCAATCATGACCATGCCAAAAGCAACCGTCTACGAATACTGCAACTTTTTCTTTTAGAAACACAAAATCGGGATGTCCTTTGACCGGATAATTGCGCTTCCATCCAGTAATACCATTCTGTTTAAATATGTCTATCAATCGCAGTTCTGTTGATTTGTTCTTTTTTGTATTTAACTTTTCGCATGATTTCAGAGCGTTTTTCATTATTAAAAATATCCGCCATGATAAATCATCTCGCCTCAAACTCAATGCGAAGGCTCGGATCAGTTTCAGCCTCAAGAACAATTTCGTTATACGACCAATAATATCTGAAAGCGTAGAATTTCTCTTGCTTTTCATCAAAAAGGCTATGTTCATATACATTGGACGAAAGGAATTGCTGAATATCCCAAACCTCAACGCGCCCGGCAAGGCCCGCATCTTCCGCAAGATTTAATGCTGTATGTACACGCTCAAAAATTGTAATGATGACAGGATGGCATCCGCCGCGCAAGTTCGCCTTGCATTTTTCAATCAGCAAAGCGCCGGGCATTGTTGTACAATGGATAATCGTGTTGTTTATAACAAAATCGCCGCTTCGTTCAGTTGGCGCGTCCGCAACAGAAGCGCCATGAATCTCAAATGCATTTTCAGGCATAATAAGACATAATTTCGCGGCTACTAAGTGCTGCAAAACCGTTCCCAAATACTGCGTTCCCGGATTTTGTTTCTGACGTTTCTTAGCCTGTTCAAATAGTTCGTCTAAGTTTGCTCCAATAGTTTTGGAAGTATCGGCGGTCAAAACAAACGGCTGATTTCTGAAATATTCTCTAACTTGTTCCGCCCAAAATTCTTCCACGATTGAAAAATCAACAGTTTCTTCTTCGTTCCATGCGTTGAGAAAATCAACGTACTTTATCATTAACCCCATACTTCCGCGACTGGTGCGCCCGCCTTCTGCGGATAATTGTTGTGTAATGCCATGCTCTTTTAATATTTTTTTGAGATTACCGCCGCCAAGTCCAGCAACCTGTCCTTTACTGCTTGTTTGAAAATCGTCTGGATTTAAGGGAAAATCCTTGTTCTGAACAAGTCGAGTAAATTGAACTACTAGCGACAGCGGCCCTTTCGTATAGATATTATTTTCCTCTTGAAATGCTTTTAATCTTTCTTCTGTACTAATCATCGTATACGGCCTCCGCAAGTTTTGTTAGGAAATTTTCTCCTATGAATTGAGCTACCGGCATTGCGACAGCATCTCCCATCGCTTTATAACCATCGTTGTAGCTACCGGGGAGAATAAAACTATCCGGCGCTCCCATCAATCGAGCGGCTTCACGAACAGTCAATAGGCGAGCATGAATCTCATCATTTTTTTTCACAACTAAATACTGTTTGCTACTTCCGCCTTCTGGCGTTCGTAAACAACCGGCAATACCATCGAAGCGCAATTCTAGCTGCTGCTCTCCATGACGTGTTCGGCGATAGCCCGTAGCATAAACCGTGTCATGCTCATTTAGCTTGATCTGGTGCCGTTCTGGAACAAGCGGCAGGACAGTATCTTTATCAAATTTTGTTTCTTCTTCAATAATATCTTTTAATGTGCTGTGGCGGCGCGGAGGTTTCTCCGCTTGCCACCAAATCCATCCGGGTAAAGACCGACCCAAATCAGAGGCAGCTTTATTATGCAGCCAGCAAGGGGCATCTCCGGTCAGATACGCCGGGATTGCATATCCATGTTGCACAGCAATACAAAAACCCTCGGTTCTTGACTGCGGAACAAAAATGGGAAGCGTTTAAAACGATAGCTCCACAGTCGTAACCACGCTCCACAAGTGCCATATGGAGAACCCGATAATTATCGCCGCCATTTGTGGAAAGCAAGCCGGTTACATTCTCTAAAGTCAATATTCGTGGCTTTTCTTCCATCTCATCCAACACACGTAGCCATTCCCACACCAATCCGCTTCTGGATGCGTGAATACCGCCTAAAGAACCAGCCAAAGACAAATCCTGGCATGGAAAACTGGCCCAAGATAAATGAGCAAAAGGCAAATCCCTACCATTCACATCTTTTATGTCGCCAAGTTCAAAATGTTCGCAACCAAAATTAGCTTCATATACAGCCGCTTTCTGTTCGCTAATATCGTTAGCCCAAATTGGTGCAAACATACCTTTTAAGCCGTAGGCGACTAAACCGCTTCCGGCAAAGAATTCATGCATTGTCCAAGGCGCGGAGGACAAGTCGATATTTTGTTTTTATACAGAGTGCGTTGCAGCAAACTTTTTTCCTCCCGTCTTATTTGAAGTTCGTTTGGTATTGGTCGGTTTTTGAGCATTCTCAGGAATAATCCAAATGCGGCTCATACGCATAGCGCCAACAATTCTGTTCTCTTTACAAAGAATTTGAACTTGACGCGGCGTTACGCCCCATTTTTCAGCAGCTTCCTGAACTGTTATATACCCATTCACTTGCGGCACCTCGAACCTGTATTTTGGATTTTGAAAACTGATATAATTATATTCGTTTGAGCGAAATAAAGCAAGGGATTTCAAGAGGATTTCTCGGCCAATTCTACAATAATACTACTCTGCTGATACAACCAGTCCGTAAATTCTTTCGGGCTGGCTGTTCTTTCTTTTACAGCCCGTTTTCTTCTGCAACGCTCTTTCTTGAACGCTTCAAAAGCGGTCAGCATTTCTTCCAGCCGGTCAGCCGGGAAGCCCGCTGTCCTTTTTGCCTTGTTGATCTTGTTGCGCCAGTTCTGGCACTCGTTTTTGTAGAGCAAATCGTAGTTGTTTTCTCTTGCCCTCTCGTCAAACTCCCTCTTGTTTTGAAGTGCCTGCTTCTTTCTGCATTTGTCGTTGCACAGTTCGTACCGCTGGCTTTTTGCGAGGAAGATATGTCCACAGACTTTGCATTTTCGGAAGCACAACCCCCAATCATTCAGCCGGTTCAGATAGTAGGTTATCAGCGGATAGAACGTGGTATAGGCCGCGACACATTCTGTCGTACGCCGGTTGTCCGGATACCAAAGGTCAAGCCGTGTTTCCGCTGCCGGTACGGAGCCGAATATCCGGCTGGAAATATGGAACGGCTGCGGCCTACCGTTATCGCTGTCAAATTGAAGCGGGCTTCTCTGCTGAAAGGTCATGGTAAAGTGACTCATTTTATCCATGAAGCGGTCACAGGCTTCCGCACGTTTCGCCGGTTCCCTTGCCAGCAGATAGCCATTCCAGATACGGAACGCAGCATACATCCGCAGCGGATCGCCGGTATCAAACTTTGTTTTCAGAAATTCCCCTGCGGCCTGCTCTAAGGCTGGCTGCTTCCAGCGGTTTGAGTGCAGGGCATCCCTCAGCGGAGCCAGGCCAAAGCGGTTCCATTCCCCGTCAGGGTCATGTTCAAACTCTGCAAGGAACGTTCCAAGCGGGCGTGTTGTATCGCACAGCACATCCGCATCCATATCCCCCTGTAATCGAAAGCGCACCTGTAATTCTTCCCCAATTAAAATCCGCTCTTTCATTTCTTCCTGTCCAGCGTCAGGACGAACAAAATCCGGTCATAACACGGCTCATGCCGCACAAATTCCATTTCCATTCTATTTTCCTACCTTTGCTTATGGTAATTTTATAATTCTGTTATATCAGTTACACTCATAGTATCGTAAAAGTATTGTTTCGTCAAGGAGAAGTCGCTATGATAATTGCACATGGTAATTTCGTTCCATGTAGTACCTTGGCAAGTAAATGACCGTCCAAAAGGGATATGACCGGCAGGAGAAGTGACGCATCCGGCGCACCAATGCAAGGAAACGCCGCAGGAATGGGGCAGGATAACGGCTTTTGGGTAGAACGGCAACAGGAAGCAAGAGAATTGATTTTAATATGGGAGGAACTAAATGAGCGATAACAAGAGATTAAAAAATTATGATGATCTTCCGCTGGTGCTGGACGTGGCGGACATCCGGCGCATTATGGGAATTTCCAGAGTGAGCGCCTATGAGCTGGTTCACACCCCCGGTTTTCCGGCGTTCAGAAGCGGCAGGCTGATTAAGGTCAGTAAAAAGGCGTTCTTTGACTGGATGGAAAAGGGTACGGAAACCGTACCGAAAGGCAACAAATGAGCGCATGGTATCTTTCCCTATCTGGAATACTGCCGCCCTTTTCAAAGGCGCATACAGAGGGGAAAAACCTTGAAAATGACACCGAAACGCTACACCAAAACCGTCTATCTGCGTATGTCGGATAGAAACGGGGAAAGGAGCCAATTACGCCGAGAATGAGCAAGAAGCGCCGGTTGGAGTGGTCTTTCTTCTTAAAATGACCGCAGCCGTGTCACTTATAACGAGCTATGCCGCAGATGCCGCCGTGACTGCAAGCAGAGCTTCCGGGCAGTCGTGATCGAATGTCCGAAGTATCTTTCCAAGCGTTCCCGCAAAGGAGCGGAAAAAAAGAGGGAAAACGGAGCAGAGCCGGAAACGGCAGAAATCCCTTTGGAACAAAAGGCGCACTTCTATACATAGTCTGACGACCATGTATCGTGCGTCCTGCGGAGCCGCCCCCTGACCGCTGACAGCATCAGCAATCCGGGGGCCTGCGTCACTTCGTTCCGTACAAGGGGCTGCACCCCTTGCGCCGCTAAAGCGGCTATCCCTGCGCACCCGATGAAAAGATACACCCGCTTTGCGTCTGCATCTTTTCATCGGGTTTGATAGACGAATACCGACACCCTGACCGTTATCCATACGGTCATTTTTATTTCAGAGCAAAGGAGTGAGAACATGAGCAAATCTTTGGAAGAATTGCAGAGAGAGTACGAGAAAAACACCGTCAAACTGGAACAGGAAAAACGAAAGTTGCGCCGACTGGAAAACCGAAAATCCTATCTGGACAGCGGTTCCCGCAAACAGCGCAGCCATCGGCTGATTACCCGTGGGGCGGCGATTGAGAGCGTCATGCCGGAAGTGAAGATACTGACCGAGCAGGAATTTTATTCCCTGATGGAGCGCATTGCCGAATGGCAGCCGGTTCAGAACATGGTACGGCTTGCGGTTGAAAATCACAGCCAGCCGCAGGATGGTAACTGACGATGGCGCTTTATCATTTAACGGTCAGCCAGATCAGACGCAGCGCCGGACAGAGCGCCATTGCCGCCGCAGCTTACCGGGCCGGGGAGTGTCTTTACAGTGATTACTACGGCGAGTACAGTGACTACACCCGCAAGGGCGGCGTGATCTGTTCCGAAATTTTGTTGCCGCCCCATGCCCCGCTGGAATACCAGGACCGGGCGACCTTGTGGAATACGGTGGAACAAGTAGAGAAACACAAGAAAGCGCAGCTTGCTTACAGCTTTGATATTGCTTTGCAGAATGAACTTTCGATGGAAGAAAACATTGCGCTGGCGAGGGAGTTTGTGCAGCGCTGTCTGGTGGACAAAGGAATGGTTGCCGATTTTGCCGTCCATGCCCCGGACAAGGAGGACGGAGGCATCCCCAACCCGCACTTCCATGTGATGACGACCATGCGCCCCATCAATCCAGACGGCACATGGGGACAGAAGCAGCGCCGGGAATATGTGCTGGATGATGAGGGAAACCGGGTGCTGGATAGGAACGGCAAGCCCATGTTCAACGCCGTACCCACTACCGACTGGGGCAGCCCGGAAACGCTGGAAGATGGCGGGAAGCATGGTGCCGGATGGTCAATGAAAAGTTTGCGAAAAAGGGGCTGGATGTTCGTATTGACCACCGCTCCTATGTGCGGCAGGGGATTGACTTGATCCCCACCGTCCATGAGGGGCCGACTGTCCGGCAGATGGAAGCAAAGGGCATCCGTACCGACAAGGGCGAACTGAACCGCTGGATTAAGGCGACTAACCGGCTGATGCTGGACATAAAAAAGAAAATTAAATCCCTGTTCGGCTGGATTTCAGAAGTCAAAGAGGAACTTTCCAAGCCTAAGACACCGAGCCTTGCCGACCTGCTGATCTCCTATTATCAGGACAGAAACGCCGGGGCATGGAGCCAGAAAGCTAAGGGCAAGAACCTGAAAGAATTTGCGGAAGCGGTCAACTACCTGATGGAAAACAAGCTGCTGACGCTGGAAGCGTTGGAATCCCGCCTGTCTGCTGTCAGCACAGAGTTTGACACATTGAGCGACACCATGAAAGCGAAGTCAGCCCGGATGAAAGAATTGCAGGAGTTGATACGGCAGGCCGAGAACTACAAGCGG
>ENA-OQKK01000443-OQKK01000443.1-human-gut-metagenome-genome-assembly--contig:-NODE-443-length-10428-cov-2.922241_pt1 | contig 10428 bp, 10 predicted proteins | sample MGYA00242648_ERZ504797 | MGnify/ENA primary metagenome ERZ504797 (study PRJEB26092, sample SAMD00036412) | human gut metagenome | host: Homo sapiens | study: EMG produced TPA metagenomics assembly of... | reverse complement strand
AAAAAAATCATTAAATGCAGTCGTAACTGATCGCCTTATTACGATGCGATAGCATACGCTGATATATCAGAATTTTTTCTATGTATGGCTTAAAAGAACATTAGGAACTTTGTATCCTTTAAATTTTGCAACTCCTCAGACTCCCAAAACCGATGAATGTACGGCCTTAAAGCATCATCACGGTAATAGCATTGACAAGGCAAAAGAACATTTTGAAAGGAAACTGACGGATATATTTAGAACTATAGAATATCAAACGAATGATATTGTGAGCATTATGTTTGCTCATCAAAGTACGGAAGCATGGACAACTTTATGTAATTCCATCATTGGTTCTCAGATGAATATAACGGGAAGTTGGCCTATGGACACAGAAATGACAGGAGCATTAAAATCGCAAATGGCTTATCTGGAAAGTTCTGTCACGGTTTCATGTCGTCCTTCTGAACGCAATGGCTTTGAAAGTTTTAAACGAGTAAAAAAAGCTATTGAAGCCAAAGTTACCGAAGAAGTAAATGCACTTTATGAACTTGGTTTCCGTGGTGCAGACTTGCTTACCGCTTGCTTTGGTCAAGCTGTAAGCGAATTTGGTAAATATGAAACAGTGAAAAAGCTGACGGCAGTGAAGTTACAGTGGGTGAGTTATTAGAACTTGCTAAATTATCCGCTTTCAATGCTCTTTTGCGAGGTTTCGAAGGTTTGGATGAATACACCCGTTTCTACATCGGTTGGCTACAGATGAATGGCATGGGCGATACAGATTTTGACGATGCCGCCAAATTTGCTCGTGTGGGAATGAGCGTAAATATCAGCGACATCTTTGACAAGCATCTACTTATCCGTACAGGCAACAAGCAACATTTAGCAACCTACAAAGAGCGTGTAGTGAAAGACAAACTCGGTATAGAAGCCAGCGACCCATTGATTGACCAAGTACACCGGGCTATGGACAATTGGCATAGTGGTGACCGAGGCAAAATATTACGACACATCAAGATAGTTGGCAGCGAAGCAAGCAGTCCTTTCTGGCGAGTATTGGCATCATTGAAAGAACTGCTTCCCGAAGGTGATGATTTGACACAAGTACAAGGATTGATTTCCAACTCTGCCGACTTGATACAGCATTGTAGTGACGAAATAACCTATACCCAAGGAACATTATTTGAATAACCCGTTAATACCTGAAAGTTATGAATGACAAGATACATAAAGCATTAGGCATATTTTTGGATGCCATGCGTCCATTTGTGGTAAGTTTCTTACAGCAACATTTCCCTAATGAACCATGGGAAGGATTGTTTTTTGCCAGATTAAAACCGGCAAGACAAACTACTTGGAACCAAGCCATGAGAGCACAAGGCGAAAACCAATCGTGCATGTATTTCATTGACTACAACAACTTGCCGGATTTCGCCATTGGATTCAAACGGGAATTAGGATTGGAATTTGAAAATCTCGACAAAGCCAACAAGTTCATCAGCTATTTGCAAGAACTAAAGGACATCCGTAACAAGTGTAACCATTACCAAGCCTTGGACAACGAAGAGATAGAAGGTGCCTATCTCTACATCAAACAAGCCGCCAAGTTAATGAAGATGGACGAACTGGTGACGGAGATAGATAACATCAAGGGACAGACACAAACGATAGTCCAACCAACCGCGACTATACCTCAACCTGTCACCAACATACAGGTAAATGCATTGCGTGAGGATGCACCTATCCCAGCCTGGTTTACCAACGTATATCCTCACTATGATATTCGTAACAGTGCTTTGGATGAATCGGTATTTGCAGCAAACCTGAGCGAAGTGGCCTTGGGAATCGGTCAGGAAGTCTATAGCAATCCTACGATGTTCTTTGAAAAGACTTACGTTACAGCCGGACTTCGCGATATTGCAAACCGGGTTATTCGCGCTTTGAATGGTGAAGAAAGTGAAAACCGGGTTGTATCACTCCAAACGGGTTTTGGTGGTGGTAAGACACATACCTTGATTTCACTCTTTCATATAGCCAATGCAGGACGTTCATTGCTGAATTCGGCCTATACTGCCAATTTGTTGCAAGAGGGTGTAGTTCCCAATTTTGATAACGCCAAGGTTGCTGTATTCACGAACAATACAACCGACGTAGTACAAGGGCGCACTACCAACGAAGGTATCACCATCTATACCCTATGGGGAGAACTCGCCTATCAGTTGGGAGGAGTGGAAGGATATAATAAGGTACGTGCCAATGATGAAAGCAGGACGGCTCCGACATCTTCCATTTTCAAACCTATCCTAGAACAGCATACTCCTTCGCTGATATTGGTGGATGAGCTGGCCGACTATTGCAACAAAGCCAATGGAACGATTGTGGGCAAAGGAACACTTTATACACAGACTGTAAGTTTCTTGCAGACATTGACCGAATCGGTTGCAGCAGTTCCCAAATGTGTATTAATAGCAACCCTGCCAGCCAGTGCAACTGAAGTGGCATCATCAGAAATCGGACAACAAATTCTTTCGTCCCTTGAAAACCGCATTGTACGTGTGGGTACTGGTATAAAACCTGTAGATGACGAAGAAATCTTTGAAGTGGTTCGCCGTCGCCTATTTGAAAACGTTGGTAATCCAGAGGTGATAGAACAGGTATTGACACGATATAAGAATACGTATCATAACAGACGTTCGGACTTACCAGTCGAAGCAGACCGCACGGATTACATCAACAAAATGCGCAAGGCATACCCGTTCCATCCCGAACTGATAGATATGTTCCGCTTGAAATGGGGTAACGACTCGCGCTTCCAACGAACTCGTGGTGTGTTGCGCTTGTTGGCGTCTATCATCAAAGACCTTTGGAATCGCAGAGGTTCATTGAGTGGTTCACAAGCATTGATACATACTTCTGATGTCAACTTGACCAATCTGCCTACATTGACGAGTACAATTACCAGCTTGATGGGAAGCCAGTGGGAAACGGTGATGCATGCTGATATCATCGGAACATCAAGCAATGCGTATAAAATTGACAATGAAGATCCACAAAGCAATACTTTCAAATACAATTTAGCACAAGGTATCGCAACAACACTATTAATGGGCAGCATCGGTGGCTCACAAAGCAAAGGATTAAGCATCGAACAATTAAAACTTTGTATGCTTCGTCCATCAGCATTCCAGCATAGTGAAATTAATAATGCACTCAACAAATTGGAGCGAGTCGCTTATTATTTATATGCCACAAACGTTGGCACTAAGAGCTATTGGTTCCAAGCCAAGCCTAACATTAATATATTAATTAATAGTGCCAAGTCAGAAGTTTCTGCCAACGATGTAAAGGCCGAAATACTGAAACGCTTGAATAGCCAAATCAATGGAAACAGTCAACTTCGAGTATTGATAAATCCGTCCAGTGATGTTCCTGAACAGAAGACGTTGACATTGGTCATATTGAGTCCTGACTATGCCACACAAGCGACTTCCATCAGCAAGAAGGTTGAAAACCATGTAGAGCAGATAGCTACGAAGAAAGGTACAAGTCAACGTATTTTCCGCAACACCATTTTCTATTTGACTTGTTCGGAAAGCCAACTTGGATTGTTGCAATCCAAGCTGACAGAGTATTTGGCTTGTGAACGGGTGCAACACGAATACAGTGGTCAGTTGGATACAGATCAGAAACGGGACATTGCAGATAAGAAGAACGAAGCCAATGCACAAGCCAATGCACAGCTCATCTCTGTCTATAACATAGCCATGCGCTACTCAGTGACAGACGGATTGGAAGCTGTTGAATTGCGTGACTTTGCTCGCGATATGCAAACGCAAATCACTGAAAAATTGCTGGATGCCATTATTGAAGAAGAATGGCTGATACGTTCTATAGGTATAGGAACACTGAAAACGAATCGTCTGTATCCGACTATCGACAGCCCAATCAATGTAACAGCATTGTACGAAGCATTCCTGCAATACGATGATAAACCAATGATAACAAGTCGTGATGCTGTTGTCAACACGATTCAAAAGTATTGTTACAATGGGGAATTCAACGTAGCATTCGGTGAAGAAGGAAACTATTCACGCATCTATCATCGTGAAGATGTCTTTGGATTGAATATTGAAGACCGTCAATATTGGTTGGTGGATAAATCCGTTATGCCTAAGCATGAAGAATTATCTAACACTGAGGCTGACACTTCTACGGGTAGTGAAATACCCGCAACTGATACTGCGGAAGGACAATCAGGCGAGACGCCAGTTCCTATTGTTCGCAAGTTCAAATCTATCAAAGTTTCCGGTAAAGTACCTGTTGAGCAATGGACGCAGCTATTCTCTAGTTTTGTTGTTCCATTAAGCCAAAATAATTTGGAAATAGAAGTTTCATTTAAAGCAAAATCAACTTCATCCAAACCGCTCGATGAATCTGCACAGATTTATAAAGTAGTGAAGGAATCTGCCCAACAATTGGGGTTGAAGTTGGAGGAGGAATAAAAACGTTAATAAAATGAGCGAACTATTGTCTAAAATATCGTCTTATAATTTATACAATTATCTTCTTGTAGGTTTTGTATACAATATGTTATTATGCCATTATACCCAACTTGGATATGTGGACGAGAGTATTTTAAAGACTCTCATTGTGTGCTATGTGATGGGATTATTTATTGCCAAATTAGCATCTCTTTTTTTGGTAACCACTTCTTATTCGGCTTCATTGGAATAATAAGAAGTTCTTAAAATGGAGAAATAAAAATGAATATTTGGAAGCATCATTTAAAGATGCAAAAATACCTATTCTTTTGGAGGAAGCTAATGTTTGTAGAAATATTGCTATGGCCATATTCGTGTTTTTCATATGTCTCTTATATGATAAATACGTTTCAATATATATATCTATGATAGTTGCAGAATGTTTGTTTTATGTCATAGCTTTTTTCATTTGTATTTTTTCCTATAAAAAGAAAATTCGACAAATTAGTGACCGAATAGATAAAAGCCGCTCTGCATAGTTTAGAGCGGCTTTACAAATTACGATAAAAAACGATTTATAACATCAGTTATATCAGTTAGCACCTCAACATCACCATTCTCGTTTATGTAAATATGACCATTACTAGTCTTTCTTTGATAAACAGGTTTATCTTTAGTAGATAGATTATTGTTACCTTTACAATATTCAGAAGTACTATAGCGACTATCAACTGTTCTTACATCATCGCTTGACAGAGACTTTTCGGGGATGATATTCAATTTATTTGTTTTTCCATCCTTCATCGATGAAAACAAATCAACAGAAAAGGATGATTTCAAACCATGATGAGGGCAAATAAGAAAATCTACTCCATTTGCTAACTCTGTTCTAATGGATTCTGCATAAGAATTTCTTATGGATGTTTTTTTATTAAGAAATTCACCCATTGCCAACTTCTGCAAATCTCCAGGTAAGAAAACACGATAATTCCCGAATGACAAGAAGGATACTATACTTACGTTATTTGTATAACTCTCATTGAGAAGTTCTGAGTTGTTTTCAACATCTAATGGCCATAAATAACCTATTTTAAGATGTTCACTATCAAAACTTCTTAACGGTAAATTTCTTCCTATCTTCATTCGTTTTAAATATTTCACATCAGGATCGTCAGGAGTTGTAATTTTTCTCCAATTAATATTTTGAGGATTTCCATTCGGTGATTTAGAATTGGGCGTTGTCAACAAATGTGCATAAAAATTTTTATCAAATTCCTGTATATCAGAAATATGATCTTTGTGTGGATGACTAACAATTAATTGACTAATACCATATCTATTATTTCTATTTTTCAATCTATGCTCTCCTCTTTTTTCATATAAAGGTAAAAGAAAATCATTAACTGGTGAAAAGTTATTTCCTTTCCCAATATCAAATACTATTCGAGTTGTTTGATGTTCCGCATAAACACAAAGTGCGCTTCCGACATTAAATACTACTAATTTCATATATTTACCCTCTTGGTGGAAACGGATCATTGCCATAAGAATCCTTTTGGCGAATACGACCATCTTTTCCATGAATTACTAACTCTGATTGCATATTCCGTGCAATCGTACGGGCTACAACCATAGCTTCTCTCTGAGTATCGGTAACCTTTGTATATCGAGAATTACCCTCCCCTTTCACTCCCCATTTAGTACCAACGGGGACAACATGCTGATTTTTCTTTATCATAAGAAAACTTTTAGCATTAATAAATTGTTAATGAAATACGGCGACAAGAACTTGCCGGAGGGTTGTAGATAGGCAACAAAGGAGGCTGAAATTTGTAAAAACCAAATAAAAGCCTTACCTTTGCAGCGTATTTGTAAGAACGACAGGTGACTATTCTGTCGGAAAATATTACAACCATATTAAATTTTCTGGAAGGAGAGGTTACTTGGCGGTGCTTTCTCCTTCTTTTTTATAGTCACAGTACTACTATTTCATCGGCCTAATCTATATTTACGTTCAACAATGTTTCAAGTTCACTCAATGCTGATTTGCGGCATTTGCGGATTGGTGTAAAATCCATTTCTCCAACAAATCCTTTTATACTTATGCCTTTCAAGTAAACTTTGTTAGCCCGTTTGAACAGAGTTTGGATTTTGTTAAAGGCATTATCACCTGATAACTTTGGAACTTCATTCAGTTTCAAATATCTGGAAAGTCCTGCTATGTCATCCAAAATCCAGTCCTCTATCATACGTTCCACTTTAATCTGGCAGAAGTTCTGTATCTTCAATGCTTTTACTTCACGTTCCACCTTCTTCCAATCAACGATGGGGCGTTCTGCAAATTCAAAGACATCGGTGTCGTAGCTGCAACAAACTGCTTTCACTTCCATACCTTTCTTGCGAGCCTTAGGACAAATCTCATTTTTAAGCTTGCCTATAACCTTGCTTGTATATCGGGACACACCTTTTAAATTCTTCACTTCACATGAATGAACGGGAGTAGAAGAATGATTCCGATAGTATTCCAACAGGCCTTCGAAGAATATCTGGTCCGTGTCTCCTTCGACGAATATAACTATATGTGATTTTGATTGTCCTTTTCCCATTACTTGAAATATTCGTTAATCAACTCATCGTTACAATCCATGTCAAGTAACATCTCAAACATATATTCACCCACAGAGACTTCTTCCGCTGATGCATTCTTCAATACCTTGGCTACCTTATTGGGTTTGAGGCTTCGAAAATCGGCAACCCCCAATTCGGTAGGAATACCAAATTTCATCTTAGTCGGCTCCAAATACTTAATCAAATAAGGTGAATGGCTTGTAATCAGCACTTTGGTATCGCCCGCTAATTGCACAATTGCCGTTAACAGGTTCTGCAATAGTCTTGGATGTACGGAATTCTCCAACTCTTCCAACAAAAGCAATGGAATCTTATTTATTTCCGCAGCTATCACCAAAGTTAGGATAAAGAATATTTTCTTTGACCCTGAAGAAATGCGACTGATGGAAGTATATTGGTTATTGTATCTTTCCTTTACACGAACATCGTAAAAGGTTTCCGGTAAACGGAAAGGCAAATCTTTCGTTTCCTCCTCTTCTACATCTTTACGTAAATCTATTTGTACAGGTTCAAAATCCTCAATTGTTACCAATAGTCCCGTTACTACATCTTTCAGTAATTCGTATTTATTGGGAGCAAGTTTTTTCAAACTATTTAGATAATAGCCAACTTTGGACTCACGAGGATAATCCAAACTTAACTCATTCACATCATCGTCCGGTGCTATCATGTTAAACAAGCTATCCGGATGTTGCAAAGTGCCTATTTCCCGAACATCCAATCTGTTCAATTGACGAATAGAGTCAATATAGAAAAGGTCATCAAAATTAGCCAATTTATTTAATGCCAATATATTGTTATCGACAAGAAGTTGTTTGGAACAACGGCCAGTTGGTGAAGCCAAATAATAAGCAACATTCGTATCTTCACGATTGATATAACTTCTGAACTTCAAGTCATCATCTGATTTCATTCTTAAGTATTCACCTATAATTCTGGCGCCATCATCTTTTGAGGTCTTCCACCACTCAAAAGAATAGCCGTAAACAAAGCTGAATGTTTTCTCTCCATTAGAAAATTCTCCTTCCAATTCAAAAGAAACGGAGTACCTTCCAAAGCTGTATTAATGGGTATGAGAGAACGATTGCGCATCAATGATAACTTTCTCTTTAAAGAAGCCTCCATAAAAAAGACACCGAAATCAATGGCACGAAGCACATTACTTTTGCCATAATTGTTAGGCGCAATCAATGCACTTAAATCATCCAAAGATATTTCGACATCCTTCAGATTGAAAATACCCGAAATTTTTATTTTATTGAGTTTCATGCTTCACTTATTTTAAGTTTGTGCAAAGATAGATGTATTTTTCAACACAACAAATAATATGGTAAATTTCTTTTCGTTTTTTATTTTATTTAGAGCTAATCACAAAATATCTGCCTTTTTCAAGAAACATTTCTTTGCGTAATAACACACATCGATTTTACATGAAAAGATTTCAGAACTTGAATATAGAACGGATGGTTTACTTGTTTAGATTACATTCAAACGACCTAATGCATCTGCTAACTTAGTCACCAACTTAGGCACTAACTCAGACACCAACTTAGACACTACCCAGAAAACTACCCAGAAACTTTCCAAGATGCAGAAAGATATTTTGGCTTACTTGGCGATAAATCCTGCTGCATCTCGTAAAGATTTGGCCTTACATATAGATAATTCAACAGAGGATGGTATCAAGTATAATCTTGATCGCTTAAAGAAATTAGGACTTATACAACGTGAGGGTGCTGCCAAAGGTGGACATTGGAAAATTGTAAATGGTAATGAGTGATTGCTGAAAATAAGCAAGATTAAAAAAGGTCACAAAAAAAGGTCACAGTGATGACCTTTTTTATGACCTTCTTTTCGATGTTTATAGATGGTTTGTCTACATAATCCTCTACTCAGCTTGCTGATTCCAGTGTACACTCCACCCGTGTGATTTATCACTTCGGGGAATTAGGCTCCCCAACTATGTTTTTGTGTGGATAACGGGCAAGCCCGAACGTAGAAATGGGATGGAAAAAGAGATACCGCATTGACCTCTCGTTTCAGGTGGTGCAATGCGGCTTTTCTTACGCTTAATAGGAAGTGTTATCCCCAAATATGGAAAAGCTTTTTGTCAAGATTACGGGTGACGAACTCCATGGGAAGCTTGGCATAGAGTTCGGTTGTTCTGATGGAAGAATGTCCCATCATTACCTGCAAAACTTCCTTAGGGATTCCTTCGCCTAAACTGATGGTACAGGCAAAGGTGTGGCGGGCCACATGGGTGGTCAAAAGAAAACTGCAACCGAGAGCCAAACCGACACCTTTCAGGAATTGGTTGTACTTTTGGTTGGAAGTGATGTGAAGTTTGTAGTCGTTCCGTTCCAAAATCTTTTGGGTATAGGGAAGGATTGGGGTGATGAATTCCTCTCCTGTTTTCATTCGATGCCCATCAATGTAAGCATGCCCATCTACCGTGATGATGTGCTGGGTATAGTCGAACGACTTGGCATCGCTATACGCCATGCCCGTAAAAATTTGGAAGAGGAAGAAGTCAAGGTATTTATTGGCTACTCTGTCTGCAGACTCTTCACGAATGGCAATCAACCGTTTTATCTGGTCTTTGGTGAGATGTGGGCGTTTGCCCTTCTCACCACGTTTGTCTTGGAAGCGGTTGTATGGATTCTCTTTGATAAGCCCCAAACGGAAGGCTTCGCTGACGTAACTCTTGAATCGTTTGTGATAATTGTGGATGGCTGCCTGACTACGTTCAATGAGCTTGCCTGTAGATGTGTAAGTCTCTTCTTCACGAATGAACATATCAAATTCATAGATGTGAGTAAGGGTTACATCATCGAATGTCTTGAATTTGCCGAAACGCTGAAGGGCTTTATAAGTGGTCAAATGTCCCTTGCGCGTTCCTTCTCTCATTTTGCGGGATTGAATACGTTCGCGCATCCATGCCATGAAGTTGCGTCGGTTGCTGCCATCTGATGACAGATAGGTTTTGAATTGTTGGGTGGTCATATCGTCACCATTTACTTCCATAGCAATGATGATACGTTCAAACTCCGTTACCTTCTTTTGAATCTGTTCGTTGAAAATGGCTGCCTTGGGATGGTTGATTACCTTACCATCCAGCCATTGAGTGGCATTCAGAAAGATACCGATTGAAAAGTAGAAACGTTCACGACCCAGACAGACAACGATTTCTACGGCTGCACAAGTGGTATCACTTGGCTCAGCGGAAATTTCTGGTTGTTAAGTTTTAAAATTAGCTACCTTTGCTTACCTTTGTTTTATGAAACCCGAACGACTCCTTCGTGCCATCCTTCCGGATGTGCTTATAGACAACTTTGATATT
>ENA-OQKK01000442-OQKK01000442.1-human-gut-metagenome-genome-assembly--contig:-NODE-442-length-10456-cov-2.034272_pt1 | contig 10456 bp, 13 predicted proteins | sample MGYA00242648_ERZ504797 | MGnify/ENA primary metagenome ERZ504797 (study PRJEB26092, sample SAMD00036412) | human gut metagenome | host: Homo sapiens | study: EMG produced TPA metagenomics assembly of... | reverse complement strand
TAGCCTGATCGTCCATGTAGTAGGAGTCGGAGAAAGCGACTTCCTTCTCGCGCTCGGGCGTGTTGGTGATAGCCGCGATGGAGACGTCATACTTGGCGCCCGAGGCAACGCCCGGAACCAGCGTGTCGAAGTCATTGTTGACATACTCGACATCCAGGCCCAGCTTGTCGGCGATAGCCTTGATGAGCTCAAGGTCAAAGCCCTGATAGTCGCCGTTGCCGTCCTTATACTCAAACGGAGCGTATTCGGCAGAGGTGCCGACGGTCAGCGTACCGTCCTTGACGAGCGCGTACTCCTTGGAGCCGTCGACCTTCTCGACCTTCACGTCGTCAGAGCCGTTGGAACCGGCATCGGAACCAGAGGTGGCGTTGGACGAGCCGCAGCCCGTCAGAGCGAGGGCGAGCGCCATAGCACCCGTGGCGGCAAATGCGCCAAGCTTCTTCAGCTTCATAATCAGTCTCCTTCCAATGACCCCACGTGATTCAGAGGTCTGCAAAAACTGTGGGTTATTATGCACCCGCTTGGAAGAATCTGCAATTAGAAAACTGATTGAAACAAACCCATAACGTGAATGAAGCACTCCACTTTATGGCAACCATTACTGCTGCAACGACCTTAACAGTTTGATTTCAGCCGCATAACCTGCAAGTTCGTTCGGTGTCTCCAAAATGAATGGCAATGCGCGCAAGCGGCCATTCGATACAATATTCTGCATAACTCGCATACCGCCGCCAAATTCTTCACTACCCAGGTAGCCCTTACCGATGCACTCGTGGCGATCCTTGTGGGCGCCGCAGGGGTTCTTGGAATCATTGATATGCACAGCGCGCAGGCGCTCGATACCCACCACCCGATCAAACTCGTCGAGCATGCCGTCAAGATCGTGGACGATGTCATAGCCAGCATCATTCACATGGCAGGTGTCCAGGCAAACGCCCAGCTTGCCCGAAAGCTCAGGACGCTTGTCGCAAACGCCCTCGATGATGAGCGCCAGCTCCTCAAAGCTGCGGCCCACCTCGGTGCCCTTGCCGGCCATGGTCTCGAGCAGCACCGTCGTCTGCTGGCCCTCAAACATCACCTTGCACAGAGTTTCGACGATCATCTGAATGCCAGCGTCGGAGCCCTGCCCCACATGCGCACCGGGATGGAAGTTGTAGTAGTTGCCGGGCAGTGCCTCCATGCGCCGCAGGTCCTCTGCCATGGCCTCCAGGGCAAACTCGCGCGCCCGCTCTTTGGCCGAGCAGGGGTTATAGGTATACGGAGCATGAGCCACGAGCGGACCAAAATCGTTTTGCTCCATAAGCTCGCGCAGGGCTGCCACGTCATCCATGTCAAGGTCTTTCGCCTTGCCGCCGCGCGGGTTGCGCGTAAAGAATGCAAAGGTATTGGCGCCAATGGACAGCGCCGTCTCCCCCATCGCCCGATAGCCCTTCGTCGTGGATAGGTGACACCCGATCGTCAGCATCCCCAGCTCCCCCTCATCTGTTGCGGTGAAATAGTTCCTGTCGATGCCCTATTCTGCCGCAAACAGGAACTATTCCACCGCAAGTTATAAAAGGGTCATGAGGAGCGCGTTTTGCCGAAGGCCTTAAGCGCCGCCGTCACGGGGCCGGGCTGAAAACGGCGGCGTACGGCGTCCAAGCGCCCGGGGATATCGATGTGCTGCGGACAATGCCGCGCGCATTTGCCGCATTTGACGCAATTGCTCACAACTTGGGCTCGCTTGTGCGCACCGCGCTCGCCGTAAAGTACTGCGATAGACCCGTAAACCAGCTGTGCGCATAGCTTGCGTTGTAGGCGGCAAAACACCCAGGGATATTGATGCCTTTAGGGCACGGCATGCAATAGCCACATCCCGTGCAGGGCACGCGATTCGATTTTTCAAACTCCGTCAGCACGTGCGCGATGGCATCGAGCTGAGTAGCTGTCATCGAATCCGGCAGGGCTCGGTCAGCCAGCGCCGCGTTCTCATCCACTTGCGCGGTATCGGTCATACCCGAAAGCAGCATCGTCACCTGAGGATGATTCCACACCCACGAAAGCCCCCAGGCGGCAGGAGTGCGCAAATGCGGGTCACGGGCGCCATCGAGCACGGCGCGGGCCCGCGGCGGTAACTTGCCCGCTAGACGACCGCCCAGCAGCGGCTCCATCACAAACACCGCGAGCCCGCGCTCCGCAGCCACCATGAGCCCTGCCGTTCCCGCTTGGTAGCGCTCGCCGGCATAGTTGTACTGGATCTGGCAAAAATCCCAATCGTACGCGTCAAGCATCGTCAGAAAATCCGCCGCGCTGCCGTGATACGAAAACCAATCTGGCGAATGCGCCCCGCCGCCTTTTGACGCGCAATCCAGTCCTCGATGCCCAGCGCCACCACACGTTCCCACTGAGCGGGCGAGGTGATGTTGTGCATAAGGTAATAGTCGATATGGTCGGTCCGCAGCCGACGCAGCTGCTCATCAAAGAAACGGTCGAAATCCCCCGTGCATACACACGAGGCGTGCGGCAACTTAGTCGCCAGCAACACCCGGTCGCGCAGCCCCAAGCGCTCAAGTGAGGCGCCCACGCACACCTCATTACCGGGATAGAGGTACGCGGTATCCAGATAATTAATCCCCTGCTCCACCGCACGGGAGATGATGGCATCGGCTGTCTTCGCATCCGGATGGCCCGGCGCACCGGGAAACCTCATACAGCCCAGGCCCAGAGCAGATATTCGGTTACCACTTTTGGAGTCAACGCGGTATTGCACGGACCCTCCCTTCGCCATCAGCGCTCGGCAAGGCGAAACACAATGGTCACGCGGCCGAAACATCGTGGAATCGCAATCGAGAACGTATCGTAACGCAGCAGAAATCGAGCTGTCACGGCACCGCATTAACATCAGCAAAAAGCCCGATGAAAGGAGCCACCCATGCCCGCGCTCGACCTTTGGAACCTCGCATCCCAGCTCAAAAGTACCGATTATCGCTGGGTTGACCTCACCCACACGCTCTCGTGCGACACCCCGCACTGGTTTTGGCTTTGAGCCGTGAGTTCCCATGCGTTTGTTTTTCTAAATACGGCTATCCGGCACACGCAACATGCTCCGGCAACACCAGAGTTGAGGCTAACTTTAAGACCCCACGATCTCGTCCTCATCATCGCGACAAAGGACGACGCCGGCGCTTCCCAGCGCAGCGACAGCAATCAGAGCCCCCACAACGACAGGAGCAGCTCCGCACGAGCCCTGCATGCCCGCGACAAGCGCGGCCGTAGGACCAAGACAACCCAGTGCAAGTGCGACGGCGGCAATAGCGATAATACTCGAGCGTTCATGGGACCACTTCCTCCACGGGAAAGACCTTGCTTCTCATGACTTAGTGTGCCCCGCGCCCATATGCCCAACGTAGTGCCACGGTAAGGGCTCTGTTAACCCAAGCGCATATATAAAACAGGCGCCTTTACGTTGCCCGAAAGCTCGGTAAAGACGCCCGTCAGTCGCATCTAAATCGGTGACCGAAAGATTACCAACCGGTGTAGTAATCGGTAGTTCCGGCTGCGCAGCCCGAATCGTAGACCTTGCACTCGCCCTTAGAGCCCGTAAAAGTCGAGCCCTGGGCCTTATCGCCCGCAGCCACGACGTAGTAGCCGTCAGAATCACGCCAAAAGCCCTCGGAATCCTGCGTCCACTCGCCCGTGCGGTGATGGTACAACACATTGCTGCTGTAGTAGGTCTCACGGCGGCCATTGTAGTTGTTAACGCCACCGGAGCGCGTCAGGCCCGAGCCGTTCGCATAGAAAGCAGCGGCAACGTAAGACGAACCGTAACCGGCGTTGTAATACGAAGCCTGAGCGGCCGCGGCCGCGGCCTCGGCGGCCTCAAGCTCAAGCGCCTCGCGCTTAGCATCCTCGAGCGTGGCGCGCAACTCATCGAGCCCGGTCGACTTGGCGTCGACCTCCTCCATCGTCAAAAGGCTGCCCGTGCCGTCAATGCACTCATTAAGCACGGCACGCTCGTCATCGGTGGCGTAGTCGCCATACATGTTCATGATAATTTGGGCGCGAACTTCCAAAGAGTCGCGCTTGGCCTCCATAGAGGCGTTCCACTCCTGCATGGAGCCAAAACCGTCGCCGCGATAATCGACGGGCTGCATCAGCGTCGTCTCGGAGGACGGGGACCCAACCGCGTCGGACAGCGTGGCCGCGTGGGCCTCGGTTGCGCCGGCACCCACCAAAAGCGCCACAGCAAGCGTGGCAGAAAGGGCGGCGGCCTTCGGTTTTCGTGAATCGATCCTCATGTAGCTGGAAACCTCCGTAGTGCGTTTTTGCTGCGTTTAAGCTGCGTGTGATTCGATCGCGCTGCATAGTACCCCGAGCAATTCGCGACCTCGCGGTTTTTTCTCAAAAGGTGCACGTCATTTGCGTAAAACTCACATTCACTTAACAGGAGTTTTCCATATCTAGATTGGATATTCGAACGCTAAAAGACCTGTTTTTTAGGCATTCCTATGCAAAAAGGCGTCTGCGCAAACATTGTTCGCACAGACGCCTTGAGCAGGCATTTTATGCAGTTATACCTATCGAGTCGCAAGGGGTCCTTGCACAAGTCGCCTTACTCGTCCAGCGCGGCGAAGGCCTGCTTCAGATCCCAAATGATATCCTCGGCGTTCTCGGTACCGATAGAAAGACGGATCGTGGAGGGCGTGATGTTCTGCTCGGCGAGCTCCTCGGCAGAGAGCTGGGAGTGCGTGGTGGTAGCCGGGTGCACGACGAGCGACTTGACGTCGGCCACGTTGGCGAGCAGCGAGAACACCTGCAGATGATCGATGAACTTCCATGCAGCTTCCTGGCCGCCCTTGATCTCGAAGGTGAAGATCGAGGCACCGCCGTTGGGGAAATATTGCTTGTAAAGCTCATGATCGGGGTGCTCAGTCAGGCTCGGGTGGTTCACCTTGGCGACGTGGCTGTCACCAGCCAGGAACTCAACGACCTTCTTGGTGTTCTCGACATGACGGTCAACGCGCAGCGACAGAGTCTCGGTGCCCTGGAGCAGGACCCAGGCGTTGAACGGGCTGATGCAGGCACCCTCGTCACGCAGCAGGATAGCGCGGACATAGGTCGCGAAGGCGGCAGGGCCGGCAGCCTCGGCAAACGAAACACCGTGGTAGGAGGGGTTGGCTCAGCGATCTGGGCGTACTTGCCACTCGCCTTCCAATCGAAGTTACCGCCGTCGACGATCACACCGCCCAGCGAGGTACCGTGGCCGCCGATGAACTTGGTTGCAGAGTGGACGACGATGTTGGCACCATGCTCCAGCGGACGGAACAGATACGGGGTGCCGAAGGTGTTGTCGACGACAACCGGCAGGCCATGCTTCTTGGCGATCTCGGAGATGGCGTCGATGTTGGGGATGTCGGAGTTGGGGTTACCGAGCGTCTCGAGATAGATGACCGTGGTGTTGTCCTTGATGGCGCCCTCGACCTCGTCCAGGTTATGGGCATCGACGAAGGTGGTCTCGACACCAAACTGGGAGAGCGTGTGCTCCAGCAGGTTGTAGGAACCGCCGTAGATGGTCTTCTGGGCGACCACGTGGTCACCGGCCTGGGCGAGGGCCTGCAGGGTATAGGTGATGGCGGCGGCGCCAGAGGCGACGGCGAGGCCAGCAACGCCGCCCTCGAGCGCAGCGATACGGTCCTCGAAGACGCCCTGGGTGGAGTTGGTCAGACGGCCGTAGATGTTACCGGCGTCGGCAAGACCAAAGCGGTCGGCGGCGTGCTGGGAGTTGCGGAACACATAGCTCGTGGTTTGATAGATAGGCACAGCACGGGAGTCGGATGCAGGATCGGCGCTCTCCTGGCCAACGTGCAGCTGCAGGGTATCGAAACCAAAGGTGTGCTCGGGGTTGTTGATAAACTGGCTCATGATGATCTCCTTGATCGAAGAAAGTAATAAGAGTAAGAGAAGTAAGTCGCTGTCTCCTGATCACGCCGACGGGCGCAAACAGGAGCCCGGCATTCGTCTTGGTAAGCAATTCATATGCGGGCCTCCTTTCGCATCCCGGTTCCTTGGTCGGCTTAATTACCTACCGCCTTTGTGTGTTTTGAATAGTACGAGCATTGTTTTGCTCGGTCAATCACTTAAAAGCGCTAACTTGTTATCGGTTTTTTAGATAGCTATCGAAAGGATGGGCGCCGATGACCCTCCAGCAACTTCGTTTTTTGATCGCCGTGGCAGAGTCCGGATCGATCAACGCCGCAGCCCAGCGCCTTTATACGGCACAGTCCAACATCTCAAACGCTGTCAAAAGCCTGGAACAGGAGCTCCATCTGGAGATCTTTACGCGCTCCAGCCGCGGCGTCACGCTCACCAACGACGGCACCGAGCTATTGGGCTATGCGCGCCAGGTCGTAGAGCAGGCCGACATGCTCGAGGCACGCTACGAGGACGGCGGCACACCCCCAGGCGCGCCTTGCCGTCTCGGCCCAGCACTACGCTTTTCGGTCAAGGCCTTGTCAACGTCGTCGAGCGCTGCCGCGACAGTAAGTTTGAGTTCATCATGCGCGAGACCACCACCTCGCAGATCATCGACGACGTCCGCGCATTTCGCAGCGATATCGGCATTCTGTACCTGGATGACTTTAACGCCCGCGTTCTGTCAGAAGGCCTTCGCCGATGCCCGCGCAAGCTTCCATCCCCTCTTCGACGCGACGGTCCACGTCTTCGTTAGCGAACGCCACCCGCTCGCACGCCGCCCTCAGCTGTCCCTTGCCGACCTCACGCCCTATACGCGCTACAGCTTTGAGCAGGGAACCTCAAACTCCTTCTATTACGCCGAGGAACCTTTTAGCTATATCCCTTGCGACCGCAACATACGAATCTCGGACCGCGGAACACTTACTAACTTACTTATCACGTCGAACGGTTACACCCTGTCGACCGGTGTCCTTTCCAATGAAATGCAGTGGGGTATGGCATCGATCCCGTTAGCAGACGCCCCAACGATGCACGTAGGATATATCATGCACGACGAGCGCAAGCCCTCTCCTCTCTTGCGGCAATACCTCGACGAGCTCAACCGCATCATCCATGCCAACTAACTGTCGGAAGACGGGATAGAAATCGTAAATTGCTAGCCCCCGGCAGGCATGGCGCTACAATGGTCACTCACACGAAGCGTACCCAACGAAAGGAACCATGTGAAGGTCATCATCTATACCGACGGCTCGGCCCGATCAAATCCGGGACGCGGCGGCTACGGCGCCGTGCTCAAGTACACCAACCCCGCCGGCAAGACCTTCACCTCCGAGCTTTCGCGTGGCTACGCCAAGACCACCAACAACCGCATGGAGCTCATGGCGGTCATCGTGGCGCTCGAGGCACTTAACCGCCCCTGCGAGGTCGAGGTCCATTCCGATTCGCAATACGTCGTCAACGCCTTCAACAAACACTGGATCGACGGCTGGAAAAAGCGCGGGTGGAAAACTGCCAACAAGCAGCCCGTCAAGAACCGCGACCTGTGGGAGCGCCTGCTTGCCGCAAAGAGCAAGCATAAGGTGGAGTTCATCTGGGTTAAGGGGCATGCCGGTCACGAGCTCAATGAGCGCTGCGACGAGCTCGCCACCACCGCGGCCGACGGAGCCAACCTCGATATCGACACCGGCTTTAGCGAGAGCGACCTGTAACGGCGTTTTCGCACGCTTTTATGTCCTCCCGCGCTACACTCGTCCTGTAGGCCAAACAACGCAAGGGGGACACATGCTGCGCATCGCAACCATCGGCACATCCATGATCACCGACGACTTTATCCAAGTCGTCAATGCCAACGACCAGGCTACATTCGTAGGCACGCTCTCGCGCGACGCAGATCGTGGCGCCGCCTTTACCGCCGAACACGGCGGCGAACGCAACTTCACCGCACTTGACGAGCTTGCGTCCGCCGACGACGTCGACGCCGTCTACATCGGCAGCCCCAACGCGCTCCATCACGAGCAGGCGCTCGCCTGCATCGCCGGTGGCAAGCACGTCATCGTCGAGAAGCCCTTCTGCGCCACCGAAGCGCAGGCACTGGAAGTCTTCCGCGCTGCCGAGGCAGCAGGCGTCGTGGCCCTCGAGGCCATGCGCCCGCTTCACGACCCCGCCTTCCACGCCATTGAGGACGCTCTGGGCGAGATTGCGCCCATTCGCCGCGCCTCACTGCGCTTTGGCAAGTATTCCTCACGCTACAACGAAATCCTCGCTGGACGCGCCACCAATATCTTCGACTGCAATATGGCATCGGGTTCCCTCATGGACATTGGCGTCTACGCCGTCGAGCCCATGGTCGAGATTTTCGGCATGCCCTCTGGTCTCACCAGCATGACCACGCTGCTCGACCCCTCAACGCAAGAGCTCACCCATGGCCCCATCGACGGTTGCGGTTCCATTCTCGCCAGCTATGGCGGTGGCCGTATCTCCGTCGAGCTCGCGCACTCCAAAATTACGAATGACCTGCTGCCCTCGCAGATCGAAGGCGAGCGTGGCACTATCCAGATCGACCATCTGTCCACGCCCCGCAACGTCCGCATCGACTATCGCGGCGACGTCGTACGCGGCTCGGCGACCGAGGCACCGCGCGAACAGGACGACAACGGCCGCGCGCTCGACCTACCCAAAATCGAGCAAACACTATGGAATACGAACTCATAGACTTTGTCACCGCCATCGGTAACATCGATAACGTTAAGGAAGAGATCTGGGAGACCCCAGCGGGACGCCACGAGCTCGGCCACTACCGCGATGTCACGCTCGTCTCGCTCCGCATCATGGATGCCGTGCGTCAGCAGGCCGGCATTACCTTCCCCGCCGATTCAGTCAAGCAGGCCTAGCGATGGGCCTCTTCGATACGTTCTTCTCCAGCGTCACCGGCAGCAGTCGAGAGCCTCAAAAACCATCAAACATCGAGCTCGAGCTGCGCCGCAGGCTTACTGTGCTCGCAAGCGACGAGGCCACTCAAGACACTCCGCAGCGCTATTTTCTGCGGTGGGAGGGCCAAGTCCAGGGCGTTGGTTTTCGCTTTACCAACACCAACCTCGCGCAGGCACGCGCACTCACCGGCTGGGTGCGTAACATGGAAGACGGCTCCGTCGAGATGGAGATACAGGGGGGCTCCGGCAAACATCCTATCTCATCTCGAGGCGCTTCATGCCTCCTACGAGCGCATGGGAACGCGTTTTCGCCTCGCAGACGCCCAGGCCCGAGCCCCACTTACCAATGAAGACGGTTTCAGTCCTCGTTATTAGTATTGTGTGCTAAATACGGTATCATTTACCTACGACCGTTGACAGAAAAGAGGCGAGGCGCATGGCGGTGCAAAGAAGAAACACCAAGCAGCGGAAGCTGGTTCTTGACGCCGTGCGCCAAAGCTATAACCACCCCACCGCCGATGAGATCTACAACGCCGTGCGCGCAGGATGACAAAATCAGCCGCGGTACGGTCTACCGCAATCTCAATCTCTTGGCCGACGCCGGGGAGATCCTCTCCATCAAGACACCGGGCGGCAGCCGCTTCGATCGCACCATCGAGCCGCATGCGCATATCATCTGCACCTCGTGCAGCCGCGTCATCGACGTACCGCTCCCCTTCGATGCCCAACTCGACGCCAAGGCGTCCGAGCAAATCGGCTGGAACGTCACCTCGCACTACACCATCTTCGAGGGCCTCTGCCCCAACTGTAGGTAGATTTTGGGACATGCCTACTCAGCAAGTAGACGACGCAGCTCTTCTTCAACCGCGCGCACGTAGCGGACACGGTCATTGACACCGCGCATGCTGGGATTGCAGTCCTCCATCAGATAGGGATGGCCCACCACGTTGAGCATGTCGCGATCGTTTTCGTTATCGCCAAACGCCATCATTTCGTTAGGTGAGATCCCCAGCGCGCAACCATAATCGGCAAGCGCGGACCCTTTGCCCGAATCAAAGCCGATAAAATCGGTCCATTCGGTTCCCGACGTCATCACGTCGACACGGTCGCTAAAGAGGCGCTCGAAATACTCCAGCGCCGCCGGCTGCTCTGTCTCGGGCGTTTGAAACGCAATCTTAATGACATCCTCGTCGATGTCCTCGGGACGGTCGACCACCGCCACATCGCAGTGGACCTCATAGCGCAAATGGTCGACGAACGCATCGTTGCCGCTCATGGTGTAGAGGTGCCCCTCGCACGAAAGGGTCACGTCGGCATGGGGAAAGGCGACCACGGCATTCGCGATATCCATAGCAAGGCTACGCTCCATGGAACGCTTGACAACGGCATGCCCCTCGCTCATCACCAGGGCTCCGTTTTCGCACACATAGGCGAGCTCATCGGCCACCGGGGCAAACAGATAGCGCAAGCTCGCATATTGACGGCCGCTCGCCGGCATAAACAACGATACCGCGACGATGCAGCTCATCGATGAGCTCAAAGGCCTCGGAACGCGGCTCGCGCTCCCCCGGACT
>ENA-OQKK01000441-OQKK01000441.1-human-gut-metagenome-genome-assembly--contig:-NODE-441-length-10477-cov-4.084155_pt1 | contig 10477 bp, 8 predicted proteins | sample MGYA00242648_ERZ504797 | MGnify/ENA primary metagenome ERZ504797 (study PRJEB26092, sample SAMD00036412) | human gut metagenome | host: Homo sapiens | study: EMG produced TPA metagenomics assembly of... | reverse complement strand
CCGGAAACATGATCTTTGTCATGTCAAACATTCCCATACCTTCCTCATAACCGGCATATCCCTGTAATACCGAGTTTGCTGCAAGCTGTGAGGTTGAGCCGATTAGTGAACACGCACCTCCGATAACGGCTGCTGTTCCAGCTGGGAAAATAACCATTTTTGAACGGATTTTTCCACATGAGTTTGCTGCTACGATTGCGATGATAGGCATCCAGATAGCAACTGTTCCGTTGTTACTCATAAATGCTGACATCAATGAACACACAGCACTTACCGTTACTATAAACCGCCTCTCCGTCTTGGCAAGAAAAGAATTTCCGATTTTTTCTCCTATCTTTCTTGCTATTCCGGTTTCAAAAAGTGCGGCACTTACAACACACATTCCGACTACCATCGGCCAGCCTGTTGCGCTGAATCCGCTATATACTGCGGATAAATCCATTTCTGGAATAAACATTGCCATTGCTACCGACCCCAGGATAGCAACCACGCTTATCGGCAGTCTGTTCCAGACGAACAAGCCCATTGTAATTAATACAATTATAATTGAAATGATACTAGAATCCATATTATATCCCCCGATATATTTTTATTTTAAATCTCTGCCCAGTCAGCACCCTTCCATTTCTCGTGCTCATATACTGACTTGTCGGCTACATATGGCCACTTTTTACCCTCTACGACTGCCAGACAGCCCTTGATACACATCTGTGCCATCTTGATAACCGCCTCTCTTGTCTGGGCTGCTGAGTGCGGACTTACGATAAGATTTCTGCAGTTCAATAACGGATCATCTGTTTTTGGTGGCTCGCTGCAGAATACGTCTGTTCCCGCACCGGCGATAACTCCGTTATTTAATGCTTCTACGAGATCTGCTTCGTTGATGATTCCTCCACGGCTGCAGTTTATTATAAGTGCCGTCGGCTTCATAACAGAAAGCTCCTTCTTTGAGATCATGTTCCTGGTCTGATCTGTGAGCGGTACATGGATTGATACCACATCGCTGTCCTTTAACAGCTCCACATAATCTTCATAATATTTAGCCCCATAGCCTTCTACCTGCTCTTTTGTCATAAAAGGATCATACGCTGCAATTCTCATTCCGCAGCCTTTGCAGATTTTGGCTGTTTCTCTTCCGATTGCTCCAAGCCCAAGGATTCCGACTGTCTTTCCCTCAAGCTCGAAAGCCTTCTTTGCTCCACGGATTTCCCAGTTTCCTTTGCACATCTCGTTCTGTGCCTCGATAAGATTCTTTGACAATGCAAAAATCATTGCTACCGCATGCTCAGCAACACTTCTGTTGTTGGCTCCCGGTGTGATGACCACCGGGATACCAAGCTCTGTTGCTTTTTTTACATCAACCGAATCATATCCTACGCCTGTACGTCCAATTACCTTGAGCTTCGGGCTGTTTTCTATAGCATTTGCATCACATTTTGCAATTCTTACAATAAGAGCAGCTGCATCCCTCATCTCGTCAAGATAATTGTTCGGATCCTGATTGTCAGCTACATATACATCAGCTATTCCATCTAAAAGCTGCATTCCTTCATGGCATACAGCCTGTGTCATTACAAACTTCATATTAATTCATCCTCCCCAGAGCTAGTTCATTCCTTTGTCAGCATTCTCTTTTAATACCTTTGCAAGCGCTTCCACACCCTCATCGCACAGATAGTTGAATGGACGTCTGCAATCGCCAACAGGATATCCGAGCATAGCAACCGCTTTTTTAACAACTGTGTTAGGATTGCCGTATTTGAATACCGCTCTGAAGCTTGCAATAGAATCCTGTGCTGCCTCTGCCTCCTCAAGCTTGCCTTCTTTGAAAAGGTTGTAGATGGATGAAAGAACATGTGGATAAACATTTGAGCATCCTGCTATTCCTCCGACTCCGCCTTCTTTTAACGCAGGAAGAATGAGTGAATCATTTCCTGATAATACATAGAACTTCTTGTCAAGTTCACGTGTCTCTGTGATATATGCCTTTAAGTTATCCCAGTCACCGCTTGAATCCTTAGCACCGATGATAAGGTCAACATCCTTTGCAAGCTTCTTTACTGTCTCAGGAAGCAGCTTGTTTCCTGTACGGGCAGGAATATTGTAAAGAACAATTGGAGTATCTACATGTTTGGCAACCTCTACATAGTGATCGTATAACTCCTTCTGTGACGCAACCGCAAAGCTTGGAGTGATTATTGAAAGGACGTCAGCTCCGAGCTTTTCTGCCTCCTTGCTCATCCTGATAGTATCCTGTGTTGAAATGCAACCTGATCCAGCATATACAGGTACTCTTCCTTTTACCTGATCAATTGCAGCTTCAAGGACTTCGCTATTTTTTCTTTTTCATTTAAGATATATCCTTCACCGTTTGTTCCAAATGGGAAAATTCCGTGCACACCGCCATCGATAAGTCTGTCAATCTGTGTTCTGAGCTCGTCAGTGTTGATGCTCTCATCTGCGTTCATTGGTGTTAAAATTGGTGTAATAATTCCTTTTAATTCTGTCTGTTTCATGTTTTTCTTCTCCTTTTAAACTTGTTTAATTTTGTTTATTTTTGATTTAATATTTTGTCTGCAATCTTTACCAGTACATCTTTGGTTCCGAACCCACCTGATTTGGATATTATCTGCTGCACAAATCCGTGATTTTTCAGATTGGAAACAACCACACCCTGTTCTATCTCACATACCGGTGTAATCTGGGTACAGCCTATCAGCTTCATATACCCCATCAAAGTATCGCCGCCTGTCATAAGTATTGTCGTATCCTGCCTATTTGCTGCCAGATGGTCAGCTATGTGTCCATGTGCCGTTGGAATCAGGGTTCTTACATCATTCATAGTCAGCTTATTTGCTTCCATAAAGCCCTTTTTGTCTTCTTCCCGGTCTATGGAATCAATGATGAGACATCTGTCTTTTTCACATTCTTCCTGCATTTTGCGCAAAAACTCCAAGCCCGCCTGCGTGCTGTAATAATCCTTCTGCAATTTTTGTTCTACGGTCATATGGATTCTTGAAAATCCGTGTTCTTCGGCATAGTCAAGCTGATTTTGCGTAATCATATTCAAGCTGCCACATTCCACAAGAAAATTTTCACTCTTCCTATAGCTTTGCGGCTTCACTGCATCAAATCTGAGCTTGTCGGCAAGCGCTTCCGCAAGTGCGGCACATCCGGCAATAATACAAAGCTCATCTTTTTCCTGCAATTCATCAAGCCTCGCTTCTATGTCTTTGTGTTTTTCCACATCGCAGATTACGATACGTTCATCGCTTTTTATATCATTCAAAGCTTCATTCCGCTTAACACAGGCACATTTCAAAGATGTCTGCTGTGCGATAATATCAGGTATGTACGACATCTTTACCGGTTCAAACGGATCCTGCCCGAATACACTTTTTTCAAGAAGCTGTCCCTGTATGTAGTGAGTTCCGTTTACCGTACAGCGGTCTATCTTCGGATACCCCGGCAGAAAATAAACTTTGTCGTGTCTGCTTCCGTCCAAAACTGCCTGAAGCTCACTTCCGATATTCCCGCGGAGCGCAGAGTCCGTCTTTTTGAAAATAATAGGAATCTTAATTGCTTTTGCCCATCCTGTAATATTTTTCACAGCATCATATGCCTTAGCTGCAGGCATTGGTCTGGTCTCAGAATCTATAACCAGAACCTCTGTTGTCTCATCTATATCCCCGATAGCTTCCGGCATTTTTGTAAATACCTGGGTGGCAATTCCCTTATTCACAAACTGGATTCCGGTATCCAATGCACCGGTAAAGTCATCTGCTATGATCAACAGCTTTACCATCGCATTTCCTCCCGCTATTTTTTGTTTACTGCAAGCTTTGTCGCATAGTCAATTGAATTTACAAGGCTTAACTCATTCGATTCGCCTTTTCCTGCAAGGTCAAAGCCTGTACCATGGTCTACCGATACCCTTATTACAGGAATTCCGAGTGTTACATTTACACCTGCTACAGCATCCCATTTCTTTAATTCTTTGTTGTATACAAAACCTTTAACCTTCAGAGGAATATGTCCCTGATCATGGTACATTGCTACAACTATATCATACCAGCCTCCGATTGCCTTAGAGAATATGCTGTCAGGCGGTGTCGGTTTTTTCTCAGGAATATTGATTCCTTCTGCCATTGCCTCATCTATTGCCGGCTGGATTTCCTCAATTTCCTCTGTTCCAAACAGTCCGTTTTCTCCGCAGTGTGGGTTAAGACCTGCCACACCAATCTTTGGATTCTCAATGCCTATCGCCTTGCAGGCATCATTTGCAATTCTTATAACTTCAAGGACTCTGTCCTTCTTTACCTTGTCACATGCCTGCCTGAGAGAAACATGCGTCGATACGTGTACAACCCTCAAATCCTCGTGCGCAAGCATCATTGTGTACTTGTCTGTATGGGTGTACTCTGCATAAATCTCTGTATGTCCCGAATAATGATGTCCTGCCATATTTATTGCCTCTTTATTTAAGGCATTTGTGACAGTTGCGTCAATCTCGCCGCTCTGCGCAAGCTCTATTACCTTTACGACATACTGAAAAGCAGCCTCTCCACACATCTTTGATACTTTTCCGAATATGTGTCTGTCCATGTTCACAAGATTCATGTCGTACACATCAATCGTTCCGTACTCAAACTTTGCAGCTTTAATATCGTTAATCGCATGAATCTTTATTTGTCCTTCTTTTCCTGCGATTTTTACTGCCTCTTCCATGCATGCAGCATCACCGATAATCACCGGACGACACTGCTCATATATTTCCGATCTTGATAACGCTTTTACTGAAATCTCAGAACCGTTTCCTGCAGGATCTCCCATTGTAATTCCGATAATTGGCTTTTTCATAGGTCCTCCTTTATTTTAACACCTTAAGATATATGTTTCTGATATCGTCAAGACTTAATTCTTTCATATTGTTTACAAGAAGTCTCTGCTGTTTGCTTCCGGCATCAACAAGGAAATCCAGGTCCTCCGGCTTAACACCGAATTCCTTTAAATCTGTTGGAATGTTTGTAACCTTTACAATGTCAGCAATCTGATCGATCATGTACTGTGCTTTCTCATCCTCAGATTTTCCTGCAAGCTCAGGGTAAACAGCATCGCAAAGTATTGCAAGTCTCTTGCTGCATGCGTCCTTGTTAAATTCCATAACATGTGCAAAAAGTATGGCATTTGATACACCGTGAGCAATGTGATATTTGCCTCCCAGTGGATATGAAAGCGCATGAACTGCTGTTGTTCCGCTTCCTGTAATTGCGACTCCGCCATAGAAGGCTCCGGTCATCATATTGCTTTTTGCTTCCATATTGTCCGGATTGTTATAAGCTTCCCTGATATTGTGGAAAATAAGCTTGGCTCCGGCTGCTGCATAGGTATCGGAAAACGGTGTTGCTTTCTTTGAGGTGAAGCACTCAACCACATGGGCCAATGCATCTACACCTGTTGCTGCCACAATTGATTTTGGAAGCTTTCTGATCATATTCGAATCCAATACCACATAGTCCGGAATCATACTGTCATTTACAATTCCTTTCTTTGACTGTTCCTCCGGAACCGCAACGATTGCATTGCAGGTTGCCTCAGATCCTGTTCCGCATGTTGTCGGAATCATAACCGTCTTAATCTGTTTCTTTGCAAGCATCGGATCATTGAGCAAATCTTTTATAGTATAGTCTGCATCTTTTAATACGCAGCAAAGCTTTGCTGCATCCATAACGCTTCCCCCACCGATTGCTATGATAAGATCACCTGATGTGTTCTCCACTTCCTTCATAACCTTTTCAACATCCTGATATGATGGTTCACAAGCAAGATCATCAAATACCTGATACTCTGTCTTGTTTTCCTCAAGAATGTCTGTCAGCAGATCTAAAAGTCCTGTTGAGCGAATGCCTTTATCAGTAAAAATTATTACTTTTTTTGCATTCTCTTTTTCTATTACCGCTTTCACATTCTCAATGCTTCCTGCTCCGCCAAAGATACATGACGGAATTTTAATCTGATAACTCATATATTACCTCTCCTTTGTTATATTGTTATTCTTGTGTTTTATTTTTGAACATCTCTTTGAACTAATCATATAATATCTGTTTTTTGTGACTCGTTCAACGCGTTGTTTTGTTATTTTTGTTCTATTTTGAAACATAAGTCGCATTTTATTTGTTGCATTTTGAAACATTCTGTAATACAATATGGTTGAATAGTAACAAAGCATCACTATCGCTATCTTTACGTTTCATTTTTAAACATTAAAATAACCACTTAACATTTACAAATCCCATAAGGAGAAATATATGCAGAAAACCAAGATTCTTGCAGTCGCCCCTTACGAGGGCATGGCTGACATACTTACCGATATAGCACAGTCGCGCGATGACATTGCTCTTACGGTCCAGACCGGCGATCTGTTCACCGGCCGTGATATAGCAATGCAGCTTGCACATAAAAATTACGATGTTATCATTTCGCGAGGTGGCACTGCAGAGCTTATACAATCTGCTGTTGAGCTTCCCGTCATAGATATATCCATCTCTGTTTACGATATACTTCTGAGCATCAAGCTTGCCGAGAGCTACAACGGAAAATTTGTAATTGCCGGTTTTCCCGGAATCACTGCAAATGCACATCTGCTGTGCGACCTGCTTCAATATGATATTGACATAATCACTTTCAAGGACTCGGCAGATGCAGTCAATCACCTTAAAAAAGCAAAAGAAAACGGCTGCACACTTGTCCTATGTGACGTGACCGGTGCCAGAGCCGCAAAGGATATCGGATTAAATTATAATCTTGTAACCTCTGGCAGGGAAAGCATAGAAAACGCCGTTGCCGAGGCTGTAAAGCTTGTGCACTCTTCCAATTATGTCCACAAGCAGAAGGATCTGTTCCAGTCGCTTCTGACCGAGGATGACCGCGAATTCTTAATTTACTCGCCTGCAGGTACTCTGTGGTTTTCAAGCATCGCAATAGATGAAATGAATACATCGTTGATGAATTTTGTACAGACATACATTAAGTCATTTTTGAAAGTTCCGAACCAGACCGTTTCGCATCAGATACGCGATAACGTCTATACTCTGTACAACCGCCACCTGATTTACGAGGACCAGAAGTACACTGCAATTACTATATGTAAGAGTCCTGCATTAACCGCCGAGGACGACCCTGGATTTCAGATTTACAATATTGACAACACCTCCTCCAACGACTTTGCTGACGCTTACAACGGAACCGGTAAAGCAGGCAAAATAGCGCAGATAGTAGAAGAATACGCTAAAAGCCATCTGCCTGTGCTTATTCTCGGAGAAAACGGAACCGGCAAAGGCAAGGCTGCATCACTTATTTACAAGCAAAGCAACTATAAGCACGCTCCATTTTACAGTATCGACTGTTCTCTGATAAAAGAGCGTAAGTGGCACAGCCTGCTAAACAATGAGAATTCTCCTCTCAACGAAGTGGACAGCACAGTATTTTTTGAAAAAGCCGATGCTCTTAGTCTGGAACAGATTGGTGATTTGTTTCAATATATAGACCAGACGAAGCTTTGCACGAGAATGAGACTCATAGTCTCGCTTTCCACCAACAACTACAATCAGCCTGCATTTGCCACAATACGCACCTTCATGGAGAACCATCTTTCCTGCCTTACCCTGAATCTCCCACCGCTTCGAGAGCGCATTGACGATTTTTCCGGTATAACCGCGCTCTATCTGCACCGGTTCAATGTCTCCCTCGGGAAACAGATAATAGGCTTTGATGTTGAAGCAATGGAAAAAATGCTCTCGTACAACTGGCCTAACAATCTCGACCAGCTGCAGCATGTCCTTAAAGAGCTTGTCACAATAACAAAGACACCGTATATCTCCTGTGACACTGTAGAAGCCATCCTGAAACAGGAGCCCGACTACGGACGCGTCTTTGATGATTCAGTAAAATTTGATGGAACTCTAGATGAGATAAATTATCAAATCATTCTTCAGGTGTTACACGAAGAACATGACAATAAAGAAAAAACCGACCAGGCGGCTCGGCATAAGCCGAAGCACACTCTGGCGGATCTTGAAGAACAATAATTAATGTTTAATCAATTTCTCCCTGTGGGATAAAAAACCTGAACATCAGCATTCTCGTCAAGCTCTATAAATACTCTTGTATCCTTGCCGACCAGTCCCTTAAAATGTCCGGTGAATTTCTCTCCGGACTGGGTTGTTCCGGTAACATCCATTTTGTATACGCTTCTGGCATCTGATGAGAAATCAATTGAATCATGGCTGCCAAGTGTGTTGACAGTCTGCTCTTTGCCATCGTTCCAGGTTACCTTGATATTCTTAACATTAAAATAAGTCTGGTTTATAAGCCGAATAGTTGTTGTCTCTTTTCCGTCCTGCGCTGCATAAATACAATTAGTACCTATTAACACTCCTGCCATGATAGTAACTAATGCAAACGTAGCAAGAACTTGTTTTTTTATTATTTTATTCATTTCTGAATACCTCCTTATAATGGCACTCCATTATCTTCGCGGATATTTTATCACAAGATATATTAATTAAACAATTGTCAATTAGTTCAAAACTTTTTTATTATTTTATGTTTTTTTGACACTTTTTCAAAGTATTGGACATTTTGTTTAATCCTACAAGATCTCTAATGCTTTAAAACACTAAGTTTATCGCAGGTGAGCTTTTCCTCAGACTTTCCCTTGTATTATAATTTCCCATAGTGTTTTATGAACTCTGTTAAGGAAAAAATGAGGGTAATTAAGAGCAATACCAATGTGCAAAATACACAAAAAAGTTCTTTTATATGAGCGTATTTAGATAAAAATGGATGATTTTAAGAAACGGGAGAAACTGTTATGGGATTGTTATATGCAATATTTTCAATTTTTATCACGCTAATTTTCCCAAAGCAAATTACGGATGTGATTTGTTATGGAAGACATCGTGATAGGGAAAATATAAAGAGTAAAAAAATATATTGTCTTATATATGTTTTTTGGACATTATTTTTTGGTTTGTTTTGTCTTATGATAGGTTCGGCATCAGGAGTAAATAATACATTTGATAGAGTTTCGGATTATTATGGATTGAATTTTGGCGAATATGATTATTTTGAGGCGGCATCCATATATGACGAGCATGATTATAAACATGAAGGTGATTTCACTCTTGTATACTATATCAGAAAAAATGAAGATAATTTAGATGATTTAATTAAACAAATTGTTCAAGAAAATAATTCTATATACAAAAGATATCAGCTCAATGAAATTGACGTGGTATATGAAACGAACGGTATTTATTACATATGTGAAAAGGGGAGGTGATTGCAAAGGTAGTAGTAGAAAACGATGGATTGTTAAAAAAATAAGTTATTAATGGAGTAGAGAAAAAATTAGAACAAAATTCAATGGACAGCTTGCGACTCCTTTACTCCAGCCATCGGAATTATTACGGTCAAAATATGCTTCCGCTCTCTTCAGATCAAATAGGATCTCTGTCTTCTTTCCCTGTGACATTCTTAAGTTCAGCTTAATCTTGTCTGCAGTTGATTTTTTCAGATTTATCCGCATTTCCGTTTCATAAACACAGCCACTCCGAAGTTCTTTTTTTCTCGTCTTCTTTTATCAGAATGTCCGCTTCTTCCTGCTAATTCTTCCGGAGATCCTGTAATTCTTTTACAGGAATAAACTTTAATGTATTATCTTCTGCTAATACTGCCTCTCTCGGAATGTTATAGAATCCGCACCAGCATTCTTGATATGTCGGACCCCAGTCTTTCCAAAATGGCATCCAATCCCATGCATTCGCCCATCCTACCAGATAAACACTGGTACGCTCTTTTCCTCCCATCGGAGAGAACATCAACACATTATTATAACAGAACATTTACACAAGCTCTAGTTTCATTTTTCGCTTTGTTATATCTTTATGTATCTTTAAACGCCCAAATTAGAAATATTACTCTTCTTCACTCTTCTTCAACTTCGAATAATAACTATCCGCAGTATAAAGCGCCGCCACCGGATTATGCCCCAATACACGGTCTTTCGTCACTGCTGTCGTAGTCAGTGCCTCGGAATATTTGTAAAACAGACTGTCATGCCCCACACAAAGTCCGACCACAACATTCAGGTCCGTCTTCGCCTTGTTCAGAAGCTTTGCCTGCAGGATCGGATTACACATATTCACACCGACACCTTCGCAGCATTCCGGGATGCCGACCGATGTCTTCTTCTGTGTTCCGGCTTTACAGCCGACACCATACACCTCAAAGCCATGTCTGCGCAGGATATCTGCCAGGATACGGCTTTCTTTCAACAATCCGACACAGGTTGCGATCCCGATCTTTTTCGCATTAATCTTCTTTGCAAAATCCATGATTTCTTCGACACGGGTATGTTTGCAGTAATTCTCATACTCTACTTCAGCTGCAGCGATTGTTACTTTGCGGTTCTCGT
>ENA-OQKK01000439-OQKK01000439.1-human-gut-metagenome-genome-assembly--contig:-NODE-439-length-10553-cov-3.162478_pt1 | contig 10553 bp, 9 predicted proteins | sample MGYA00242648_ERZ504797 | MGnify/ENA primary metagenome ERZ504797 (study PRJEB26092, sample SAMD00036412) | human gut metagenome | host: Homo sapiens | study: EMG produced TPA metagenomics assembly of... | reverse complement strand
ACAGGGCATGACTTATGCCATCCTGACCCTGAAGGACACCGTCGGGCAGGTGTACTTACGCCTCCCAGACGGCGGTGGGTGCCGCCAATGCCAGCCCCCACACGAGGTCGAGCTGACGAGCGCGGCATCCATCTTCAAGGAGGAGGGGCTGGTGCCGGTGGCTGCGCTGAATGCCTTCCGTGACCCTGCCGGTGCCCGGGCCGACCGCGCTTTGGCCATCCGGTATCAGGGGCAGGAGTACCTCTGGCTGGACAACAAGGCTTCCGCCGGAGGCAACCCCTGGCTGAACCCCTACGCTGCGGAGACCGTGCAGTATATCGGCGATCTGATCGCCGAGGTGCACGCCGCCGGGTTTGATCAGGTGCTGCTGGAAAATGTCCGGTTCCCCTCGTCCACCAGCGCCAAGCAGGACTATGGCACCACCAACGGTGTGGATCGTGCCGGGCAGCTGACTGCGGATATCGCCGCCTGGCAGGCCCGCTTCGGAGATACGGTGACGCTCTGGTACGGTTATTCGCTGGCCGAGGTGACCGGCTCCTCCAGCCAGCTGGGAGACCCTGCGGCCCAGCTGGGCGTGAAGAACCTGCTGGTGAAGGTCCCGTCCTCCTCTACGCTGGATGCAGCGGCCCGGGAGGAGATGACCCTCTCCCTGACCGAGGCAGGTGTGGAGCATCTGGTCATCCGGGACGATGCCGCCAGCTATTTTGAGTGATCCCTGCGTTTTTGTGAGAGGGAGGAAAGTATTATGAACAAAACACCCTGTTTTTCCCCGGCGCACATCCTGCTGCCGTCGGAACAGATCCCGGTGGGGCAGTGGGGCTGTGTGGCCTGCGATCAGTTCACCAGTGACCGCTCCTATTGGGAAAAGGCTGCGCAGGCCGCCGCAGGCGGCCCCAGCACACTGAACCTGATCCTGCCGGAGGTCTATCTGGAAGAGGATGACGTGGATGCAAGGATCAGTGCCATCCATGCGGCCATGGACGATTATACCCGGAACGTGCTGACCCGCGCGGTGGACGGCTTCATTTATGTGGAGCGCACCGAGCAGAGCGGCCGGGTGCGGCAGGGCCTTGTGGGCAGGATCGACCTGGAGGCATACAGCTATGCCGAGGGCGCGGTGCCTGCCCATCCGCCCCACGTGAGCACACCGTGGAAAGCCGCATCCCGCCCCGCATGGCGGTGCGCCGGGGGGCAAGGCTGGAAACGCCCCATATTATGATGCTGGCCGATGACCCCGGCTGCACCCTCATCGAGCCCCATCGGCGAGAAGAAGGAGCAGCTGCGCAAGGTCTACGAGGGCGACCTGATGCTGAACGGCGGCCACATTGCCGGCTGGGCAGTGGAAGATCCCGCCCTGCTGGCCCAGATCGACAGCGCCCTGAACGCTCTGGGCAGCCAGGAGGCCTTTGATGCCCGGTATCCCCAGGCAAAGGGCGGCGCGCCCCTGACGCTGGCCGTGGGCGACGGCAACCATTCGCTGGCTTCCGCCAAGGCCTGCTGGGAGGAGCTGAAAAAGACCCTGACCCCGGAGCAGCAGCTGACCCATCCGGCCCGCTGGTGCCTGGCTGAGGTCTGCAATGTCCACTCTCCGGCCATTGAGATCGAGCCCATCCACCGCGTCCTTTTCAATGTGGACTGCGGTGCTGTGCTGCTGGCCCTCATCGCGTGGAGCGATTCCCACGCGGCAGGCATCTGCTTCGGCGATGCAAAACAGCAGTCCTTTACGCTGGCAGGCCCCCATGTGGCAATGTGCTCAGCTTTGAACATCCCGTTGCCCCGACTGACCGTGGGCACCATTGACGCATTCATTGAGTATTTTCATGGCCCGCCACATCGAGGCCCGGGTGGATTATGTCCACGATGAGCCCGCTGTCCGCGCCCTGTGCAGGCAGGGGGGTGTGGCTTTCCTGATGCCGCCTTTGAGAAAAGCGATCTGTTCAAGGGCATCGTTATGGGCGGTGTGCTGCCCCGCAAGACCTTCAGCATGGGGCACGCAGAGGAAAAGCGCTATTATATGGAATGCAGAAACATTTTAGGTGAAGAATGACATTTAACGAACTGAATCTTTCCGCGCCTGTGCTGCGTGCTGTGGCACAGGCGGGCTATCGAATCCCCCCTCGCCCATTCAGGCGGCGGCCATTCCGCCGGTGCTGGCCGGAGGGACTTGATGGGCTGCGCCCAGACGGGTACCGGCAAGACGGCTGCCTTTGCGCTGCCCATGCTCGACCGCCTGACTGCCAGCGCGCCCCGCAAAAAGGGTGCCATCCGCGCCCTGATCCTGACTCCTACCCGGGAGCTGGCTTTGCAGATCGGCGAGAGCTTTGAAGCCTACGGCAAGTATCTGACCCTGCGCAGAACCGTCATCTTTGGCGGTGTGGGTCAGGCTCCGCAGGTTGCAGCCCTGAAAAAGGGCGTGGACATCCTCATTGCCTGCCCGGGCCGCTTGAACGACCTGGTGGGGCAGGGGCTGCTGGACCTCTCCAACATTGAGATCTTTGTTCTGGACGAAGCCGACCGGATGCTGGATATGGGCTTTGTCCACGACGTGAAAAAGGTGATCGCCAAGCTGCCCAGGCAGCGTCAGAACCTGATGTTCAGCGCCACCATGCCCAAGGAGATCGAGCAGCTGGCCGCAGGCATCCTGCACGACCCGGCCTTTGTCAAGGTGGACCCGGTGTCCAGCACGGTGGACCGCATCCAGCAGAGCCTGTATTTTGTGGAGAAGGGCAACAAGAAGTTCCTGCTGCCCTGGCTCATTAAAAACCTGAAGCCTGAGGTAGTGAACGCGCTGGTGTTCAGCCGCACCAAGCACGGGGCCGATAAAATCGCAAAAGACCTGAACAAGCAGGGCATCCCCGCTGCCGCTATCCACGGCAACAAGAGCCAGACCGCCCGCGTGACAGCGCTGGAGGATTTCAAGGCGGGCAAGACCCGGGTGCTGGTGGCGACCGATATCGCCGCCCGCGGCATTGACATCAGTGAGCTGTCTCATGTGTTCAACTACGACCTGCCCGAGGTGCCCGAGACCTACGTCCACCGCATTGGCCGCACGGCCCGTGCCGGTGCCGACGGCACTGCCGTCAGCTTCTGCGCCCCGGAGGAAAAGGAATATCTGGCCGGAATCGAAAAGCTGAACCGCCGCCAGATCCCGGTGGTCTCCGGCCATCCCTGGGACGGCGTGCCTGCCCCTGTCAAGGCTGCTCCCCCGGTGCGGGGCAAAAAGCCCAAGGCGGAAGCAGAGCAGCCGGAAAAGCCCGTGAAGGCAGAGAAGCCCGCCAAAGCAGAAAAGCCCGCTGCCCCCAAGAAGGAAAAAGCGGCTGTAAAACAGCCCAGCCCCAAGAATACCGAACCGAAAGAAGGAACATCCATGGAGGAAAACCAGAAGCGCACTTCCGGCGGCCGCAGTGAGAACCGCCGCTCCAATAACAGCCGCACCCGCCGCGAGGGCAATGCCCCGCAGCCGGCCAACCGCGGCAGCAACGCCCAGCCCAAATTCGACCCCCACTTTGTGAGCGCCCCGGAGGCTACCCCTCTGCGCCCGGTCAAAAAGGCTCCGGCTGCGCAGCCTGCTGCAAAGCAGACTGCTCCGGCCCAGAACGGCCAGCGTCAGCGCGGCGGTCAGCCTGCCCGTGCCGAGCAGCGCACCGACCGCATTGATCCGCGCACCGAGCAGCGGGCAGAGCGGAATGCGCGCAATGCCCGCCCGGCCCAGAACAGCCAGAGCCAGCAGGGCAGCCGCAATAATCGCAATGCAGTGCAGAGCAGCCGCCCGGCCCGCCCCGCCAAAAGCGAGGCACCCCGCGGCCGCAGTCGGAACACCGCCCCCGCACGGGACGAGGACCCGGGCCTGATGCTGATCAGCCGCCGCCCGCCCCAGCAGAAGTTCACCAACTTTGAAGAGTATATGACCGCCCACGGCGGTGCCACCGCACCCATTGAGGATCACACCGATGAAACCTGAGCCGTTTGCCCCCTGGCAGTGTCCGCTCTGCGGCGAACCCCTGACCGGGGACACTGCCCTGAAATGCGGCAGGAACCACAGCTTTGACCGGGCAAAAGAGGGGTACTGGCACTTGCTGCCGGTGCAGAGTATGCGTACCAAGGCCCCGGGCGACAGCAAAGAGATGGTCGCCGCCCGCCGTGCCTTCCTGAACGCCGGGTATTACGGCATCTTCGGCCGGGCGCTGGGGGAACTGTGCCTTGCGTACGGCGCTGCCGCCGGGGCAGATGCACCGCTCCACCTGCTGGATGCGGGCTGCGGCGAGGGCTGGTACGACCGCTGCATTGCACAGGCCTTTGCACAGGCCGGCCGGTCGGTGCAGCTGGCGGGTTTTGATATCGCAAAGCCTGCGGTGCGTCTGGCCGCAAAGGCACTGCCTGCCGCAAAATACGCGGTGGCATCCAGCTTTGCCCAGCCTGTCCGCACCGAATGGGCCGACCTACTGCTCAACTGCTTCTCGCCCTTTGCACAGGAAGAGTTCCGGCGTGTGCTGCGCCCGGGCGGACGGATGATCTATGTTGTGCCCGGTGCAGAGCACCTCTACCAGATGAAGGCCGTGCTCTACGACACGCCCTACAAGAACCCGGTGCAGGAAGTTGCCTACCCGGGCTTCCGGGCCATCGGCGAGCGGGAAGTACAGGGCACCATCACGGTGCCCCACGACCAGCTGGAAGCGCTGTTCGCCATGACCCCCTATTACTGGAAAACGCCACGGGATGGCGCAGCCCGCCTGGCCGCCCTGCCCGAGCTGACCACGGATATCGCGTTCCGCTTCCTCGTGTTTGAAAAAGAATGATCGAAAAGCCCCCGGCCTGTGAGGATACAGGCCGGGGGCTTTTTGCGTGCAGAAAACAGGGTCACATCGAGATCCAGCCCAGTGCGTTGGCGACCGAGCTGGCCAGGATGATAGCCGCGAAGATGGGGCAGAGATACCGGAGCATAAAGTTGAACACCGGTTTGCGGCGGAAGGGCTGACTTCCCGTGTGACCTCTTCCTCGATCTTTTCCACACCGACGATCCGGGAGACCAGCAGGCAGGTGGCAATGGCCGCAATGGGCATCATCACAGAGTTGGTCAGGAAGTCGAAGAAATCGAGGAACTGCATCCCGAACACGGTCACGCTGGCAAGGGGGCCGTAGCCCAGCGCGGAAAGGCTGCCCAGTGTGATCATAATGCAGCCGATGAGGATGGTGGAGCGGGTGCGGTCCCAGCCCAACTCGTCCTCAAAGGTAGAAACAGCACTCTCGGTCAGGGCAATGGAGCTGGTGAGGGCCGCGAACAGCACCAGCACAAAGAAGAGTACGCCTACGGCGGTGCCCATACCCATGCTGGCAAAGACCTTGGGGATGGTGATGAACATCAGGGCCGGGCCTGCCTGCAGGGTGTCAGGGTCGCCGCCCGAAAAAGCGAACACGGCGGGAATGATCATCAGGCCCGCCATGATGGCAATGGCGGTGTCGAAGATCTCCACGTTTTCCGTGGACTGCTCAATGGACACGTTCTTTTTCATGTAGGAGCCAAAGGTCACCAGGATGCCCATGGCAATGGAGAGGGAGTAGAACATCTGCCCCATGGCGGAAACCACGGTCATCCACGAGAAGTTGGCCGGGTTGGGGACCAGAAAATACTTTACACCTGCCAGTGCGCCGGGCCGGGTGACCGAGTAGACAGCAATGACCACCGAGAGCACCACCAGCACCGGCATCATCACCTTGGAAACGCGCTCCACACCGTTGCGCACGCCCGCAAAGATGATGCCCAGCGTGATAAAGGCGAACAGCAGGAACGAGATTTCGGCCAGCAGACCGTTGGAGATGAAGCCGGAGAAATACCCGTCCGATGCCAGCGCGCTGCCATGGCCGGTGAGATACTGGGCCAGATAGTGGATGACCCAGCCGCCGATGACCGAATAATAGGGAACGATCAGGATGGGGATGACGGCGTTGATCCAGCCGCCGAACGCCAGCCTCTTCCCTTTGCCAAAATGGCTGTAAGCGCCCACCGGGCTTTTGCGGGTCATCCGGCCCAGCGCCGTTTCGGCAATGATCATGGTGTAGCCAAAGGTGACAGCCAGCAGGATGTAGATGAGCAGAAAAATGCCGCCGCCATATTTTGCGGCCAGATACGGGAAGCGCCAGATATTGCCCAATCCGACCGACGCACCGGCGGCGGACAGCACGAATCCGAGTTTGCCGGAAAACGCGCTGCGCTTGTGGTGAGTTTCCATGTTTTTTTCCTCTTTTCCAATTGATAAACTCAAGTGTAACATAGAGAAAGCGGGATTTCAACGAATCGCAGGCGTTTCACCGGTGGAGAGATTTCAGGTGGAAGGTGAAGAAAAGTGAATCATCTTCTGGTAAAGGGCTCCATGCCGTGCTCCTCGGGGGTGTAGTATTCCATCAGGGAGATGTAGTTTTCCGGGTGGTGGCAGAACGCCGCGCGCAGAACACTGTCCAGCTCGCCCCGGGCGGTGAGCAGGCGGATGATGTACTGGGCCACCATCTGCACCACATCGGTCTCGATGCCGTAGCACAGGCCGACCGCCAGCACCGGGATCAGGATCTGCCGGGCCAGCAGGGGCACGTTCTGGCCGTACCGCTCAAGGATGGGCCGGCTCATGGTGGAGGCGGCCCAGACGCTGCCCACGATCTGCCAGTAATCGATCTCTTTCATGTGGGAAAGGGTCTGCAGCCGCTCCACGATCTCACCGTCGCTGAGGATGTAGCCCTCGACCACCTCTTTTTCGGAGCGGATAAAGGCACACTGGATCATGTCCATGATGGCGGTTTCGTACTTCTGGTGGAAATTTTCCCGGGAAACGCAGAACTTGGCCACGATGTCGATGAGGGCACTGGTGTCCTCGGCGGTGGCAAGGCTGCTGACCACCAGCGGTGTGGGGCCGAATTCCGCCCCCAGCGCGTCCAGATCGGCCAGCTCTTCGGCATTTCGGGTGGCGGGCAGAAAGCGGTCACAGCCGTTGCGGCGGTAGCCCCAGGCAGCGGGCAGCACCCGGGCCACCGCATCGCCGCTGGAAATGATGCTGAAGATGTTGCTCTCGGGCCAGCTTTCCAGCAGGGTGCCGTCCGGGGCGTGGTTGGCATCGAAATCCTGCTGCAGGTCAGGCCGGTCAGCGGCAGTCAGGGCCGCAGGCACCGCAAAGCCGTAGGCATAGATGTTCTCCCGCCCCAGCTGGGGCAGCTCCCGGGCTATCTTTGCCGCCAGCAGATTTGCGATAATGGAGCCGCGGCTGTAGCCGCCCAGCCAGAGCTTGAAGGCACCGCTCTGCCCGGCCGGGCCAGATAGGCCTTGAGGGACGCAAACACCGCCGCCACGGGCGTGCAAAGCCGGTGTGCGCGCTGGTATCGCCCATGTGGAAGTTGCTGGCCCACTCGCCGCCGTAGCCGCCGCCCCGCAGGATAAGCGCCACAAGGGTGGTGCGCTGGCCGTTCAGGGTCAGGGTCTTGCGGGCCAGCGAATAGCCCACAAAGTCCCCGGCCCGGCCGGTGTCAAGGTCGTAGTTGCAGAACAGCGCGTCCCCGAAGCCCAGGGCCTCGTAGGCGGCAGCAATGTGGGCTTCCCGCCCCACAGAGCCGTTGACCCAGTATTCCGCATCGCTGGCTATGGTGTTGGCCGCAGCGCAGACCAGACCCAGCGTTGCCAGTGCCAGCTGGTGGTCATATTGGGTGGCCGGGTGGGTGAAAAAGCTGTCGGAGTAATAGAACGTGTGGGTCAGGTCGCAGCCGCTCAGGTCGCTGCGGATGCCAATGGCGTAGCGGCCATCCGGTACTGCGCGTCCCACGGAGCTCTGCCCGGCGGCCCGGACCATCAGCCCGGGCAGCAGAGTGCTGCCGGCCGCAAACCCCAGCACCTTGCAAAAACTTCTTCGATCCATAATTTTTCCCCTCAAAAACCAGAATGGATTTTTTCTTAGTATACCGTATCCCGGGCGGGGATACAATCCAAAGTTTTCCGGGCGGCAAAAAACGGGCCGGTGTTGCGCACACCGGCCCGTTATGTTACACTGTTGTTCAGTCCAGATCCTTGCAGCACTCCACGATGTGGTGGAACATCTGCTCCACGGCGGGAGCCATGGCGGTGGGACGCTGGACGGCCAGACCCACCACCCGGTCCTCCTCGGGCTCGATGGGGTAGATCTTGACCGCTGCCGTGCAGTTGCGCAGCAGCATCCGGGGCATGATGGAAATGCCCAGGCCTGCCTCGACCATGGCAATGTTCGACTGGTCATCGATGACATGGCAGCGGCGCTCCGTGGAGATGGAATACTTCTTGAGGAACTGACGCATCTCCGCGTCGGTGGCATCCCACTGCACCACAAAGTTCTGCCCGTTCATCAGGGCGGGGGTCATCACGCCGTTGGGCGGCTCGGGCCAGTCCATGGGGGTGATGCAGAGCAGCGGCTCGTGGAATAGCTCGGTCAGAACAAAACTCCTCCCGGCAGTTGTTGGAGAGGAAGGCGATGTCCACCTGACCGGTGCGCAGCCACTCCTTGACATCGTCGTAGGTGCCCTGATAGACCTCGACTTCGATCTGGGGGTAGTGGTCCATAAAGCCCTTGAGGATGCTGGGCAGCAGCCCGGAGCAGATCGAGTTGAAGGCACCCAGCTTGACCTTGCCTTTTTCCAGGCCGTTCAGGCGGGCAATGCTCTGCTGCAGGGCCTCATCGCTGTTCAGCACCGCACGGATGGAGGGGTACAGCGAAGCGCCGTAGCTGGTCATGGTAACGCCGTTTTTGCCGCGATTGAATAAGGTAAAGCCCAGCTCAGCCTCCATCACGGCGATGGCGTGACTGATGGCCGAGGGAGTCAGATGCAGCTGCTGAGCCGCCTTGTTAAAGCTGCCCTGCCGCGCAACTGCGTCGAAAATCTCATAAGAAAACAGCGTCATTCCCAATGCCTCCTTCCGGTCTGATCTGGTTCGGAGACGCTCGATCCTCTGTGAATCTTTTTCATCTTTGATTTGAGATAGTTCAATTATCTTCTTGATTTTACTATCCCGCGCCCGTCCTGTCAAGCATTTTGGGCTGATTTGTGCTCGCTCTGTGCAGATTTTGCCGCAGCAGACGCAGGAAATGCCACCTTTCCGCCGTTATAGTTCTTATAACGATTTTTTACAAACTGACCGAGGTGTTTTTTATGACCGCACTTTCCCCGCGCTGCAGCTTCAGCGGCACCCGCCCTTAAAACCATTGCCTGCATCACCATGCTCATCGACCACATCGGCGCGTCCTGCATCGAGGCAGGTATCCTTACGCCCGGGCTGGACAGCGGCACCCTCTCGCGGGACACCCTTTTCGCCTATCCGCTGTACCGGCTGGACATGGTGCTGCGCTTCACCGGGCGGCTGGCCTTTCCCTTGTTCTGCTTTTTGCTGGTGGAGGGCTTTGTGCACACCCACAACGTCAAAGGCTACCTTGGGCGGCTGGTGCTGTTCGGCCTTCTAAGCGAGGTACCCTTTGACCTTGCGTTCTTCCGCACCCCTTTTGACCCCAGTGCACAGAACGTTTACTGGACGCTGGCGCTGGGCGTGCTGGCCATGGCAGGTCTGAAGCATTTTGAAAAGCCGGACGGCTCTGCCAGCTGGAAAGGACTCTTGTGTGCGGCAGGCTGCACGCTTGCGGCGCTTCTGGCCTGTACGGACTACAACGGCATCGGCGTGCTCATCATCTGCGCGCTGTACCTGACCCGTGGCGACCGCAAGCGGCAGTGCATCGTGGGAGCCGTGCTGTTTGCCTGGGAGCTCACCGCCCCGCTGGCTTTTGTGCTGGTCTGGTTCTACAACGGCCAGCGGGGCGCGTGCAGTCCGCTGCAAAGAAGGCCTTTTACTGGTTCTACCCGGTGCATCTGCTGGTGCTGGCTGCGGTGACGAATCTGATCTTGTAACAGAAAGGCCGCCTTCACGGAACGAATTCTGAAATGAACCCCAAAAGTTAGACAAAAATCAAATTAAGCGACCCCAACGGTCTGAATCCTGTACTGCACAGGGCTCAGGCCGTTTAGTTTTAATTTAATTCGGCGGTTGTTGTAATAGTCGATGTAATCGATAATGGCCTTTTCAAGCTGGTCAATGGAATCAAATTTTTCCAGATAGAACAGTTCCGTCTTGAGCAGTCCGAAGAAGTTCTCGGCAACAGCATTGTCCAGACAAGTGGCTTTCCGAGACATACTTTGCGTAATGCCCTTTGCCTTCAGCAGATTTTGGTAGGATTTCATCTGATACTGCCAGCCCTGATCCGAATGCAGAATCAGATTGTCAACCTTGTCCGGCAGCTTTTGAAAAGCACCTTCAAGCATATCTGTAATCTGCTTGAAGTTTGGATGGCGGCTCAGGTTATAGCTGACAACTTCGCCATTGAACAGATCGAGAATTGGAGACAGGTAGAGTTTTTGGTCGTTCACTTTGAATTCAGTAACATCTGTGACCCATTTTCGATTTGGCTGGTTTGTCTTGAAGTGCCGTTCCAGCAAGTTTGGCGCAACTTCTCCGACTTCACCCTTGTAGGAGTTGTACTTTCTTTTTGCGCGAACCTGACAGA
>ENA-OQKK01000438-OQKK01000438.1-human-gut-metagenome-genome-assembly--contig:-NODE-438-length-10569-cov-3.905574_pt1 | contig 10569 bp, 15 predicted proteins | sample MGYA00242648_ERZ504797 | MGnify/ENA primary metagenome ERZ504797 (study PRJEB26092, sample SAMD00036412) | human gut metagenome | host: Homo sapiens | study: EMG produced TPA metagenomics assembly of... | reverse complement strand
TAAATAAAACCAGAACAGGAGAGTTACATGTACAAGACATTTTTGATCAAGTATGCTGAGATTGCGATAAAGGGCAAAAACAGATACATTTTTTGAAGACGCGCTCGTTAAGAATATCAAATATCAGCTTCGCAATGTGGATGGAAGCTTTGAGGTAAGAAAGGAAAGCGGACGTGTGTACGTGGAGACAGACGGAGACTATGATTATGACGAGACAGTTGCCACATTGTCAAGGATTTTTGGTATCGTGGGTATCTGTCCGGTCGAGCTGCATGAGGATGAGGGCTTTGACAAGCTCTGTGAAGCAGTTATCGATCATATCAACCATGTATACAAGGATAAGAGCTTTACCTTCAAGGTAAATGCGAGACGTGCCAGAAAGAACTATCCGATGACCTCCATGGAGATAAATGCCGCAGTCGGTGAAAAGGTGCTGGAGGCATTTCCTGAGACAAGGGTAGATGTTCATAATCCACAGGTTATGATCAATATCGAGATCAGACCTATGATAAATATTTATTCAGAGGAGATTCCCGGGCCGGGCGGTATGCCGCTTGGCACAGCAGGAAAGGCAATGCTTCTGCTCTCAGGTGGAATCGACAGCCCGGTTGCAGGATACATGATTGCAAAGCGAGGCGTGGTAATCAATGCCACATATTTCCATGCACCGCCATATACGAGTGAGAGAGCAAAGCAGAAGGTTGTAGACCTGGCAAAGAAGGTTGCCAGATATTCGGGCAGGATAAAGCTGCATGTTGTCAATTTTACCGATATACAGCTTGCCATATATGAGAAATGTCCTCATGATGAGCTGACCATCATCATGCGCAGATACATGATGAAGATAGCAGAGCACTTTGCCGATGAGGATAAATGCTTAGGCCTTATCACAGGTGAGAGCATCGGACAGGTTGCAAGCCAGACAATGCAGTCACTTGCTGCAACAAACGAGGTGTGCCATATGCCTGTATACAGACCTCTCATTGCCATGGACAAGAATGATATCATTGATATATCAAACAAAATTGATACCTATGAGACATCGATTCTTCCGTATGAGGACTGCTGTACTATTTTCGTAGCAAAGCATCCTGTTACAAAGCCGAATATAAACAGGATTAAGAAGTCTGAGGAAAGACTTAACGATGTGATAGATGAGCTTATGAAGACAGCTATAGATACTACAGAAGTGATTATGGTGGATGCTGAGTAATCAGCGCCACCTTAGAGACAAAATAAAAAGGACCTGAGCTTCAGGTCCTAATTAATCAAATCATTGTGTCTGTATTACTTGGCTTCGTCGATGATATATGGCTTTAATACTTCCATAATCTCGTCAAGTCCGGTTTCTGTATGTATAGCGAGCTCTATTGGCTTAGAGAGGTCTAGGCTGAAGATACCCATAATTGATTTAGCATCAATGACATATCTGCCAGATATTAAATCAAAATCGAAATCAAACTGAGTAATAGCGTTAACGAATGATTTTACTTTCCCAATGGAATTTAATGAAATCTGTACTGTTTTCATATTGAAAACCTCCTTAAATAACTACTGTCATATAGATAGTAATAGTTTTTTAAGGAAAAGTCAATTAAATAGGAGTAAAAAAATAAAATGAAAAAAGCAGCCTTACATAATTTAGGATGTAAAGTAAATGCATATGAGACAGAGGCCATGCAGCATCTGCTTGAGGAGGCGGGGTATGAGATAGTTCCATTCACACAAAAAGCTGATGTGTATGTCATAAATACATGCTCAGTCACCAATATGGCTGACAGAAAATCCAGACAGATGCTTCACAAGGCAAAGAAAAATAATCCGGACTCAATAGTTGTGGCAGCCGGCTGCTATGTGCAGACAAGTGAAAAAGAGGTATTAAACGACTTATCGGTGGACATAGTCATCGGAAATGACAGAAAGCATGACCTTGTAAGGCTGCTTGAGGAATACTTTTTGGACAGTGTAAACGATACCGTGGACGATATAAATGATGGAAAGCATGATTTTGAGGAGCTCTTTATAGACCAGACAAAGGAGCACACGAGAGCCTTCATCAAGGTGCAGGACGGCTGTAATCAGTTTTGCAGCTATTGTATCATTCCGTATGCCAGAGGACGTGTCAGAAGCCGTAGGTTTGAAAATGTAATAGCAGAGGTTGAAAGGCTCGCGGCAAACGGCTTCAAGGAGGTTGTGCTGACAGGTATCCATCTAAGCTCATACGGTGTGGATTTTGAGGAAGCTACAGGCCTTCTTGAGCTGATACAGGCGGTGAACGCAGTAAAGGGCATAGAGCGCATCAGGCTTGGGTCACTCGAGCCTAAGATTGTGACAGAGCACTTTGCGAGTGAGCTTTCAAAGCTTGATAAAATCTGTCCTCATTTTCATCTGTCGCTTCAGAGCGGCTGCGATGCAACACTTAAGAGGATGAACAGAAAATATACCACTAAAGAGTACGAGAGAGGCTGTGAGCTTTTGCGTAAATATTTTGTTCATCCGGCCATCACAACCGATGTGATTGTGGGATTTCCTGGTGAGACAGAGGAGGAGTTTGAACAGACTAAGGCATATCTTGAGCATATACATTTTTATGAGATGCATATCTTTAAGTACTCAAAGAGAAAAGGCACCCGCGCAGCAGTAATGCCTGACCAGATAGATGAGCAAGTTAAGGCGGCACGAAGCGAAAAGCTCATAGCACTCGGTCATGACATGTCTAAGGAGTTCAGGAAATTCTATATCGGAAAGAATGAGGAGGTGCTTTTTGAGGAAAAGGCCGTAATCGGTGATAAAGAATACTTTGTCGGATATACTAAGGAATATGTCAAGGTTGCTAAGAAAACTGACGAAAACCTTGAAAATCAGATAGTTTCAGGCCGTATATCGGGTATGCTTACAGACGAAATATTACTCTTCGAATAATAAAAGGTTGTAATTTTATTACATTTATAATAAAATAATATTACAAGAAGGGCGAAACGTATGGAAAAAAATATTAACAACACACAATTTTTTACAGTTCAAAAGGAGCCTGAGCTTCAGGTAAGCGATGTACTTGAGATTGTGTACAAGGCATTAAAGGAAAAGGGCTACAATCCTGTTAATCAGATTGTTGGATATATTATGTCCGGAGATCCAACATATATCACAAGCCACAATAACGCGAGAAGTCTCATCATGAAGGTTGAGAGAGACGAGCTTGTGGAGGAGGTTCTCAAGACATACATTGAGAACAGCGCATGGGATTAATATGAGGATATTAGGTCTTGATTTTGGTTCAAAGACAGTCGGAGTAGCGGTGAGCGACGAGCTCTTAATCACAGCACAGGGTGTTGAGATAGTGCGCAGGAAGTCGCCATCCAAGCTCAGACAGACTTTGGCACGTATTGAGGAGATTATTGCAGAGTACAAGGTGGACAGGATTGTGCTCGGCTATCCTAAAAACATGAATAACACGGAAGGAGAACGCTGCGAGAAGACGAAGGAGTTCGGTGATATGCTTGCAAGGCGCACAGGTCTTGAGGTCATATACTGGGATGAGCGTCTTACTACAGTCGCAGCCGACCGTTCTATGATGGAAACCGGCATACGCAGGGAGAATCGCAAGGAGTTTGTTGATGAGATTGCGGCGATTTTTATTTTGCAGGGATATTTGGATTATCTGTCAAATAGTCGGTCTTAGTTTTTATGCAGAAAATTAAATTTACTGATCCGCAGACCAATGATGTTGTCGAGTTTGCGGTTGAAGAAGAGACAACACTTAATGGAACACGATATCTTTTAGTTTCCGAAGGAGAAGAAAGCGGAGACTGTGAAGCATATATTTTAAAAGAAGTAAGCACAAAGGATGAAGAGGTGCTTTATCAGATGGTTGAAGACGATGTTGAGTTTTCGGCTATTGCTAAGGTATTTTCTGAGCTTACGGATGATGACACTGCACTTGAATATTAGGATTGCAGTTGTACGTGAAATAAATTTGGAGGTAATATTTTGAAGAAAACAGAAAAACAGAATACAGGTAAGCTTAAGATTATTCCACTTGGAGGATTAGAGCAGATTGGAATGAATATTACTGCCTTTGAGTATGAGGACAGTATTATTGTAGTAGATTGCGGATTATCATTCCCTGAGGACGATATGCTGGGAATAGATTTGGTTATCCCTGATATCACATATCTTAAGGAGAACATCGATAAGGTCAAGGGATTCTTTATCACTCATGGACATGAGGATCATATCGGTGCTATTCCTTATGTGCTTAAGGAGATAAATGTACCGATATACGCTACAAAGCTTACCATCGGAATTATTGACAGAAAGCTCGAAGAGCATGGCATGCTCAAGACTGTCAAGAGAAAAGTCGTAAAATACGGACAGCATATCAACCTTGGCTGCTTCAGGGTTGAGTTTATAAAGACTAACCACAGTATCCAGGATGCAGCAGCGCTTGCTATATATTCACCGGCAGGTATAGTTGTGCATACAGGCGATTTCAAGGTAGATTATACACCTGTATTTGGAGATGCAATCGACCTTGCAAGGTTTGGTGAGATTGGAAAGAAGGGCGTGCTCGCGCTTATGTGCGACAGTACCAATGCAGAAAGACCGGGCTTCACACAGTCTGAGAAGTCTGTCGGAAAGGTATTGGACGGCATCTTTGAGGATCACAGGAAAAACAGAATTATCATTGCTACATTTGCATCAAATGTAGACCGTGTGCAGCAGATTATCAACTGTGCGGAGAAGTATGGCAGAAAGGTGGCCATCGAGGGACGAAGCATGGTAAATATCATTTCGATAGCCTCAGAGCTTGGTTATCTGTCGCTGCCTGACAATATTCTTATAGATGTAGAACAGCTTAGAAGCTATCCTGATGAGCAGACTGTCATTATCACGACAGGAAGCCAGGGAGAGTCAATGGCAGCTCTTTCACGTATGGCAAACGGTACCCACAGAAAGGTATCCATAAAGCCAAACGATACCATCGTATTCAGCTCAAACCCTATACCGGGAAATGAGAAGTCGGTTACAGGTATCATCAATGAGCTCATGATGAAGGGTGCAGACGTTATATTCCAGGATGTCCATGTTTCCGGTCATGCCTGCCAGGAGGATATAAAGCTTATTTATTCTCTTGTCAATCCAAAGTACGCAATCCCTGTTCATGGAGAGTACAAGCATCTTGTGGCACAGGCCAAAATAGCCGAGCAGCTCGGATATGATACAGACCACATCAAGATCCTTTCATCAGGAGATGTGCTCGAAATCAATGAGGACGGTGCCAAGGTGACAGGCAGAGTGCATGTGGGCAATGTCATGGTCGATGGACTCGGTGTAGGAGATGTAGGAAATATCGTGCTCCGTGACAGACAGCGTCTGGCTGAGGATGGAATCATCATCGTTGTGATGACACTTGAGGCAGGCTCAGGACAGCTGCTTGCAGGTCCTGATATTGTATCGAGAGGATTTGTATATGTGCGCAATTCTGAGAGTCTGATGGATGAGGCAAAATGCGTGCTGGATGACACAATGGAGCGTCTGACAGACAACAATGTGACAGACTGGGGCAAGATAAAGACAGAGGTAAAGGATGCATTGGGAGACTTTGTTTGGAAGGAAACAAAGAGAAGACCGATGATTATACCTATAATTATGGAAGTGTAGGAACAGCTTATGGATTTTAACAAGGCTTTATTTGGTTTTATAAGGGTTGCTTTTTCAATAATGATTGCTCTTTTAGTGCTGTTTGCGGGCATAAAAATCTGCAGCATCTGCTATGATTTTGGCTACAGAGTTTTTACTGAGCCTGCCATGACAAATGGCGATGGTCAGGATGTACTCGTTCAGGTGGAAAAGGGCATCTCCGCAGAGGAGCTTGGACAGCTTTTAGAGGACAAGGGCCTTGTAAGGGATCACAATTTATTTTATCTCCAGCTTAAGCTGTCTGCTTACTCAGGACATATAAAGCCAGGCATTTACACACTCAACACTTCAATGACAGCAAAGGATATGATGGTAATCATGTCCTCCGACAAGAGCGATGAAGAACAGACACAGACTACGGAGCCTTCGGATACACAGTAATTATCCGTTAAGCGCATTTGTGTCAATAATTAGATTAGGAAATACAAGAATGATAGTTGATGAGAGACTTGTCACATATATCAATTCCTTGGACAGAGGCAACACGCCTGTATTAGATGAGATAGAGAAGGAAGCCTTAAGAGACTTCGTTCCGATTATCAGAAAAGAGATGCAGAGCTTTTTAAAGCTGCTTCTTGCAATGCAAAAACCAATGCGTATTCTCGAGGTGGGAACAGCGGTTGGTTTTTCTGCCGTTTTGATGGCAGAGTATGCACCGAAGGGTTGTCAGATAGTGACGATTGAAAATTACGAAAAAAGAATACCTATCGCAAAGGCCAACTTTGAAAGAGCCGGGAAGCAGGAGCAGATTACACTCTTAGAGGGCGATGCAACGGAGATACTTCCACAGCTTGAAGGACAGTTTGACATGATATTCATGGATGCGGCAAAGGGACAGTATATCAACTTTATGCCGCAGGTGCTTCGCCTTTTAAAGACAGGCGGGGTGCTGGTGTCCGACAATGTGCTGCAGGATGGCGATATTATAGAATCGCACTATATCGTTGAGCGCAGAAACCGTACCATCTACAAGCGTATGAGGGAGTATCTCTACGAGCTTACACACTCCGATGAGCTGGTGACGGCAGTGATGCCTATAGGTGATGGAATTACGGTGTCAACAAAGATTTGATGAATACAAAACTGTATGGGAGAAAAAATGAGAAAAATAGAATTACTTTGTCCGGCGAGCAGCCTGGAGGTACTTAAGATAGCAGTTATATATGGAGCTGATGCAGTTTACATCGGTGGAGAGGCATTTGGACTAAGGGCCAAGGCCAAGAATTTCTCAATGGAGGAGATGGCAGAGGGAGTTGCCTTTGCGCATGCTCACGGTGTGAGAGTGTATGTTACTGCCAATATTTTGGCTCACAACTATGACCTTGACGGAGTGCGTGAATACTTTACAGAGCTTCACAACATGAAGCCGGACAGACCTGATGCACTGATCATTGCAGATCCGGCAGTTTTCATGATTGCAAAGGAGGTCTGCCCGGAGATAGAAAGACATGTCAGCACACAGGCCAACAACACGAACTACGGCACATATCAGTTCTGGTGGAATCTCGGAGCCAGCCGCGTGGTGACAGCAAGAGAGCTTTCGCTTAAGGAGATAAAGGAGATAAGAGGGCACATAGATGACAGGATGGAGATAGAGACCTTCGTGCACGGAGCAATGTGTATCTCATATTCCGGCCGATGCCTGCTTTCCAACTATTTCACAGGCCGTGATGCGAATAAGGGCGCGTGCACACATCCGTGCCGCTGGAAATACTCTGTTGTGGAGGAAAAGCGCCCGGGTGAGTATCTGCCGGTATACGAGAATGAGCGTGGCACATATATCTTCAACTCAAAGGATCTGTGCATGATAGAGCATATCCCGGATCTGATTGATGCAGGAATAGACAGCTACAAGATAGAGGGACGTATGAAGACGGCACTTTACGTGGCAACAGTAGCAAGAACCTATCGCAAGGCGATAGATGATTATCTTGAGTCACCTGAGAAATACGAGGCAAATATGCCATGGTACTTAGAGCAGATAAAGAGCTGTACCTACAGACAGTTTACCACAGGCTTTTTCTACGGAAAGCCTTCGGAGGAGACTCAGATATACGATAACAATACTTACGAGAAGGGCTACACCTATCTCGGAATAGTTGGTGCGCCAAATGAAAAAGGTCTCTATCGTATGGAGCAGAGAAACAAGTTCTCAGTTGGCGAGCAGATTGAAATCATGAAGCCAAACGGTGACAATGTGCTTGCAACAGTGCTTGCACTCGTTGATGAGGATGGCAATGAGATGGAATCCTGCCCACATCCACAGCAGGTATTCTATGTAAAGCTGTCAGAGACACCTGATGAGTTTGATATTTTAAGACGTCAGGAAAATGAGGCTATCGCTTTAGATTAAAATAATTGTTTTTTTAGGAATGAATCCGCTATACTAAATTATAGTATTGCGGATTTTTTCGCTAAAAAATACGGATTATTTGAAAATTTGTTGAAATAATAACTGAAATACAACAGATAGTAATGGAGAAAAAATGTTAAAAATAGCTATATGTGATGATGAAAAAGTATTTAGAGATAATATAAATAAATATGTTGCAGCCTATTTAAACGAAAAAGAGATTTCTTATGAAATAGATACATTTTCATCAGGTAAGGAAATAATTGATTTAGGAATTGAAATTAAACAATACAACATCATTTTTTTGGATATTAATATGGATGATGTTGATGGAATTGTTACGGCACAAAAAAATCAGGGAATATAGTTCTGAAATATATATTGTATTTGTGACAGCTTATATAAATTATTCGTTGGAGGGCTACAAGGTCGAAGCCATAAGATATCTGTTGAAAAATAATACTAATTTGGAGGCTTCCATAAGCGAATGCATGGATGCCATTCTTCATAAGATGAATTTGGTAGTAAAAAAAGAAAAATTCAAGTTCAATGAAGGAGAAAAGGAGATTAATATAGACAATATACTATATATTGAAAGCAAATTACATAAACTGCAATTCTATATCATGGAGGATAAAATCAAAATCTATAATTTATATGGCACATTAAATGAGCTGGAAAATGAACTAAAAGATTTCCATTTTATTAGAATCCATCAAAGCTATTTGACTAATTTGAAATATATTAGGAGTGTTAAATGCTATAAAGTACTGTTATGTAATAATCAGGAATTGCTCATACCTAAGGCAAGATATAAGAATGTGAAGGATGCATTCATTTCATATAAGGGAGAATTGTGATATATGTTTACATATTTTTTCAGTTTAGTAATTATTATATTTGAAGCGATATGTTGTAATTTATTTTACGATGTTTTTTGCAAAGAAAATTCGAGATTAAGAAAAAGTCAAAAAGTTTTGCTGATGCTATCATTGATTTGCTGCTATTATTTATGCGGATTATTTTTGTCTGATATGCTTATATTGAAAATGACGTTGGTTGTACTGGCTGCAGTTATAATTATGAGTTTTTATTTTGAAATTAGTATAAAAAAATCAGTCATTTTTGCATTATTATATCAAGGATTATCAATCATAGTTGATTATATAGCTTATATTAGTAATAACACAATTATTTCAAAAGCGGGTGAGGTACAAAAAGGATATGCGTTAGAGGGAAGCTTGGTTGTTATTTTTAGCAAGATTACCGTATTTTTATGTATCTTACTGCTAAAAAAACACTTTGGAAAAAAATCAACAGAGACTTTACCTGACAAAATATGGGGAAGATTTTTGTTTTTCCTGTATTTACAATAATTACAATTATAGCAATGATTATGACGTTTCAATATACAAAAAAATGAAGTGCAGGCGAACGTTTTATATTCTATCTCTTTGGGATTGGCTGTGATGAATATATTTGTATATTTCCTGATTAACGATATTGTAACTAGTGAAGCTAAATTGCATGAAAAGGAAGTATTGGGACTACAGTTTAAAAACCAAATTGATATGTACCGTTCTATTTCGGAAAATTATGAAATTCAGAAAAAAAGTCACATGAATTTAAAAATCATATATTGTGTATAGAATCTTTATTGAAAGCTCATGAATATGACAAGGCAAGTAAATATGTAGGAAATATCAGCAATACTTTTATTGGAGAAAAAAATGTAATCAATACAAATCATGTGATAATAAATGCGATTCTTAATACAAAGTATCAGGAGGCTATCAGTAAGAATATTGTTTTTGTGTTTAAGGTAAATGATTTATCAAAAATTGTAATAGAGGATGAGGATCTGGTAGTGATTTTAGCAAATCTGCTAAATAATGCCATTGAAGCATGTGAAAAATGTGAGGAAAAGAAAACTATAAAACTAAAATTTGTGATAGAGGAAAATCTTATAGTTCTTTCAGTGAAAAATACATGCAGTAATCCAATTATTTACAGTGATAATGAAATAAAAACAAGTAAAAAAAGATGAACCGGAAATGCATGGCATTGGCATAAAGAATATTATTCAAATTGTAGAAAAATACGATGGCGAATATGTTATTAAAAATGAAAACAATGAATTTAGTTTTTCTATTATTATCCCATTATAATATGTGACCATAGTTTATGTCCATTTTCTGCAAAAAATGTTCGTTTTGTGCACGGATTGTTGATTTTATCTATTATGTTAGATAAAATTATAAAAAGTAATTTTGGAGTAAGATAACAGAAGGAAAAATAACAAATGATTTATAAAGTGGCAATATGTGATGATGAAATTAATCAGTGCGCTGTACTCGAAAAAGTAATATTGAATATTTTAAGAATAGAGCTAGAAAAATGCGAGGTTGAAGTATGGTATGATTCTATGTCATTTATGTAGAGATAATAAAAGAATTCAATCCGCAGATTACTTTTTTTGGATATTGAGTTACCGGGTGATAAGTTGGGGTTTA
>ENA-OQKK01000437-OQKK01000437.1-human-gut-metagenome-genome-assembly--contig:-NODE-437-length-10623-cov-2.677973_pt1 | contig 10623 bp, 8 predicted proteins | sample MGYA00242648_ERZ504797 | MGnify/ENA primary metagenome ERZ504797 (study PRJEB26092, sample SAMD00036412) | human gut metagenome | host: Homo sapiens | study: EMG produced TPA metagenomics assembly of... | reverse complement strand
CGAGACCAGATCGATGCAGCCCCAAGGGGTATAACCCATCAGAGGGATGCCGTCTTCCTCCACCGCGGCTTTGAAGGCCCGAATGTGCTCTCGCAGGTATTCGATGCGGTAACTGTCGTGGATGGAACCGTCCGTCTCAACGGTGTCCGTTGCGCCCAGGCCATTCTCCACAATGAACAGCGGCTTCTGGTAGCGGCCGTAGAGCAGCCGCAGCGTCAGCCGCAGGCCCATCGGATCCACCTGCCAGCCCCACTCGCTGGAGGGCAGGTAGGGGTTGACCACGCCAGCCACCACATTGCCTTTGGCCTGGCCTGCCTCGGTGGGACGGCCTGCCTGCACCATCGACATATAGTAGCTGAAGCCGATGTAATCCACCGTACCGCGGCGCAGCAGGTCGAGGTCGCCCGGCTCCATCTGGATAGCTATGCCGTGGCGCTCCAGATTTTTCAGCAGGTGGGGCGGATATTCGCCGCGGGACTGCACGTCGGCGAAGGCCAGCATGGTGGACATCATGTCGTCAGCGGCCTTAGCGTCCAGTGGGTGACAGGTTTCGGGGTAGACCACGCCGAACAGGGTCATGCAGCCGATTTTGTTCTCCGGATCGATCTGGTGGCCCAGCAGCACCGCTTTGGCGCTGGCTACAAACTGGTGATGGGCTGCCTGGTAGATGACTTGCTCCCGATTTTCGCCGGGAGTGATCAATAGGCCGGCCGGGTTCCAGGGGCCAAATTCGATGGCGTTGATCTCGTTGAAGGTCATCCAGTATTTGACCTTGCCTTTGTATTCGGTGAAGATGGTGCGGCAGTAGCGCTCGAAGAAATCCACCAGCTTGCGGCTGCGCCATGCGCCGTATTTCTGCACGAGGCCGAGGGGCATCTCGTAGTGGCTGATGGTCACCACCGGCTCAATGCCGTACTTATGACACTCGTCAAACAGGTCATGGTAGAATCGGAGGCCGGCGGGGTTGGGAGAGGGTTGTCCCCCTGAGGGAAGATGCGGCTCCACGCAATAGAAGTACGGAAGCACTTGAATCCCATCTCGGCAAAGAGCTTGATATCCTCCTTGTAGCGGTGGTAGAAGTCGATCCCTTCGTGGTTAGGGTAGTAGAGGCCATCCACCACACCGTCGGTGATCTGGCGCTTTTTGTCCTTGCTGCCGATGGTCATCACGTCGGCGATATTTAGACCCTTTCCGTCCTCGCGGTAAGCGCCCTCGCACTGGTTGGCGGCCACCGCGCCGCCCCACAAAAAGTCTTTTGGAAGGCTCATGGATTTTGCTCTCCTTTCGTTTTCGGCTTATTCTTGGAACAGTTTCATAAAATGGAGATACTGCCGCCGACTGATGATCCGCTTGACCCGCACTTCGTCGGTGATCAGGGCGGTGGTCAGCTGGTAAAACTTCTGGGTTTGGGCCGAGGCGGAGTCATAGATAGCCACTAGGATCACAAGCTGAACCTTGTTGACCGACCAGAGGACGGGCTTGTCCAGAATGCCGACGCAGACCACGTTCTCCTTGACTAGGTTGTCAGCCGGGTGTGGGATGGCCACCAGGTGGCCGAAGTCGGTGCCGCCCATCGCCTCCCGCTCCAGCACCGAGTCACAGAAGCCCTCAGGCAGGGGGTAAACTTTGCCCATCAGCTGACACATCTGCCGGATGACTTCCTCCCGTGTGTTTCCCTGCACATGCGGGAAGAACAGATCGGGCCGATAGTAGTCTTTCAGGAAGTTGACGCTGCCCAGTTCCAGCTGCCTGCGGACCTGCGGCACATCGCTGGCGTCGAGGAAGTTGCCGATCTGGTAGATAGGGACGGCGGTCGCGGTCTGCAGCGGCACGGTAGTAAAGACGTAGTCCACCCGGCTCAAGTCATATCGCTCGAATTCGTACATGCTACACACATCCAGTCGGTCGATGTAGACTCCGAACTCGTTGCGGAAACGGAAGGCCAGCAGTCGGCTGCTAGCCTTGCCCGTCATACAGACCAGAAGGATGTTCTTTTTCTCAATCTGCGCTTTAAGAGATTCCAGTGCCATTTCCAGAATAATGGCAAAGTATCCCGTCTCGGATTCGGGCACTGGCCTGCTATAGAATTTTTCGTACTCAGCCATAGCACGCTGGGCCATCGCAAAGGCGAAGGGGTAGTTCTGCTTGATCTCTTCCAGGATGGGGTTCTCCATCTGGATGCCGTACTTCATCCGTATGTTGAAGGTGACGATGTGGTTGTACAGCGAGATGCGGACGTTGAGATTATCGCGAAAATTAAGGTTGTAGACCCGCTGCACGCAATCCAGCAAGATGGTGGTCAGCCGGTTGACGTTTTCCTGGACCACTGGACTGGACTGGGGATGGTAGCCCTCGCCCAAGCTGCGCCGTCCTGCGATGTAAATGGCAATGTACATCGTCTCGGCCGGTTCCGGCGCAATTTCGATGCCCGCCTGACACAGCCTGTCGGCCAACATCAGAGCGGCCTGGTATTCAGGCATGGCCTGCACCTGGGCCAGCTCGCCGGGCTTGGCGGCAGCTAGGTGGCCCGCGCCGCTGCGCAGGAAGGCTACATACAGATAGATGACGATGTTCTGAAAAGCTGCCTCCGTAAATTTGATCCGCTGGCGTATCATCATGTCCAGCAGAACCTCGCCGATCCTGGGCAGCATCTCGGCCTGGTCACGCTGGTCAGCAAAGAGGGAGTTTTGAGACTGGACCAGGTAGTCCATATAACAGCGGCGGCGGTCAAATTCACTGCCATGCGCACGCACACCGTAGTGAGGTTTACGCTTCAAGGTAATGTTATACTGCCCAGAACGAACTCCACCTGCCTCAGCTCGGCCGACAGGGTCTTGCTGGATACATACAACTCCTCGCTGAGGTCATCGAGCTTGAAGTATTCCTCGCCGTCCAAAAAGCAGGCCAGCAGGAAGCGGAAGCGATCCTCTACTGTATTGGGGACGGCGGAGGCCAAAGAGTGCCGGTTTTCGTTGTACCATGTCTCGTAGGCGTTGCGGTCCTCCACTCGGAGGCGGTAGCCGTGGCGTTGGCGCGACTCAACAGTTGCACCGTGACCTTCCAGTTCCGCGCGCAGTTGCCCGATGCGGGTCTGCACAGTACGGCTGCTGGCGCCACTTTTGACAGCCAATGTTTGGGCTGTGAGATAGTCGTTCTCCGACAAAAGAGTGAGCAGGCTCATGAGGTTGCTGTCAAGCATGGCGTTCTTCCTGTTCTTTTTTCACTTCGGCAGCCCGGCGGGCGAAAGTGGTCCGTTCCACGTAGTTGGCAGCCAGCCAATCTTTCAGTTCCTGGCTGCACAGAAAATCGGTCTCCATCGGGCGGATGAAGGTATAGGAAGAATGTTCCAGCAGATACTGGTCCAGCCACCCTGGATGAAAAACCAGCACCGAACACTCTTTGCCGCGCAGCCCGGCCTCGTCCTCAAAAACAAACTTGCGCACATCGTAGAGGCCGCGCTCGTCGAGTCGATAGAAAGCAGAGCACTGGATGCCGTGTTCGACCGACCACTGCGGATCCACCGGGTCGCAGTAGAGCAGGCCATTACGGGCAGCCACATTCTTCAACCCCTGGAAAAAGTTAGGCGACATAACCGCGTGTCCTTCGAAGTAAGCGGGATCCCGCCCGGTGATGGCGCAGAAGCGGTCGAGCTGCGCCTGAATCTCCAGTTCCACTTCTTCCAGGACGATGGTATCCTGTTTTCGGGCGCGTATTTCGCGGCTGGTACAGAATTCGCCGCTGGGCTGTACCAGGGAAGGAATACGGGCCGAATCGGTCAGTGGTCGGCCTACGCAGATATTGGTGTGTTGGCCCACCTCGACGCCGGTGTCCTTTACTAGCGCATAACCAGCGGCTGCATACGGCATATTGGGCATCAGACCGGTACAGGTGATGACCCCGTCTACGATGGCCTTGCGGATGCCATAATTGACCGCCTCACTGAAACCCAGGTCGTCGGCCCGGAAAATGATCTTCATTTTTCCCTACTCCTTTCGATCACGCACACTCTTTTCTGACACTACCAGTGTACCAGTTCCGCGCCGGTTTTTCCACGAAGTTTTTTGCCGCCGTCAAAGACGACAGCCGGCCCTGCACGTCCTTGGCTTCGTCATTTTTGACAGGAAACCGGAACAGGATTCGTCAGTTTGCACCCAAGCGGCGCGGCTTCACGCTTTGTTTGTCCTCGGCCCATAGCAGAGAGCGAGCTTTGCAAAAAAGTCCTCCAGCAAAAAGCGCACGTCCACTGAATCGTAGACCCGGATAGCCCGCCCACTCCCAGGCAGATAGCGCCCACCGTCCGCGAGGACGGGGGCGGGTTCCATGTGGAAATTCTGCCGCCAGTCGCAGCCCAGCAGGGCCGCCACCACCGGCGAATCGCCAAAGTTCCAGCTCTCCCCCTTGCGCAGAGTATACGGCTCGTTGTTGGTGAGGTTATACTGCTCCATCATGTCGTACAGGTAGCGCCCAACTGTTCCGCAGGGGCGGATTTTGTGGGCTATTTCGGCCATCGTCACCTCCACCGTGCCGTAAACATTGACCGGGAGCTGCCAGAGCGCTACCTCGCTGCCAAAGACAGCGCGTGCGGCTGCCAGGTCCTGCTTCATGTTGAAGTCGCAGCCCCCCTTGGGGTAAGGCATACCGCCGATCCAGACCACCGTCATCTTCCCGGCAATGGCCGGGCAGCGGTTGAGAGCAGCGGCCACGTCGGTCAGCGCGCCCTGTACTGTCACATAGAGGGGACGGGGATCGTCACGCTGTGCTTCCTCGATCAGGAAACGGACCCCCTCTGCGTCCGGCGTATCATGCTCACCGGCAAGTGGGGTCGCGCAGCCGCGCAGCATGGGCACGTCAGTCATCCCGGTGGCTTCCATCAGGGCGGTCAGCATCCGGTAGCTGTTCTCCATCGACTGCCGGTCGCCGTGAGTCTTGCCCTCGTAGTGGGCGGCGATCACCCCGCGCACATCGAAGATGGGGGTCAAAAGCTGATGGACAATGGCAAAGGGATCATCCGCCTCGTTGCTGACGTCGCTGGAGATGACAACGCGAATCTGCTTGCCTTGCGGCAGACATAGGCCCATCCGGTCCAAAATTTCTTTGCGTTTCATTGTAATAAGCCCTCACTTTTCAAAATATGATGTTTTACAAGTTGCTGCCGTTCCCGGCAATCACATCCCGGTACCACCAGCCGGAATCCTTGACGGTCCGTTTCAGTGTCGGGTAGTCCACATAGATCAGGCCATAGCGGCAGCTGTAGCCCGCCGCCCACTCGAAGTTATCGAACAGGCTCCAGACCGAGTAACCAATCACCGGGATACCGTCCTCGATCGCGTGGGCCACCTCCCGCAGATACCGGTGCAGAAAGTCGATGCGCTGCGGGTCATGGACTTTGCCGTCCAGCATCACATGATCCAGCCCCGAATAGCCGTTTTCGGTGATAAGGATAGGCAGATGATACCGCTCATACCAAAACTTGCTGGCGTAATAGAGCACCTTGGGGGTGATGTTCCAAGCCGTGGCCGTCTGGGGACTGCCCTGGTAGGCGTATTCGTCGTATCGGGACGGGTCAGGCACCAGGTCCACCGTGCCCTGATAGCAGTTGTAGGCGTAAAAGTCCAGCGGCTGGGAGACAAGCGCCCATTCCGCATCGGTCATGGTGTAAAGCAAACCGCCGAATTTATCTGCCGCCCAGTCGGGATAGCGTCCCAAAAAGACGGGGTCTGCCCACCAGGTGTTGGACATGATATAGCCCGGATATTCGGACAGAGATTTTTGCCGGGCTTTCTCCACTTCTTCGGGGGAGTCGTCTTTGGGCAGGCAGCAGTCGCCGGTAGGGGCCATACCCACTTTGGCGCCGGGGCAGTTTTTCCGTAGAATCTTCACCGCCCGGCCATGGGCCAGCAGGATGTTTTTAGTCACCGCCATCATGGCGGCATCGTCGTTGTGCTCAAAGGGGGCGTGGACTCCGGCCACCAGTCCCAGCCCACAGAACATCTGCGGCTCGTTGAAGGTCATCCAGTAGGAGACACGGCCGCTGAGGGCCTTCGAGGCCGCGTCCACATAGTTGGCAAACCATTCGACGATCTCAGGGTTCTTCCAGCCGCCTTTTCGATAGAGAGCAGTGGGAAGGTCCCAGTGATAGAGGGTCACCAGAGGCTGGATGCCGTTTGTCAGCAGCTCGTCACAGAGGTCCTGGTAGAATTTCACCCCTGCCTGATTGACCTGGCCCACCCCCTCGGGCAGAATGCGAGGCCAGCTGATCGAGAAGCGGTAGGCTTTCAGGCCCATCTGTTTCATCAGGGCCACGTCCTCTTTCCAGCGGTGATAAAAGTCGATGGAGGTGTCGGCATTTTCGCTGTGGGCGATGCGGCCAGTGCCGTCATGAACCAGCGTGTCCCAGATGGACTCGCCCTTGCCGTCGGCGTTCCAGCCGCCCTCGATCTGGGTGGCCGCAGTGGATGCGCTCCACAAAAAATTTTCAGGAAATTTCGGCATAGTTCTTTCTCCTTTACGGCTTGCTGAGGAAATGCAGCAGCGCCTCTGCCGATGCTTTGGCTCCGCCCAGGGTCTTCATGTCCGCGCTGAATTGCTCCGCCGCAGCCTTGTAGGAGGGCTCAGTGAGAAGCTTCTGGATGGCAGTTTTCAGCGCCTCGCTGGTGATGGCGCTCTTATCCAGAAAGGCAACGCCCAGCCCCAGTTTCTCGATCTGCCGGGCGGTGATGGCCTGCTCCTCCATCTGCGGGATAGCGATCATGGGCACGCCGTAATAAATGGCTTCGCCGGTGCCGCCCATCCCGGCATGGGTGATAAACACCGACGCCTGAGAAAGGATGTCCAGCTGAGGCACCATCTGGCCGACTTCCACATTGGCCGGGATGTCTTTCAGGCTGGCCGGGTCGATGGAGCCGAGGGCGGCAAACACATTGATATCCAGATCCCGGACTGCATCAAACAGGATGGGATAGTATTCGGGCCAGTTGTTGAAGGCGGTGCCCAGGGAGGAATACAGCAGAGGTTTGCCGTTGTCGGGGGCTTTCCAGCTGCCGAAGGCGGTCCGCTTGCCAATCTGAACGCCGGTGAACACAAAACTGTCATCGAAGCTCTCGTAATTGGGCACCAGTTTTTTCTGCATCATGACCAGGTTGAAATCCCCGTGTCCGTCAAAAATCTCTTTTACGGTCATGACCCGGCAGCCATACTTTTCGGCGTAGCCTGCCGCAATACCGGCGGCAGCCTTGCGCAGCGGATGGTCTGCAGGGCAGCTTTCAAAACCGGCGGCCACCGAATAGCTGTCGTTGGAAGGGTAACTGGTGTACAGCATGACATTGGGCACGTTCAGGTTGTCGGCGGCGATGGTGCCGGCGATGCCGGCAAAGTCGTGGACGATGGCGTCGGGCTTATCGTCATGGAGGGTATCGAGGATGGTGTCGATGTAGGCTCCGGCCTCGTTCAAAAAGAGGAAAGGCACCGCAGCTGCCACACCGCCGTCGTCCTCTTTTTTCTCGCCGTCGTTGTGCTTGTCGTTTTCCGCCATCCAGGATGGGACGGCGACAAACTTTGCGCCGGTGGGTTCAATAATGTTCCGAAAAGCCTCGGTCGTAAAATAAGTTACCCGAACGCCCTGTTTGACCAGCTCGGTGACAAGGGCCAGAGTGGGGTTAATGTGGCCAAAGGCCCCAAGGGATACAAACGCAATGTGCATCGTAGAATCCTTTCATTAAAATCATTAAAAGCAGCCATGCAGGCAGCGCACGGCGTCGCCCACATGGCTGCGGGGAAAAAGAGAATAAGAGAAACGCGCGTTATTGTTCCGCTTCTGCCGCTGCCTTTTCTTCAGCAAGGTACTTCTTATCCTGGATGCGGACAAAGGGCATGAAGATCAGGATGTCGATGATGCAGACCACGACCTCCAGAATGGCGATGGTGAAGTTGCCATTCAGGATACCCGTGACGCCCATCGGGAAGTTAAAGACAGTGACGCCGGCGTATCGAGCGACCAGGCCAGAGGAGCAGGCCAGCCAGCCCAGCAGAACATTAACCGTTGGGGAGATAATCCAGGGGATGGCCATAAAGGGGTTCATAACGACGGGAACGCCGAACATTAGCGGCTCAGAGATGCCGAAGAAGGCGGGTGCGATGGAAATTTTGCCGACGGTCTTAAGCTGATTCGACTTGGAGAAGATCAGGACGGCCAGCGCAAAGGCCGGGTAGAGGACGGCAATGGTCATCGAGTAGGAAAAGGCCATACCGATGATGTTGGGAATGGGCTGACCGGCAGCGTAGGCAGCCTGGTTCATACCGTCCAGACCGAACATGATGGGGCCGGTCGCGCTGGTGAGGAAGCCGGGGTGGATGCCGAGGGCCCAGCATACCTGGCCGATGATCTGCAGGATCATTTGAGAGATGACGTTGCTGCCGATCAACGCGGTCAGAGGAATCTGCAGCAGGTTGTACAGGCAATCAAAGATGTTGCCCCAAGGAGTCAGGCTGAACAGACCGCGTAGTACCATGGCGGCGATTACCACGATAAAACCAGGAATCAGGGAGACGAAGGTGTTCGAGACGTAGTCCGGGGTGCCGGCAGGCATCTTGATGACGATGTTGGCGTCCACGATGGCCTTGTACAGCCGAACCGTGAGGAAAGCCAGTAGAAAGCCGACAATCATGCCGGAGGTGCCCATATAGCTGGTGCTGGGGGTAGTGGTGCCGGTATCCAGAGTAGCGGTGGGCAGCAGGGCAATGTAGACCACCAGGGCCAGGATGACAGCCACCTTGTTGGTGATTTTGAGCTTTTCGGCGTAGGCAGAGGCGACGCCGTAGGTAAAGAAGACGCCCAGCATGTTGGTGGTCGCCGACACGACGGCCGCCAGAATGCCGGAAATGCCGGTGGACTGGATGAAGTTTTGCCAGAAATTCACCGGTAGGCCGCTGAACAGGCTGGCGAACGAACCGATGATGACGACGGGCAGCATACTCATGCAGCCCTGCGAGATGGATTGCAGGTAGATATTGCGGCTGACCTTGTCACTGGCAAGCGTCAGCGTCTCGGAGAAGTTTATCTTTGCCATGATTATTAGACCTCCTCGCCCATCATCTTGCGGGCGGCCTTGAGGACGGCTACGCCGTTCATCATGCCATAGTCTTTCATATCAATGGGCGGCGGGGATGCCGGGGCAGGCAGCCTGTACCTCGCCCAGCTTGTGTTTGACCTGAGGTCCGATCAGAATGCAGTCGGCATCGGCAGTCACCTCGCTGGCGGCAGACAGAGCATAGGCCGCAATAGTACAGTCATAACCAATCTTTTTGGCGGCTTCCTTCATCTTTGCCACCATCATGCTGGTGGACATACCATTGCTGCAAAGCAGGATGATCTTCTTCATAATTGATTACCTCCATCAATGAATGATACCGTGCATCCATACAGCCACAGGCTGCTTGAATCCAATACTGTGCGTCCGAGAGCAATATCTACAAAAGATGCTAACGACGAGTTCTTTTGTTTGTGCCCTTTGGACGCATTCAGTGTACCATGTTCCCACAGGAGTGTCCACGAAATAATTTGCGGCAATCAAAAAGGCAAAAGAACTATAAAACAAAGCCTTTTCGTCAATCTGTATGATTTTTATGGTGCTACTTTGGGGGTTTTGACAAGAATTGCTTTATCTGTAGCAGTTTTCTTCTGGATGCTCGCGTTTTCTTCGCTTTTTTTAGAAAAATGTCTTGTAATGCCTCATAAAATATGGTATATATTATACGAAATATACTGTGGCTACATTTATCTCCATACAGAGTGAAAGGAGCCCCCACCATGACCGCTGTGATCTATGCCCGCTATTCATCGGATAACCAGCGTGAAGAATCCATCGAAGGCCAGATTCGGGAGTGCACAGCTTATGCTGAAAAGAACGGCATTACCATCGTCAAGCACTACATTGACCGTGCCATCTCTGCCAAGACAGACAACCGTCCTCAGTTCCAACAGATGATAAAGGACAGCGACAAGAAGCTGTTTGACATCGTTCTGGTCTGGAAACTCGATCGTTTTGCCCGGAACCGCTACGATAGCGCACGGTACAAAACCCAGCTGAAGAAGAACGGTGTCAAGCTCATGTCGGCAACGGAAATCATTTCCGAGGGGCCGGAGGGCATCATTCTGGAATCAGTGCTGGAAGGCTACGCCGAATATTACTCTGCTGACCTGTCCGAGAAAGTGATTCGCGGTATGACCGAGAATGCCCTCAAAGGCAAGTTCACCGGTGGTGCGATTCCATTCGGGTACACCATCAATGCCGACCGCCGTTTTGAGATTGACCCCTTGACCGCGCCTTTTGTAGCTGAGACCTTTCAGCGGTACAACGATGGTCAGACCATGCGGGAGATCCGGGACTGGCTGAACGAAAAGGGCATCAAGAACAAGCGTGGCGGGCCGATGTCCTTTAACACCATCCAACATATGCTGAGCAACCGCCGCTACATCGGAGAGCTGAAATACCGTGATATCCTGATTCCCGATGCGATTCCACCTATCGTGTCCGTAGAGCTTTTCAACGATGTACAGGAGAAGATGTTGAAAAACAAGAAAGCCCCTGCCCGTAGAAAGGCAGAGGACGACTATCTGCTCACCAC
>ENA-OQKK01000436-OQKK01000436.1-human-gut-metagenome-genome-assembly--contig:-NODE-436-length-10676-cov-3.428856_pt1 | contig 10676 bp, 15 predicted proteins | sample MGYA00242648_ERZ504797 | MGnify/ENA primary metagenome ERZ504797 (study PRJEB26092, sample SAMD00036412) | human gut metagenome | host: Homo sapiens | study: EMG produced TPA metagenomics assembly of... | reverse complement strand
GATAACTCCTCGGTGAAGTTATGTAAGCACGCACGCCGTTCTTTCGCACCGCAAGGTGCGAATATGAGCAGGTTTGGGGTTGGACCGCGTTTGCGAAGCGCAGCGCAGCAATGAAAGCCCCAGTGGGCTTTTAAGCGGCAGCGCGGTCTGCGACAGCAGATGGAGGGGCGTTGCCCCGACAAGCGCTACCCCAACAAGATCACTTCGGAAATGCAGACGCATTGCAGAAGTGAAGTCCCGGATGGACAGGAAATTTTCAAGAATTGAAAATTTGTGGCCACGGACGGTTCTTGCCCTCTACCGCTGCGCTCAAAACCGTTTCCGGGTAATTGTTTCCGAATTGTTAAGACGCAAAAATAAGTAGAGGGTTCCGCTGCTCGTGTATGTTGATCGCCGTTTGCTCCGAACGAAGTTCCTGCCCCTGTTTGTGCAGCGGCGTTGACGAAAAGTCGGTATCACGTTCGGTCGGCTTATGAGATTTTCAAGGTGCGTTTCCCGTAAAAGAAAAATACCGCCCATGCAGCATAGCGATGGATTTTGTCGGGTGAAACAGCGGCAAAATGAATCGGGTGTGTTGCGGGGCGGTAAATTCTTTTGCGGACTTTCCCTCACTGAAGTGGTGGGTCTCACGGTGATAACCAACCACTTTCTGTGGCTGTGTTCAAAATGAACACGACCACATCTTGTGGATGAATTTGAACCAATCCACAAAATCAATGGGATTTACAAGAAAAATACCACGGCATGTAGAATGCGTCAAGAGGGTTTTGAAAAATTTATTGAAGTGAAGCAAGAAAAGTATGACACATCTTGTAGCTTTAGGAAAAAATACGCTATGTGAATCAGAACAAACCCCATTTTCTGTCTGCGGTAGATCTTTCTATTGCCGGCAGCAACAGGATGTTGCTTGTGCATTCAAGACGCAGACGGCAATAAAAACGGCAAGATCGCCTGCTGCCAAGTGACCTTGACGTTTTGTACTGTATTTTGCTAAATCAGGCAGTTGCCCGCGACTTTACAACGCTACGTTGACCGGCAGAACATACACACCGTCGGCGGTGTAGTAGGTGATTTGAGTAACAGTCTTGCCGATGATGGAGGCAAGATAGGTCTCGTCCGTATTGAAGCCCAGCTCGGTGCCGCGCCAGATATTGGTCACATGATGCAGGCCATACTCGCTGCCATCGGCGGTGGTCAGCACTACGCCGTAGACCTTGTTGGCGCTGGTGTCCAGATCAAAACCGGAGAGCTTCATCTCGTAATTCGCGTGGCGGCCATTGGTGGTCAGCTCCACAGTAACACCCTCCACGGTAGTCTCGGTGGCGTGGACTTTGCCAAACTCCCACTTGCCGCTCAACAGGTTGTACCATGCGGTAATGTAGTAGGCAGGAGTCTCGCCGAGCTTATAGTACCGCAAAGCCCTTGACCTTTTTGCCGGAGCCATGCTGTATGTGGTGGTGGAGGAACTGATCCCGGAAATGTCGCAGGGACAGCACTCCAACGTTGGCACGGTACTTTTCGTGGTGGGCTTCAGCGTGATGATGGTGCTGGATGTGGCACTGGGGTAACGGTTGGGGGCTCCCGAAAGCGAAATCTCTTTCGGAATCTCCGAAAATGCCTAAACTTCTTGACAGAGGAGACGGCAGGGCGTATTATTTTGGCAGAAGGACCGTTGAGAAGCGGCTTTTTATAGGGTTGGAAGTTAGCTAAATCTAACTTATCGGTGCACGTGGTAGTTAGATAAATCTAACTATAAAAGGAGAGACAGCAATGCGAGCACGCAAGAATTTCTGGGACAGAAATGCAGGTCTGTATGACTGCTTTATGCGAAAAGACAGGATAGTATACGAAAAAATGTATGAGCTGATCTGTCCGGTCGTGAAAGACAAAACAGTGCTGGAGGTGGCTACCGGAACGGGACTGATCGCCAAGCACATCGTAAAAGCAGCGGCACACATCGAGGCGACGGATGCCTCTCCGGAAATGATTACAGAGGCCAAACGGGGGAATTACTCTGCGAAGCTGCGTTTTTCCGTGCAGGATATGTTTTCTCTGCCATACTCGAGCAAATCATTCGATGTGGTAATCGTATCTAACGCACTGCACATCGTGCCGCAGCCAGAAAAATCACTGCGAGAAATCAAACGGGTGTTGAAGGATGACGGTGTGCTGATCGCGCCCACCTTTACTCACGCAGAAAACTCATTTCCCGGCAAGGTCAAAGCCTTTTTCATGAAGCTGGCAGGCTTTCCGCTTCACAGCAAGTGGACGAATGAGGAATACCTGAGTTTCCTGCATCAGAACGGCTGGGCAGTACGAAATAGTGTCGTTCTAAAGGCCTCTTTTCCGCTGACCTATACGGAATGCGTGAAATCGGAGGTGTGATATGTCCTTTTTTGAAAACACCCGAAAGCCCGTAGGCTTTGGCGGGAAGATCATGGTTGCTATGATGAACTTTGGACACAGCGCAATGGCAGAATGGGGGCTGCGCTTTTTAAAGCCTGCCCCGGATGCCATGGTGCTGGACTGCGGCTGCGGCGGTGGAGCGAACATTAAGACACTGCTGAAACTGTGCCCCAACGGCAAGGTGCAGGGCATCGACTACTCAGCTGTCAGCGTGGAAAAAACGCGAAAGATCAATGCCAGAGCCATTGCGGCAGGACGGTGTACCGTGCAACAGGCAAGTGTGGCAGAATTGCCGTTTGAAGCGGAGCAGTTTGATGTGGTGACCGCCTTTGAAACGGTCTATTTCTGGCCGGAACTTGCGCAGAATTTCAGAGAGGTTTATCGAGTGCTGAAGCCCGGCGGGGTCTTTTTCATCTGCAATGAAGCAAACGGCGAAACAACAAAAGACGACAAATGGACGCAGATCATCGATGGCATGACCATCTATACGGACACTGCACTGAAAGAGTATCTGGAGCAAGCAGGATTTTGTAAGATCCAGAACCACAAAATAAAAAGGGCTGGCTGTGCATCACAGCACAGAAATGAGGTGCGATCATGTCGAAAAAGGCAACGGAATTTCAAAGAAAAGCAATGAGCTGGATGTACCGGGGCAAGGAGATCTTCAAGCCTTTGAACACTGGCTGGATCGACGAGAATGTTGCCTGCGTGCGCGAATGGGTGGCGAACATCTTCTTCTACCGCAAAGGCGATACGACCATTATGGTCGATGCGGGATATAACTACGACCGCCTTGCCGAAAAAATGGGCTGGCTTGGGATTGATCCGAAGTCGATACACCATATCCTTATCACCCATCAGGACACCGACCATGTGGGTGCGGTGGAAGCAGACAGTCCGGGGCTGTTCCGGAATGCGATGCTGTACATCGGCGAGATCGAGAACCGGTATCTCACCGGCGAGGAGCGGCGAAAAGTCATCTATCATCTCTATAAATTGCCGCAGGTCACGATCAACAACGAAAAGGTACTGCTGCACGATGGGCAGGTACTTGACATTGACGGCGTCAGGATCGAGTGTTTTCTGGTTCCCGGTCATACATGGGGACATATGGTCTACCTCATTGACGATAAGTACCTTTTTACCGGCGACACGCTGTGGTTTGGCGCGGACGGCGGCTACAGCTTCATTTCCTCGCTGGCGGAGGACAATAAGCTGGCTGTGCAGTCTCTGACACTGCTGGAGAAAAAGCTGAAAAAACGCGGACTGCATCCGCTGTTTATTACCGGCCACACCGGCTGGACGGACAACATGGAGTTTGCCTTTGCGCACAAAAATGAGCTGTGCTCGCCTTTCAAAAAAAGAGCCCACGACCCATCGGCACCCTATGATGCCTACGACGAATCGGACGACACCGAAGAAAATGCAAAGAGCGGTTTTCTGAAAGGCGTGGGAAGATGAAGGACAGCGAATTACAAATTGACCGTAGCTGCCATGTGCTATATTCCAAACCCTGCAAAAAGGAAATTCTGGCGAAAATCACTCTGCACTATCCGGAGGTGGAGCGCGAGGCGGTCTGGGAGCAGGTGCAGCTGAGATACGCAGAGCTTCTTTCCAAGTGGCGCACCGACCTCGGCGGTAAAAAGAATTTTCACAACGGCGTAGGCGGCACCTACGACTGCATCGCCATCATGTGCTTTTACGATGTGTGCCGGGATGTGGTCACATTCCGCGAAATGGAAGAGATAGAAGAAAATCTGATCCTGCCGTCCTTCCGGAAGCTGCGATTCGTTGACATCAACAAGCCATTCTGGAAAAAGCTGATGTATCGGGCATTCAGCACCGCCCAAAAGCACTGTGACACATGGCATGATTACGAGATGGTTGCGCCTTACGAAAACAGCAAGCCCATCTATTATGAATTTACGACGTGTCCGGCGGCGGAATTTGCCAAGCGGTTTGGATTTGCGGACATTATGCCCGCCCTGTGCAATGTGGACTATGCGTCCATGGAACTGCTCCATGCCAAGCTCGTGCGGACGACCACCTGCGTGGACGGCTGCCGATGCGACTATACCATCTGCGGCGATAAGGATCCATACGTAAAGGAACATCCCGAATACCGGGATGAAAACGGATACAGGAGGAATAAGTAATGCTTTTACAGGTGATTCTGGAAGGTCTTGGGCTGGGGACACTGCTGGTTCTGGTCTGCGCTGCGGGCATCCGCAAAGGGGCTGTTGGGATGGTGCATCTTTACCCCATGGGACAACCGTTTGCGAGTATCCAGTCGGGGCTATATGTTAGGTTACAGCGACCTGAAAGACCCTTCCGTCAGCGGTTTTTTCCGGTTTCTCGCCAAGGTCGGTGACAACGGGATGAAAATGCAGATCGTGAAGATCGGATTTGGGGGCAAGAAATGAAAATTCTGGTATATGGTGCAGGCGTTCTGGGGTGCAATCTGGCAAGAAATCTGCTGCGCGCCGGAAAGGATGTCACCCTGCTTGCGCGAGGAAACTGGGCAGCGGAGATCAGGCGGAACGGCCTGCGGATCAAGGACAAATTTTCGCTCCGCACCTCGGTCAGCCGCATTCCGGTGGTGACTGAACTTGCACCGGATGCAATGTACGATGTGATCTTTGTGGTCCTGCGCTATACACAGCTGGATTCCGTTCTGGACACGCTGCGGGCGAACCGGACGAAGAACATCGTTTTTGTGGGCAACAACGTACAGACAAAAGCATTGGCGGCGGCACTTCCGGAAAAGAACGTCCTGTTTGCCTTTGCGCTTTCTGCGGGGCATCGGGAGGTTGACCGGGTTGTCTCCATCGACCTGAAAAAGATCACCATCGGACAGCTGCCGGGTGCAACCTCCAATAAACAGTTGATCGGGCGCATCTTCTATGGCACGAAATATAAGGTCGTCTACGAGCCGAACATGGAGGACTATTTGCTCTGCCATGCCGCGTTTGTGATGCCTGCGGCCTTCGCCTGCTATAAGACAGACGGCGACCTGAAAAAGCTCCGGGGCGATACCGCGTACCTGAACCGTCTGCTGGATGCCAACATCGAGGGATACCGCGCCATCCGAAATGCCGGGCACGCCATTCTGCCCAAGGGGGATGCGGATTTTGAAGGGGAAAAGTACCGCAAGACCTGCCTGCGCTTTTTCAAGCTGATGTGTGCCACTTCGCTGGGCAAGCTCTGCGCCTCCGACCATGCCATGAACGCCATCGACGAAATGAGTGCGCTGAACCGGGATCTTAAGAAATTTTTCGATGAACATGGCGCAGTCTACCCGGTATGGCAGGAACTGGAAGCGGAAGCCAGGAGGTATCTGCAATGAAGTATGCCGGGATGCCCTTTGGGATGTGGATGCTGTTTGCCGGTTCCTTTCAAAAGCAGCTGACCACTGTGCTGGGCTATGATGCAGCTACCGCAAAAGCCATCACGAAAAAGGCAAAGCTGCAATACCGGCAGATCATTGCTGGTTTGCCGGAGTTTGAAAAGGCCGACCGTTTCAAAATGAATCTTGTCAACTGCGCCATGGTCGGCGCGTTCATTCTCTCCATGCCGCAGCGCCCGGAGGTGGACAGCCTGACGGATTACTACGCAAGATCCATGATGACTGCGCCCATGCAGTGGTTCTGCCGCAAGAGCGGAAAAAGCAAGTTTACCCCAAAGGACATTGCCGCCATGAAGGCCACCGCTGCTCTGAAAGCCGCCGACCGCAACCCCTACTCGTGGAACATGGAGTTTTACGAATACCCGGACGGCAGCGGCTACGAGGGACGCTTTACCAAATGCGGCATCTGTGTGCTGATGAAGGAGCTGGGTCTGTACGACCTGACCCCCGCTTTGTGCCATCTGGACTACACCATGAGCGAAGCGGGCGGTGTGACAAATTTTGTGCGGCAGTATACCCTTGCTTCCGGCGGACCCTACTGCGACTGCGGGTACAAAAAGAAAGGGTAACGGACGATGAAGAGGAAGGAAACCTATCTTTCCCGTGACTTTCGGGAGACTGCGGCGCAACGCTTTCCTGCGCAGGCAAAGGAACTGAACGCCGCTTTTGATGTGCGCCTGAATGCGCTGCTGGCTGAAAATGCGGGTGCAAGCAAGGAAAAGCAATACCACCTCAAGCGGCAGATATTGCCGGGCATTTCGGCCTACGAGACCTTGCAGCGGGTCATGCCGAAAGAGGAGGCACTGCAAACCGTTCACGGCTATGTGGAGCACTTGGCGAGAACGAGCCACAAACAGCTTGCCGCCCTGCTGCACATACCGGGGCTTTACCGCCTTGTTCCCGGCGTTTTCGTCAAATCCACCCGGAGCGTTTTCGGCCCGGCGGCGGGCTTTGACCCCAAAAGAACTGCAGACCGGTAACGGCGTCTGGCGTGTGGATATGATGAAGTGTCCCTATCACGACACCTGCGCAGAATACGGCTGCCCGGAGCTGTGCCGCTGCTTTTGTGACAGTGATGACATCAGCTATACCGGGCTGCATCCGAAGCTGATCTGGGAGAGAAGCATGACGCTAGGGCGCGGAAATGACCACTGCGATTTTTGCATGAAAACCATAAAATAGATGCACAGGAAGCGAAGAAAATGAAGAAAGAAGAAACAAAGCGTTTTATCTGCTGGTGCATCGCGGCTGCGGTGTATGAGAAAAAGCACTCTGCGCACCTCGCAGGCTGACAGCGATTGCTGAATTGTCTGTGTTTTTTGCAGAAAGTGCATCCATAGCTTCCGGTGTGTATATATGCTGAAGGATTACCCGCCTTTCCAAGCAAATGATTTTGAATATCTGCGGGGGAGGATACTGATCCTCCTCCCGGAAAATGACATTTTCAAAAAGGAAGATCAGAAACGGTTCGCAGATCTGTTCCGGAAACTGGATGCGGAGATCCGCACAGTTCCGGGCGGTCATGTGGGCTTCATCGTTCAGGCGGAACGGTATCTTGATTTGATGGAAACATTTTTGCAGAGAAATGAAATTTGACAGTTCACATCTGCGAATCAGTAAGAAAAAGCGAATCTTCAAGAAAAGAGAATGGCTATGTATAAATCACTTTTTGATCTTTCCCCGGAGCAAACTGCTTCCACGGCGATGCCCCGCACCGTCGTGTTCTCCAACGGAACGGGGAGCGGGAGTATGACCATCTGTCCACTATTTTTGGGTGCAGAGCTGTATTATAACGATATGCACCTTGCATTCTTTGAGGAAGCCACGGCACCAATGCGGAATGTCATTGAGATCAACCACTGCCGCGTGGGGCGTTACGAGTGCAGTTTTGGGGCAAATAGCTGCTGCTATCTGGCGGCAGGGGACTTTGCCGTCTGTGTAGCAGCGCGCAAAAAGTCGTCCTCCTGCTTTCCGCTGCGGCACTACCACGGCATCACCATCCTACTGGATCTGGATGCGATTTCGCCGGAAATGCGGAAACAAATGGAATGGTACGGCGTAGACCTTGATGTCATACGGCGGTACATCTGCACGGAAAACCGCTGCTGTATCCTGCGGTCAGAACCGACCATTGCCCATATTTTTTCAGAGCTTTACACAGCGCATTCTGTGCCGGACACCGGCTATCTTCGGCTGAAAGTGCTGGAGTTGCTGCATATTCTGACCCGGCTGAAAAACAGGGAAGATGTGCAGCAGACAGAGTATTTCAATCAGCATCAGGTGGAGTGTGTGAAGCAGGCTGCGGCTCTTCTCACGCAGGAACTGACAGTTCGCCGTACAATCGAACAGCTTGCACAGGAGGTCGGCCTTTCGCCTACGGCATTAAAAAGGCTGTTTCAAAGGCATTTACGGAAGCTCGGTCTATGCGTATCAGAAAGAGTACCGGCTGCAGCTGGCACAGAAGCTACTACTCGAAACCGATTGCACGGTTGCTGAAATCGCCCATCGGGTCGGGTACGAAAATCCGAATAAGTTTTCTTCTGCATTTCGGGAAGCAGCCGGCATGACGCCTACGGAGTATCGGAAGATGCGTCCGATTGGATAGATTCTGTCGATTTGGTTCTTGCGCAGAAAGTCCGGTTCCAGTAAAATCAGTATCGCGATTAGTTGAAACTAACGCCGATATTCTGATTTTGTGGAGGAAATTGATAATGCGTTTGATGAAAAGAATTCTGAGTGCAGCTGCTGTGCTAGCTCTGTCTGCTTCTCTTCTGGTTGGCTGCAGCAGCGGCACGGCGAGCTCTGTTCCCGTTTCTGCAAGTTCTGCCGCAGAAAGCACTGTTTCTTCCGTAGAAGACGACCGCCTCTTCTGCTGTGGATGAAAACGAAGCTGCCGCTGCACAGTTGCTGAACGACCTAACGGGCAGCTATCAGGAACTGTGGCCGGTGATTCTGGCGGACGAATATAAGCAGACATGGCTTGATGATTGTACCGCCCTTGTGGGAGAGGAAAATGCGGAAGCTGCCTTTGAAAAGCTCTCTTCAATGGTTACGAGCGATGTCTACGGCGAGGATGCCGTCGAGGCCTATGCCAACGGCGGCGGAGCCTACTTCTGCGGCTTTACCAATAGCCTTGCGACCTTGACCTTCGATGGTGAAACTTCTACCATTTCCGGCACCGATAAGGACGGCAATGTGCTGTTCTCCCATACCTATCACTACATTGGCATGGAGCCTGTGCATGGACTGTATGAGTTTGAAAGTGATGATGCCGATTCCGGCGAGTTCACCTACTTTTTCCTCGCGCCAGACACCAGTGCGGAAACCTACCACATTGAGTTTCGCTATGGTTCGGATGCAGAAGCTCTGAGCCAGTACGATGCAGGCGAATATGCTTACTGGGTGGCATCTGGCATTTCTACGGATTGCGACCAGACTATGATCGACAACTGCATTGAGCTGTTCTGCACCGAAAATCTGGCGGGTTAAAACGCAGAATGTGCTGTGGAGCAAAAACGCCACGGCACATTTTTGCATAAAAATTATTTGAAGGAGGTCTTCCGTGAAAAAACAGTCCGATCTTTCCCGGCTGATGGGCTACGCCGGGAACTACCGATATTTCACCTACGCTTCGTGGGTGCTGTCTGCGGTCAGTGCGCTGGTGGCGCTGATCCCGTTCCTCTATATCTGGATGATCTTGCGGGATGTGCTGGCTGTCGCACCTGACTATGCACAGGCGGTGAACATCCCCCATTACGGCTGGATGGCAGTGTTGTTTGCAGTGCTGTCTTACCTTATTTATATTGCAGCGCTGATGTGCTCCCACCTGTCGGCGTTCCGGGTGGCGACCAATCTGCGGCTGGCGGTGTCGGAGCATTTGGCGGTGCTGCCGCTGGGCTTTGCCGAGAACTTCGGCAGCGGCAAGCTGCGCAAGATCATCCACGAGAGCACCGGAGCAGCCGAGACCTATCTGGCCCACCAGCTGCCCGACCAATATAACGCCATCGCCACCCCGGTGGGGCTGCTGGTTTTGCTGCTGGCGTTCGACTGGCGGCTGGGGCTGCTGAGCCTTGCGCCGGTGGTGCTGGCTTTTCTCATTATGACGACCATGACTGGCAAGCGGATGGCTGAAAAAATGCGGCAGTACGGCAACGCCTTGGAGGCTATGTCCAACGAGGCAGTGGAATACGTCCGGGGCATCCCGGTGGTCAAGACCTTCGGGCAATCGGTATTTTCCTTCAAAAAGTTCAAGACCACCATTGATGAGTATGAAAAGTGGGTCATCTCCTACACCAAAGACCTGCGCCTGCCCATGATGTTCTATACCGCCGCCGTCAACGGCGTGTTCGCCTTTCTGATCGCGGGCGGGCTGCTGTTCACGGCTCACGGTGTTTCCCCGGAATTTCTGCTGAACCTGCTGTTCTATATCATCATCACGCCGGTGATCTCCCTGACTTTGACCCGCATGATGTACATGAGCGAGAGCAAGATGGTGGTAGCGGATGCGCTGGCACGCATCGACTCGGTGCTGGAAGCGGCGCCCATGCAGGTGCAGGCTGTTCCGCAGCACCCGAAGGATGCTTCCGTCACCTTGCAGGATGTGCATTTCAGCTATGACGGCAAAAACGAGGTCATCAAGGGCGTTTCGCTGAAAATTCAGCCGGGACAGACCGTGGCTTTTGTAGGCCCCTCCGGCGGCGGCAAATCTACGCTGGCAAACCTTGTCTGCCGGTTCTTTGATGTGCAGAGCGGCAGCGTCCGGGTGGGCGGAGCGGATGTGCGGGATATCCCCAAGGAAGAACTGATGGACACCATTTCCTTGTGTTCCAGGAACAGCCGCCTGCTCAAGGGCAGTATTCTGGAC
>ENA-OQKK01000433-OQKK01000433.1-human-gut-metagenome-genome-assembly--contig:-NODE-433-length-10764-cov-2.261258_pt1 | contig 10764 bp, 10 predicted proteins | sample MGYA00242648_ERZ504797 | MGnify/ENA primary metagenome ERZ504797 (study PRJEB26092, sample SAMD00036412) | human gut metagenome | host: Homo sapiens | study: EMG produced TPA metagenomics assembly of... | reverse complement strand
CGCCCTGGATACAGGCACATAAATAATATTATACACCCCTTTTATCTGGGTGTAAACGGCAGGGGCTGTAAAAAAAATTGTCGTACGACAAAAAGCCGCCGCACCGGCGCAGGACGCACGGGACACGGCGGTCTTTGAAGCCACGTCTTACTCGAACAGCATATCGTGGATGGCGCTGACCGCCTTGTCAGCGTCGTCACGGTCAATGATGCAGGAGATCTTGATCTCACTGGTGGAGATCATCTTGATGTTGATGTTGTTGTTGGAGAGTGCCTCGAACATCTTGGAGGCAACGCCGCTGTGGCTCTGCATACCGGCACCCACGATTGAGACCTTTGCGCAGGTCTCGTCGCAGGTGGCATCCTTGAACTTGCCGCTCTCCTTGAGCACGCGCATGGCGGTCTCAGCCTCGCCCTCGGCGCAGGTGAAGGAGATATCCTTCTTGCCGTCGCGGCCGGTGGACTGCAGGATGATATCCACGTTGATGTTCTTCTGGGCCAGCAGGCCAAAGATCTTGAAGCTGGTGCCCGGCTCATCGGGAACGTTCAGGATCGTGATAACGGCAACATCGGTGTCCTTTGCAACACCCTTGATCAGCATACCTTCCATGTCTTTTGTAACCTCCTTGACCACCGTACCGGGCACGGGATTCAGGCTGGACAGCACTTCCAGCTCCACATTATACTTCTTTGCCAGCTCCACGCTGCGGTTGTTCAGCACCTGCGCACCCAGAGAGGCCAGCTCCAGCATCTCGTCAAAGGTGATCTCTTCCAGCTTGCGGGTGTTGCGCACCTTGCGGGGGTCTGCGGTGTAAACGCCTTCCACATCGGTGTAGATCTGGCAGCGGTCTGCGTGCAGGGCCGCTGCAATGGCCACGGCGCTGGTATCAGAGCCGCCGCGGCCCAGGGTGGTGATATCATCCAGCTTGTTCAGGCCCTGGAAGCCTGCCACGACCACCACGCGGTTGCGCTCCAGCTCGGAGGAAATGCGCTCGGTCTCCATGCGGGTGATGCGTGCCTTGGTGTAGGCACGGTCGGTGCGGAAGCCCGCCTGCCAGCCCGTCAGGCTGGTGGCGTGGCAGCCCAGCTCGTTCAGAGCCATGGCCAGCAGCGCGATGCTGATCTCCTCACCAGCGGCCAGCAGCATATCCATCTCACGGGCCGAAGGGTTGTGGGTGATCTCAGCAGCCTTTGCGATCAGGTCGTCGGTGGTGTCGCCCTGTGCGGACACCACCACCACCACGTCATTGCCCGCCTTGTGGGTGTTGGCCACGATGCGGGCCACGTTGAAGATACGGTTCCGGTCCTTCACCGAAGAACCGCCGAACTTCTGTACGATCAACGCCATAGTTTGTCACTCTCCTCTAGTTACTCCCAATTTATATCATTCCACAGTTGCGCCGGTATTATCTGCATCCAGCTCTAACAGTGTAAATGCTTCACATCCGTCCAGGCCTTCCAGCGTTTCCAGCCCGGCACGCAGCCCGGCATAAAAGCGCTCAGCCTCCGCGCGCTCGGCCACCGCCACTCACGGTGGAACCGGCACCCGACTACATACACGGCCTTTGCCCGCACTGCTTTGCCAGCGCGAACACCTCCCGGGAACCGGGCCGATCAGGGGGCATCCGGTAGGGCTGGTGGAGCTTATCCTCGGTGGCAATGCCCAGCAGGTCATGCCGGCCCTCACAGAAGGCGGCAGGCACCAGCGCGGCCCGGGACAGGTTATACACGGCATCCTTGTGGGCCACCTGCTTGGGCAGGGCCGCGCGGGCGGCCTCCGTCAGCAGCTTGTAGTCCGGCACGATGGCCGCAAAGCAGAGGCTCTGATCCACATCCCGCTTGACGGAGTAGACCACGCCGTCCTCAAAGACGCTGCTGGTCAAACCGCCCAGCAGGCCGGGGCCACGTTGTCGGGGTGGCCCTCAATGGCCGTGGCAAGGGTGAGCAGTTCCTGGGTGTTGAGCACATCGCCCAGCATCCGGTTCGCGCCCAGCAGGCCCGCAATGATGCAGGCCGAGGAAGAGCCCAAGCCCCGGGCCATGGGGATGGGGTTGGTCTGCACGATCTTCAGGGGCGGGATCTTCTTGCCCACCTTGTCGAACAGACCCTTGGCCGAGCGGTACACCAGATTGCTCTCGCTGCGGGGGATGCGGGTGCCGTCCGCCGCCGAGATGTCCAGCCTGTCACTCTCCTCAAAGGTCACGGTGTTGTACAGGGTCACGGCCAGACCCAGCGCGTCGAAGCCGGAGCCTACGTTGGCGCTGGTGGCCGGAACAGAAACTTTGATCTTCATCGTCCGTCCCCTTTTCTCATGCATCCTCGGGCAGCTTTTTCAGCACCAGCTTCACGCTGCCGCCCACGGTCTCCACCTTGCGGGCTGCCTCGGCCATGGCCTTTGCGTCGGCCTGCTCCACCAGATAGGAGCAGCCGTCAAAGTGCTCATCCACCACACGGCCCCTGCCGTAGATGGCTTCCACCACGGCGGGAGCAACGCCCGCTGCACGCACATAATATGCGGCGGGAGCCGGGTCGGTGAGCATCCCCTCCACCGGCTCCGCAGGCTGCCAGAACAGGCTGTCGTGGACCTTGGAGCCGTTCTTGAGGGCATCCACCACATCGGCCACCACGGCGCTGGCGGTGGGCAGCTTGCCCGCACCCTTGCCGTAGAACACCACGTCGCCCAGCATATCGCCCTTGACCAGCACGGCGTTGAACACATCGTCCACACCGGCCAGCTGGTGGCTCCTGGGCACCAGGCAGGGCTCCACACCGGCGGCCACGCTGCCGTCGCTGCCCCGCTTCATCCACGCGATGAGCTTGATGACGCAGTTCAGCCGCTCCGCCGCAGCCACATCGGCCACGGTGATGTCCCGGATGCCCCGGGTGGGGATGTTCTGGGGGTAGATCTGGTGGCCGCAGACCAGCGAGGACAGGATGGCGATCTTGCGGCAGGCATCCCGGCCGTCCACATCGTCGCCGGGGTCTTTGGTCTCGGCGTAGCCCAGCTCCTGCGCGATCTTCAGGGCCTCGTCAAAGCCCAGGTTCTCCCGCACCATCTTGGTCAGCATGAAGTTGGTGGTGCCGTTCACGATGCCCTCCACCTCGGTGATGACGTTGGCAGCCAGGCACTGGTGCATGGGGGTGATGATGGGGGTGCCGCCGCCACGGAGGCCTCGAACAGGAAGGCACACGTTGTGTGCCTTGGCCAGCGCCAGCAGCTCCGCGCCGTAGGTGGCCACCATCTCCTTGTTGGAGGTGCACACGCTGCGGCCGCTCTCGAGGCAGGCCTTGACATAGGGGTATGCAAAGCGGGTACCGCCGATGGTCTCCACCACCACCCGGATCTCCGGGTCTTCCAGAATGGTATCGAAGTTCTTGATGAAGAGGTTTGCCGCCGGATGAGCGGAGAAATCCTTGGGGTCAAGGATGTACTTGACCTCCACCGGCTCACCGGCCCGGCGGGAAACACCGGCGGCGTTGCGGCACAGCACCTCGTACACGCCGCTGCCCACCGTGCCAAAGCCTAAAATCGCGATCTTTGCCATAGTTCAACCCTCGTTCCTGTTTCCTGACTGTTCTGGTGCCCTTACAGGTTATACCCGCAGTGCACGCCCACCACCATGCGCTGGCGGCTCAACCGCTCCGTCAGCTCCTCAGGGGTCATCTGCATGGTATCGGTACGGATGGTAACGGCAACCAACGCAGCGCCGTTTTCCGGCGTGGACTGGTTGATGGTGACGATGCTTGCCCCGGCGGCGCTGATGCCCGCCAGCAGGCTTTGCAGCGCGCCTGTTTCATCCCGGAGCGTTGCCATTACGGTCACGACCTCGCGGCCATTTTCGGAATCAAAGATGCAGTCCTTATATTTATAAAAAGCACTGCGCGAAAGGTCCACGCTGCGGGTGGCAGCCGAGATGCTGCGCGCTTCCCCGCTTGCCAGAAGCTCCTTGGCCTTGACCACTTTCAGGAAGACCTCGGGCAGGACCTCCGCGTCCACCAGATAAAAACGGCGTTCCAACTTGTTCACCTCACAAACACAAGTGTTCTTGCAGAGAATATAATAACATCCGACCCCCTGCAATGCAAGAGGCCGGATGTGATTTTGGCAGATTATCCAGTTTTGACTCGTGAAGTACCGTTTTTCCTTGCCGGTATTGCGGCTCCGGAGGCGCAAAAGTGCGACTTTTGCTGTTCTTCGTCCACGCTCGGCGCACAGATCAGTCGGTATCGAGGTTGCTTGTATCTGTGGGGATGACAGTCTGCTGGGGAGCTTCCTCTGCCGGGGCCGCCGGATCCGCTGCCTGCGTGGAAGCACCGTGCGAGTAGGTGCAGGTGTCGGGCAGGTCGTCGGCACGGTAGTAGCCACTGCCGTGCTGGGGCAGGAGCTGCCGGCCAGCAGGCCGCTCTGGGTGCAGTAGGCGCGCTCCACCACACCGTCGCTGGTGGGGAATGCCTTATAGGGCAGGTTTGCCTGCACCTGCTCCATATAGGCCTTCCACGCCATGACACAGGTGCGGGTCTTGGCCTGCTGCTTGCCCAGGGTGTTGGTCATATCGTAAGGCGCGTCGTAGCCCCACCAGACAGCGGTAACGTAGTAGGGCGTGCCGCCCACGAACGACAGATCCTTTTCGTCGCTGGCGGTACCGGTCTTACCAAAGGACTCCATGCCATTGGAGTTGGGGTAGCGGCCGCTGGCGGTGCCCACGTTGGAGTAGAGCACGTTCTTGAGCAGACGGTTCATAATATAGGCTGTCTGCGGGGTCAGGGCCTGATAGCTGGTGGCGTGTTTTCCAGGTAGATGTTGCCGTCCCGGTCCAGCACACGGGTGTACAGGTGCGGGGTGGTGTACTCGCCGTCATAGAAGATCTGGAAGGCAGCAGCCAGCGCCGTGGGGGTCACGCCGTGGGTCTGGCTGCCCATGACCATCTGGGCAAGACCCACATCGTTGGCGGGGTCCAGGGTGGTCAGCTGCAGGGTGTTGTAGGCAAAGTTGAAGATGTTGCTTGCGCCCACCAGGTCGCCCACCCGGATGGCGATGGTGTTCAGGGAGCGGGCCAGACCGTTCCACAGGGGCAGGTCGCTGCCGTCGCCATAATTGCCGCCGTAGTTGCGGGGCCAGCTGCGCCATGCGTTGGGGTAGGCCTTGAGCTGACTGTCGGAAAGGCCCATCAGGCCGTTTTTGCGGCAGTAGTCCTCATCCCGGATGACCATGTCCTGCTTCTGGTACAGGGGCGAGTTGTTGAGCATGGTGGACCAGTTCACCAGCCCGTACTCCACGCCCAGCGCGTACGCGCCGATGGGCTTGATGGTGGAGCCGGTCTGCCGGGTCACACTGTAAGCACGGTTCAGGGAAAGGCTCTTGGTCTTTTCGCCCAGACCGCCCACCATGGCCAGCACATTGCCGTCATAGTCCAGCGTGACCATGGCCGCCTGAGTGCGGACATTGCGGTAGTAGTACACGGTGCCGTCGTCGCCGGTGCGGGTCTTGGGGGTGCCGTCGGCGTTCATCACCTGCACGTCATCGTCCGAGATGCTGGTCACCTCTTCCTCATGCCAGCCGGCCGGGAAGTAAGCGTCGCCCTCGTTGCGCATCAGGTTCTCCATGGCTGTCTGCATCTTGGGGTTGACGGTGGCCTCGATGGTATAGCCGCCGGTGTAGAGCATGGACTGGGCCGTGGATTCGTCCACGCCCTCCTTGTCCATGATGTCGCGGACCACCTCGGTGAAGAGGGCATCGGTAAAGTAGCTGGTCACGGAGGAGGTCTTCTTGTTGGTGTCCTCCTCGGCCAGCACAAGGGGCTGGGCCGCGCCGTTGCGGTAATCCTCCTCCGAGATGATGCCCTGCTGCCACATATTATACATGATGAAGTTGCGGCGGTGGATCAGGTTCTCGGGGTTGGTGTAGGGGTTGTAGTTGGTGGGGTTCTTGGTGATGGACGCGATGGTGGCGCACTCCCAGAGGGTGAGCTGGCTCACGTCCTTGTTGAAATACTCGTTGGCCGCTGTCTGAACGCCCTGAATGGTGCCGGTAAAGCTGATGGTGTTCAGGTAAGCCTCCAGAATGGTCTCCTTGGAGTAGGCGCGGCTCAGGCAGAGGGCGCGGTAGATCTCGCGCAGCTTGCGCAGCGCACCCTCCACGCCGCTGGCGCTCTTGTCGCTGGTCAGGTTCTTTGATGAGCTGCTGCTCCAGCGTGGAAGCGCCCTGCTTGGAGCTGTAGATGGGCAGCAGATACTCGTTGATCATGGCACCGATGGTGCGCTTGAAGTTCACGCCCGGCTCGTTGTAGAAATCCTTGTCCTCGGTGCAGATGAACGCATACTGCAGATTGGTGGGGATCTGTTCCAGGTCTGCCCAGACCCGGTGGCTGTTGGAGGAGCGCAGGGTGGCATACTCCACCTGCGCGCCGGTGTCGGGGTCGGTGGCCACCACGGTGCTGGACTGGCTCAGCTCGATGTTGTCCAGGTCCAGCAGGTTGCCGTCGTTGGCCGTGGCCTGCACGGCGTAGTACACCGCCGCCACTGCCGCCAGGCTGCACACCATGATGCCCAGGCAGATGAGGGTGGCCAGCGTGCGGCCCAGCGCCCTGAGGATGGGGTGTTTCGCCTTTTCCCGGGGCTCCTTTGGCTCCCTGGGGGCACGCCCGCGCTTGGGCGGCTCTTCCCTGCGGCTGTTGCTCACATTCACTTTACGTCCCCCCGTGGGCTGCACGTCCGTGCGTGCAGCGCCCCGGTGGATCTTTCTCGATTCGTTTGAGATAAGGATCGCCTCCTGACCTGCTTAAACGGTTATTCCTGACAAGTTCATCCTCTCTGCCATCCTCACCCTCTCAGTCTCGCTTCGCTCGACAGCTCCCCCAAAGTGGGAGCTTCTGACGAAATCGGAAACTTTGCCGGGTGCTGCCAAGGCCTCTCCCTTTGGGAGAGGTGGCAATGCGCCAGCATTGACGGAGAGGGCGAGCCCGCTGTCGGGGCTGAACCCTATTTCTAATCAGATACTGCTAGTATAGCACACTTCCCCCCGTAAAGTACAGCATTCCGGTGTGAAATTAGTGCACTTCTGTCTCAGAGGCGGCATTTTTGTCGCATACTACCGCTGGAAAGACCCGCTGGAAAGGAGTGATTTTCTCCATGCGGAAAGTAGTTCTCTGCCTGTTTTACGCCCTGTGCGCCTTTGCCATCGCCTTCAGCCTGTTCTGGATGGCCCTGCCACGGCTGGTGCTTCCCTCCCCTGCACCGGGAGCGGACAGCGCCGCCGAAACGCCGGTGCCCTCCGAGCCGAGCCTTGCGGCCCAGACTCTGCCCGACACCGGCCAGCCCACCCAATACCTGCTCCGGGACGAGGGCGGCATGGTGGCCGTCTACACCTGCGGGCCGGACGGCTCCCCCACCCGCCTTGCCCGGCAGACAGATATTTACGTCAACCTCCTGCCAGAAAACGACGCACTGCGTGTCAAGCAGGGCATGGTAGTAACGGGAGATGCCGCCCTGCAGGAGGTGCTGGAGGACCTGGGCGGGTGAACCGCTCCGTCCGGATTACGGCCCCCTGCGCGAACTTGACAAAACATCGCAAATCAACTATACTATGAACAGAAAGAGCGCTGACCGCAACATGGCCAGCTCCACGTTCCCTTTTAAGTCAAAAAGATTGACCGCCGAGTTTGTGAGACTGGGGGCGGTCAATCTTTTTTGCTTTTATCGTTCTTCTCGTGAGAAATTTTCCAGCCAGCATCAAATGCCGCTTTCGCGACTGAAACGAGCAGGCTCAAAAGAGCAATTGCTACCGTCAGTACCGCACAAACTTCCGTCAGAGTCATCCGACATCCCTCCCTTCGCCGACAGGCGGCTCCGGGAAAGGATTCAATTCAAAAAAGTTCCGTTCCCATCCGCCTGGCTTCCTTCCGGAAAATAGGCATTCGGGAGCGCGAAGTTGACCACCTGCATTGCAGACAGCGCTTTTCTCCTGCTGTTTCCAGCATTAGCTACAGTATAGCATAGAAACCGACAATGTGCAATCAACAAACCCCCTGTACCAGACCATGGTACAGGGGGTTGTTCTGCGGTTCTGTTTCAGCCGGAGTGCATTTTACTCCACGCTGATCATATAATAGTATACGGGCTGACCGCCGCGGATGTGGCTGACCTCAACGTGGTTGGGGCACTTTGCCTTGACGATCTCAGTCAGCTTCTCGGCCTCCTCGTCGGAGACATCGCAGCCGGAGATGATGGTGACAAAGCTGGAGTCCTTCTTGCACATGCTGCGGGCCAGGCGGTAGGTGGCCTTGGTCAGGTCGGTGGAGGTGGCAACGATCTTGCCGTTCTCCAGAGCCATGATCTCGCCCTTCCGGATCCGCTTGCCGTCAAACTCGCTGTCGCGGGCGGCGTAGGTGATGAGGCCGGTGCTGACCTTGTCGGCGGCGGCCATCATGTTGATGGTGTTGGTCTCAGCGTTGGCGGAGGGGTCGAAGTTGAGCAGCGCGGTGATGCCCATGGGCACGGTGCGGGTGGGCAGAACGATCACCTGACGGTCGGCCAGCTTCTGGGCCTGCTCCGCTGCCATGACTGATGTTCTTGTTGTTGGGCGAGTCACGAACACGGTCTTTGGCGGGCACGCTCTGGATGGCGGCAAGGATATCCTCGGTGGCGGGGTTCATGGTCTGGCCGCCGGAAACGACAGCGTCCGCAGCCAGGTCGGTGAACACGGCCTTCAGGCCCTCACCGGCGGCAACGGCCACAAAGCCGTAGTCACGGCTGGGGTCCGACTGCGGCGTAACGAACTCGCTGGCCTGTGCGGGGGCCTTTTCAGCGGAGGCCTGCTTTTCCAGGCTCTTGCCCTGCTTCTGGCGGGCCAGGAACTGCTCGTGCATGTTCTCGATCTTGAAGTTGGTCAGGTAGCCGTACTTGATGGCCTCGCTCAGGATCTTGCCGGGGTCAGCGGTGTGGACATGCAGGTTGATCACATCATCGTCCTCGATGCACACCACGCTGTCGCCGTTGGACTCGGCAAAGGCACGCATCTTGGCGGCGCTGGCACCCTCGTACTTGTTGATGAGAAACTGGGTGCAGTAGCCGTTCTTGATGTCCTCCACCTTCATCAGGTCATCGGTGAACACGCCCTTGCCGGCGTTCTCGGTGGAGAGCTTTGCCTTGTTGGGGGCAGCCTCGCCGCCAGCCACGATGGGCTCGCCGTGGAACACCTTGCCCATGCCCTCAAAGATGATCAGGATGCCCTGACCGCCTGCGTCCACGACGCCGGCTTTCTTCAGGACGGGCAGCAGGTTGGGGTGTCGTCCAGGGCTTCCTGACCGGCAGCCATCACCACGTCCACAGGGCGGCACGTCGGCGGCATCGCTGGCGGCAGCCTTTTCGCTGGCCACGCGGGCCACGGTGAGAATGGTGCCCTCGGTGGGCTTCATCACGGCCTTGTAGGCACCCTCGACGCCCTTCTGCAGGGCAGCCACGATGTCGGCCACGTCGGCTTCCTTCTTGCCTTCCAGCGCCTTGGAGAAGCCGCGGAACAGCAGGCTGGTGATCACGCCGGAGTTGCCACGCGCACCGCGCAGCATGGCAGAGGCAGCGGTCTTGGCGGCCTCACCCACGGTGCAGCCGTCGTCCAGCGCGTTCAGCTCTGCCACGGAGGCACCCACCGTCATGCCCATGTTGGTGCCGGTGTCGCCATCGGGCACGGGGAAAACGTTCAGCTCGTCCACACGGGAGCGCTGGTTGTTGATGTTGTTCGCGCCGGAGATGATCGCGTCGCGCAGGATCTTACCAGAAATCATTGTCCTTACTCCTTAATAAAAAGTTCCATCAGGCGATCACGTCGTCCACCGACACGATCACGCGGGCAACCTTCAGGCCGGTGGCCTGCTCCACTTCGTCCTTGACGCGGTGCGAGATGCTGCGCGCGGCGGTGGAGATGTTGAGCCCGTAGCTGACGGCAATGTGCAGCTCGATCACGAGACGGCCCTCTTCCTGTGTGACACGAACGCCCTTTTCAGAGTAATCGCTGCCGCGCACCACGCTCCTGACCGCGTCGGTCAGATCGCGGGGGGTCATTGCGGCCACGCCGTAGCATTGTTTGGTTGCTTCGCCTACCAGCGTAGAGAAGTACTCGGCGGAAAAGCTGACATCTCCCAGCGGGAAACGGGAAGTGATCATAGTCGCTCTGCTCCTTTATTTGAAATCTTGTTGGGGTGGCCCGGCTTGCCGCGGCAAACCCGCCGCATACCGGGAAAGGAATCGGTATCCCTATTATACAACTTCCCACGCCCTGTGTACAGCACAATTTCCAAAGGGCGGGCAATGTGAGCCGATTCGTGTTCCTATTATACCACAAAACCCTGCCCTGTGCACGGTTTTCCTGCATGTTTTGCAAAAAGGCCGGGCGCGACTGTGAATAAATTCTAAAAAGTATGAGTTTTGACTTTATCCGCCTGTGGAAAAGTGCTAAAATCAAAGCAGAGGAACGGGAGCTGCGCCCTTACGGCAGAACCACTGTTTACGATAGGATAACGATTGGAGAGCTGTTTGATGAACATTTTTGTTTTTCCTTTCCCCCAAGCAGGACCTGATGTATGTCTACGATGACTTCACCCTTCGCCAGACGCTGGAAAAATGGGAGAACAACCGCTACGCATCCATCCCGGTGCTCAACCGCAAAGGAGAGTATGTGGGGACCCTGACGGAAGGGGACATCCTCTGGGGGCTGAAAAAGTTCCACGGCCTCGACCTTGAGGCGGCAGAGGACATCCCCATCCGGGACTTT
>ENA-OQKK01000431-OQKK01000431.1-human-gut-metagenome-genome-assembly--contig:-NODE-431-length-10824-cov-3.679256_pt1 | contig 10824 bp, 11 predicted proteins | sample MGYA00242648_ERZ504797 | MGnify/ENA primary metagenome ERZ504797 (study PRJEB26092, sample SAMD00036412) | human gut metagenome | host: Homo sapiens | study: EMG produced TPA metagenomics assembly of... | reverse complement strand
GGTAGGGAGATAGTTCTCCTCTTCCATGATACGTCCACATTCTCTACTACCACGATAGCATCGTCCACCACAATACCGATGGCAAGTACCAACCCCAACAGGGTCAGGATATTAAGCGAGAATCCGAAAATCAACATGAATCCGAAAGTTCCAATCAGTGAGATAGGTACGGCAACTAGTGGGATAACTGTTGCACGCCAGCTTTGGAGTGAAAGGTATACTACGATAATAACCAGTATCAGGGCTTCAAACAGTGTTTTGTACACTTCATGAATAGATTCCGAAATATATGTGGTCATATCGAAAGGTATCTCGTAACTCATTCCTTCGGGGAAATTCTTGCTGATTTCCTCCATAGCTTCTTTCACGCTTTTTGCTACTTCCATAGCGTTGGCTCCCGGTAACATATAGATGGCCAATACCGCTGCATTTTCTTTGTTAATGGCACTCTCGGTATTGTATGATTGTGCTTCGAGTGAGATGCGGGCCACATCACGTAAACGGATGATGGAACCATCGGCATTGGCACGGACTACGATTTCCTCAAACTGGCTTACAGTAGATAGACGTCCCTGAGTAGTGATGGGAATGGTTACGTCTAATCCTTGTACGGGTTGTTGTCCCAGTACACCGGCTGCTGATTCCCGATTTTGGTCTTTCAGTGCATTCTGCAGATCGGCTACGGTCAGACCGAAATTGGCCAGTTTGTCGGGCTGTACCCAAATTTGCATGGCGTAATATCGGCTTCCGATGTTTGAAACACGTCCTACGCCAGGGATACGGCGGATTAGGTCCAGTACATTCAGAGTAGCAAAGTTGCTAAGGTATATTTCATCGAATTTCGGGTCGGTAGAGGTAAGGCATAGGGTCAGCAATTGACTGGCAGCCTGTTTCTCTACCGAAATACCATTTTGTATAACTTCTGCTGGAAGACGTGATTCTGCTAACTTGATACGGTTCTGTATTTCTACTGCCGCCAGATCGGGATCTGCCGAGATATCAAAAGTGACGGTGGCTGAAAAACCTCCCGAATTGGAACTGTTTGATTCCATGTAAAGCATTCCTGGAGTACCGTTCAATTCCTGTTCTATAGGAGTGGCTACTGCTTGTGATACTGTCAGGGCACTGGCACCCGGATAGGATGCGCTGATTTTCACTACCGGCGGGGTAATCTGCGGATATTGGTCAATGGGTAGCATCGTGAGACCGATGATACCGACAATGACTATTAATATGGAGATGACAGCTGAAAATACCGGTCTGTCTATAAAGAAACTAACTTTCATAATGTCTATTGTTTTTTGAATGCGTAAATTTCCTCCATAGGGGAATTCGTATTCGGGAGTGAAATTATCCGATCGTATCTTTTTCCTCCGTTTTTTTGTCTTCTACGGCAGGTACTTACTTTTACTTTCATGCCTGGATTCAGCTTGTGGTATCCTTCTATAACAATGTCTTCTCCGGGAGCCAAGCCTCTTTCCACCACTACTTGATTCTGGAATTCAGGTCCTAATTCAATGAAACGTCTCTCTACTGTAGAATCTTTGCGCATTACATAAATATAGGCACCGCCTTTTTCTATGATAACGGACTTTAACGGAACTACCGTAGCTTTTTCTCTGACATCCAATAATAGTTTTACTTTGGTGAACTGTCCAGGAAGTAATATCCGTTCTGGATTCGGCATTTCGGCACGTACGGAGAATGTACCTGTGCGTGGATCAACTTGCGGTTCGGCAAAGTCTACCAGTCCTTTGTATGGATAAATAGTATTGTCTGCTAGAGTAATGGAAACATTGGGTTGCCAAGAGCGGGTAGAGTCTTTTTGACCTAAGTTCACATTACGTTCTTTGCTTTTCAGATAGTCTAGAGCTGTCATGCTGAAATCCACTAATACAGTATCACTTTTTACTACGGTGGCAAGCAGTGATTTGCCACTTGGACCTACCAATGTCCCTAAATCCACGTGACGTTCACTGATATGTCCTGCTAACGGAGAACGAACTATCGTATAACCTAGTTCCAATTCTGCTTGATCAAGGTCGGCACTACTCATAGCTACCGAGGCTTCTGCTGTTTCATATGCAGCAGTAGCATTGTCCAAGTCCAACTGGCTGGCAGCATTTTGTTCATATAGCGGACGGATACGTTCTAAATCGCGTTTTGCTTTTTGTGCCTGTGCTTCATCTTTTTTCAATTGGGCACGCGCTTTGTCAGCTTTGGCTCGATATTGATCTTGATTGATAACAAACAGCACTTGATTCTTAGTGACATATGTACCTTCTGCGAAAAGCATTTGTTCTAAATATCCCTCTACTCGGGCACGTACTTCAACGAATTGCTGTGCACGTACGCGTCCTACATATTCACCATATATTTCCACATCGTCTTGCGTTGCCGGTGCTATGGCAACTACTGGAAGTTCCGGCATCTTTGCCGGTCGATGGGAAACAATCAGGTAAATCCCGATAACTAGTCCAATACCTATTACTACAAGCGCTGTTCTTTTCTTTTTTAGCGCAATTTCTTTGTGTGTAAAAAATAGTTTCATACTTTAGTTTTGTTATTGTTTAAGATGCCGTCAGTAGGAATACAAGCAGCGTGCCAAACTACTGTAAATAGCCTTTCCTTTTCATAATCAGTGTTTTATTACTGCCTTTTGTTGATAGGGAAAGTGTGGAAAACAGGCAACAGCTGTAGAATAATTCCACAGTAGGCGAATTAAATTTAGTAGAGGATTTATCGATTTGGGTGCAAAAATAGTAAAATAGTGGGTAATTTTAAAATATTTATTCATTATTCATTATGATGAAGACGATGTTGTAGTGTTAGCAGATATGTATGTAATTTAAATTTTGCTTGAGATCGTCATATCTGCAACCTTGTTGTTTTGAAATACGCTCCCTTTCATTTTGAAAAGGGTAGTGTTTCCCTTTTTTATGACTTCATATAATATCTGTTTGTTTATCAATAGTTTATAATGTTGTTTTTCATTTTGGCATAGTATTCGCTATATACTTGTCAAATATAAAAAGTATAAAAAGATGGGAGAATTTTATAATCCAGATAAATTATATAAAGGTGGAAGCCGGAATAATAGCTTGATAAATAAAAAAATGATTATTCCGTGTATTGGGGGTATTACTTTTTATTGAAATCTGCTATGTTCCTGCTTTGTGCGGCTGTTTCCTTATGTTACGGTGAGCAAGATTATCAATATTTTCTATATACCATTCTTTTGAATACATTGGTCGGTGGAGTTTTGCTAATTTGTAGTAGAGGTGCTGAGAATCGGCTGACACGACGAGATGGGTACTGTATTGTAACTTTTACTTGGTTTTTGTTTACGTTGTTTGGAATGTTGCCTTTTTATTTTAGTGGAGGAATCCTTTCGGTGACGGATGCCTTTTTTGAAACCATGTCGGGTTTTACTACTACAGGAGCTACTATATTGGATGATATAGAATCTCTTTCACATGGTCTGTTATTTTGGCGTAGCTTGACACAATGGATAGGTGGCTTGGGTATTGTCTTTTTTACTATTGCTGTGCTTCCTATTTTCGGGGGAGGAACTATACAACTTTTTTCAGCTGAGGCTATCGGAGTGACGCATGACAAAACACATCCCCGGATTGATGTGATGGCTAAGTGGCTGTGGATGATATATGCTATTCTTACAATTGCAGAAACTGTGCTGCTGATGATAGGAGGAATGAGTTTTTTTGATGCGGTATGTCATTCATTCTCTACAACGGCTACAGGTGGTTATTCTACCAAACAAGCTAGTGTAGCTTATTGGAACTCTCCGTTTATAGAATATGTAATAGCGATATTTATGATCCTTTCGGGTATTAATTTCTCTCTCTATTTTATGTGTCTGAAAGGGAAAGGCAAGCGTTTATTTCAGGATGATGAATTCCGTTGGTTTATGAAATCAGTGAGTATTCTGACACTTGTTATTACGTTTGCCTTAGTTTTTCAGAATCATTATGATTGGGAAAAGGCATTCCGCAGGGCTCTGTTTCAAGTGGCTACGGCGCATACGTCATGCGGCTTTGCAACGGATGATTATAACTTGTGGCCATCTTTTACATGGATGCTTCTTATTTTTGCTATGTTGTCAGGTGGATGTACGGGGTCTACTAGTGGGGGAATCAAAAATATGCGCCTTATGATTCTGGCGCGTAATATCAAAAATGAATTCAAACGGATGCTGCATCCTAGGGCTGTATTGCCTGTTCGTGTGAACCGTCAGGTTATATCGCCTTCCATCATTGCTTCAGTGAATACATTCTTTGTATTTTATTTGTTCTGTATTTTGGCCGGATGGATACTGCTGATGTTTTTCGGGGTGGGGATAATTGAAGCGATGAGTACAGTAATTTCTAGCTTAGGCAATGTGGGACCGGGGTTAGGAGCATTCGGTCCTGCTTTTTCATGGGCGGCGTTGCCTGATGCTGCTAAATGGATATTGTCGTTCCTGATGTTGATAGGACGTTTGGAATTGTTTGCTGTGTTGTTGCTTTTTTATTCAGGATTTTGGGAAAGACGATAGTTCTCCGGGAAAAATTGATATGTATCATTTTATTAATGGGTATTCATTGAAATGAAGTTCTAGAAATATGTGTTTTTACAAAGGATGATATATATTTGTATTCGGATTTACAATACATTCATGTTATGGCAACTTCGAGAGAGATGACTTCGGGACGTCCGTTCCCTTTGATATTGAATTTTGCTTTTCCTTTATTGCTGGGTAATTTACTTCAGCAGACTTATTCCTTGATGGATGCTGCTATTGTGGGTAAGTTTCTTGGAATTAATGCTTTGGCTTCTGTAGGAGCTAGCACTTCGGTGGTGTTTTTGATATTAGGCTTTTGCAATGGCTGTTGTGGTGGCTTCGGTATTCCTGTCGCACAGAAGTTTGGAGCAAGGGATTATGGTATGATGCGGCGTTTTGTGGCAGTTAGTTTACAATTGGCAGCGGTGATGTCTGTAGTAATTGCTATTGTAACTAGTATGTTTTGTTCGGATATTCTTCAGATGATGCAGACTCCGGAGAATATTCTTGAGGATGCTTATCTTTATTTGCTGATTACTTTTATCGGGGTGCCCTGTACCTTTTTCTATAATTTGCTTTCAAGTATTATTCGTGCATTGGGTGATAGCAAAACTCCGTTTTGGTTTTTGCTTTTTTCTACGATATTGAATATTTTGCTTGATCTCTTTTGTATTTTGATACTTGATTGGGGAGTGGCGGGAGCAGCTGTGGCTACGGTATTCTCACAAGGGGTTTCGGCTGTATTGTGTTATTTGTATATGATGCGTCATTTTGAGATTCTGAAGGGAACTCCGACAGAGCATAAATTTCGAGGAGCGTTGGCAAAGACTTTACTGTATATCGGTGTGCCGATGGGATTACAGTTCTCTATTACTGCTATTGGCAGTATTATGTTGCAAAGTGCGAATAATGCATTGGGTACTGCTTGTGTGGCTGCTTTTACGGCTGCTATGCGTATTAAGATGTTTTGTATGTGTCCGCTTGAGAGTCTGGGTATAGCTATGGCTACTTATAGTGGACAGAATTACGGTGCGGGAAAACCGAAGCGTATCTGGCTGGGAATCAAGGCGAGTGTGTTAATGATGGTTATTTATTGTGGTTTTATGTTTGTAGTCTTGATGTTGGGAGCACGTACTTTTGCCTTGTTATTTGTTGACCCAGCAGAATGGGAGATATTGAAAGATACGGAATTGTTTTTGCATATTTCCGTTTCTTTCTTTCCGGTTTTGGGCTTACTTTGTATCTTGCGTTATTCCATTCAGGGGGTGGGCTTTACCAATTTGGCTATGTTGTCGGGGGTATCCGAAATGATTGCCCGTATAATGGTCAGTCTTTATGTAGTACCAATATTGGGCTATTTAGCTGTTTGTTTTGGTGACCCTACGGCATGGATATTTGCAGTTATTTTTCTGATTCCCGCATTTATATATGTGTATGGAAGAATAAAACGGATGTCTACTTCAGGAATGGTAAAATACTAATTTGGTGTGAGAAGGTGTGTCAAAATGCGCACCTTTCTTTTTTTATGCACAAAGCCCCGACTTTCACAAGCAGGGGCTTTGTTATTACCTAAAGATTTTGTATCTTTAAGCATAACATTTTATACTATGACAAAGATACATTTTCGTCCTTACAATCCCAACCAAACAGTGCTTTTTCCTCCAAGAATTGACGAGGATATTGCAGAGCATGATCCAGTTCGGATGGTTGACGCTCTGGTTGAGAGCCTGAACCTTGAAAGTTTCAGGAAGTTGTATAAGGAATGCGGGCGCAGCCCTTACCATCCCAGGATGATGCTCAAGGTCATTCTGTATGCCTATATGAACAACATCTACTCCTGCCGGAAAATCGAAAAGCTCCTTCACCGTGACATCCATTATATCTGGCTTGCCGGATATGAGAAACCGGATTTCATCACCATCAACCGTTTCCGCAACCGGGTGAAGAATGAAATCAACGAGGTGTTTACCCAAACCGTACTCCTTCTCTCTTCCAAAGGCTTCATCAGCTTGAATGTGGAATACATTGACGGGACAAAGATTGAGTCCAAAGCCAATAAGTATACTTTCGTCTGGCGGAAAACGGTTGAGCGGAACCGTGAACGCCTGATGAAGAAGATACATATCCTGCTAGGGCAGATAGACAATGTCATCGCCCAGGAGAACTCATCGGAAAGCAATGAGGAGATTGAGTTCACTCCGGCCATGCTGACTGAAATGGCAGGAGAATTGCGTCAAGCACTCGAACAGGTTCCTGAACCCTCCACGAAAGAGGAAAAGACTGCGTTGAAAAAGAAACGCAAACAGCTGAAGGAGTTGGAAGAGCACAGGGACAAGCTACAGGAATACGACAACCGTCTGGACACGCTGCAGGACAGGAATTCCTATTCCAAAACGGACAATGACGCTACTTTCATGAGAATGAAGGAGGATGCCATGCGTAACGGCCAGACAAAGCCCGGTTACAACCTCCAGATCGGCACCGGGAACCAGTTCATTACCGACTTTGCACTCTTCCCGAACCCTACGGATACACTGACCCTGATACCTTTCCTGCAATCCTTCTCAAGCAGATATGACAGGCTGGCCCATACGGTGGTTGCCGATTCCGGCTACGGTTCTGAGGAGAATTACCGCTTCATGTCAGAAAACGGTATGGAAGCCTACGTCAAGTACAACTACTTCCACATGGAACAGCGGCCGAGATTCAAACCGGACCCGTTCAAGGCGGAAAACTTCTACTACAATGAAGAACAAGACTTTTGTATCTGCCCCATGGGACAGAAGATGCAAAGGATAGGGACTAGACATGTGAAAACAGCATCCGGATATGTCAGCGAAAATGCCAGGTACAGAGCCATCAGATGTGAAGGCTGTCCGCTAAGATGCCGATGTTTTAAAGCAAAGGGGAACAGAACGATAGAGTTGAATCACAGACTCAGAAAATACAAGCAAAAAGCCAAAGAGTTGCTCTGCTCAGAGGAAGGGCTGAAACACAGAGGACAGAGATGCATAGAACCGGAAGCCGTGTTCGGACAAATGAAAAACAATATGAATTACAAACGTTTCCGCCATTTTGGAAAGGATAAGGTCTTCATGGACTTTGCCTTCTTTGCCATTGCCTTCAATATAAAAAAGATGTGTGCAAAAATGACTAAAGAAGGTATGGATTGGCTGATTAGACCGTTTTATGAGCTTACAGTTGTTCTATTTAGATGTTGAGAACGCATAAATCAAAGAAATCCTCAAAATATCGCAGCTTAAAAAATGAGTCGATTTTTATAGTCAATGAAAAAAAGAAGGCGCATCGTGTATTACGACACACCTTCCACAGATAAATTTTCTGAGCAAAAACTATTAGAAATTACTTTTCTTTTCTACAAAAATTATTTCTTTTGTTACAGGGTGAACAAACTCTAGACTTTCAGCATGTAAATAAAGTCTGTCTGCTTTTTGTCCGTAGAGTTCATCTCCTCGTATAGGACAATGTAATCCTTCCGGATGGGCGGCATGTACTCTTAATTGGTGTGTCCGTCCTGTCAATGGATAAAAGGCAATAAGTGTGTTTCCTTCTTGTTCGTTTAAAACCTGATATTGTGTAATAGCGGTTTTTCCATGTTCATGGTCTACTACTTGTCTGGGTCTGTCAAGAGGATCCATACGGAGGGGGAGTGTTATGGTTCCTTCTTTAGAAGAAATCTTGCCATCCAATAAGGCAATATATCGTTTCTTTATCATTCTATTCTTGAATTGTGCTTGCAGGTGCTGATGTACTTCTTTGTTTTTGGCTATTAATAACACACCGGAAGTAGCCATATCCAATCGGTGGACTATCAGAGGACCTGTGGTATCTGGATAAAGTATTTTTATATGTTGATAGACAGAGTCTATTTCTCCTTTTCCTGGAACCGAGAGCATTCCTGCTGGTTTGTTGATTACGACTAGGTAATTATCTTCATATACTATCTCTAATGGCATTTCATGATAATGTTTTTTTAACAAGGGATTTTCTTCCACTTCCAGTCCCTGTAACATATGTCCCAGGATAGGTCCGCATTTTCCTTTACATGCAGGATAGTAGTATCCATGATGTCTTATTTCTGCTTTTGGAGAATCTCCCCACCAAAATTCTGCCATAGCAATAGGTTTTAATTGATGCTTATAGGCATATTGGAGTAATTTGGGAGCTGCACATTCACCGGCTCCGGCAGGAGGAAATTTTTGTATAGTTTGTGCAAAAATACGACATAAATCTTTTGTTTCTCCATGGGCGTTGAGTATCTGAAACTGCTCAAACAGCTTTCTTTGTAAAAGTGGCAGAACGTTTTTTCCTTTTCTGTCTTCATCGTTTCTATTTTTGTGATGAAAGTATCGGCCTCTGCTTGTAGTGAAGCGATTTTTTTCTTTTCCATATTTTTTTCCATGCGTTTTAATTCAGCTTTTTGAAACTGGCTTTCACGTATCATTGCAGCTAACTCCTTTGCGTCGGGAATTCCCGTCTTGCGCCGGATTTCTCTGTTCTTTTAGCGGATTTGAAAAACTCTTTAGCTTCAGTCAATTCCTGCTGGGATTGTATTGTTTCTTTTTCAATTTGTCGGAGTAGATCTATGTAACGAGGGTCGTTCTGTGTCTTTTTAATGCATACATTGATGGCGGATATACGTTTTTCCTCTATTTTGAAGAATCCCTGTGGTTGTAACAAATCATAAATTGGCGGAACGAAGAAAGGATGACAGTTTTTACCAGCTAATGTTCCTGAAAATGCGGCCAAATAACCTATTTTATTCTCGGGTGTTTGTACAATTAGGACACCAAACATTTTTCCTTGTTGCAATTCTTTTTGCCATTGGGATTGACTTGTCAGATAGGCTTGTACTTCTTTAGTCGCTATTATGCAAAGTGGATGAGGGGTATAGTGAAAAGGATAAGTGAACTTATCGGGTAACTTTATAGTGGCAATGGAATTCTTAAAAAAATGTATCATAGTTCGTTTAATATAGTTGATAATGATTTGTTTTTCTTGTGAGGTCACTATGCGGACAACTCGGAATGGATGATAAAGTTTTTGTTAATTCCTGTAATATTTCAGTTGACTGCTTTTCAGTCTGTAACGGGAATATAGAGATACATTTAAAGTTAGGATAATATCGCGTTGAGATTTGCGAAGTTCTATTATTTTTATAAGCGTTTCTTTCTCTCTTTTTACCATATAATTCCCTTCTATTTTGTTCGTGTCTACATTGTTTCCTATTTTGAAATCGCTAGTTGTTTTTATGACGGTTGTTTGTTCTTTGTAATCAGATGCCGCAATATGATTTTTTTTTCTGTCTAATTTTATTTCCATAGCTACACTTTTATTTTGCGATTTTATATTCTTGGGCAAAGATAGGCATTTTTCTTTCCAATAATCTTTTTATGTTGTGCAAATTCACTACAGATGCTATTCAACTGTTTTTTTTTCGTATTTTTGCCGCAAATTTATAAGAAAAATTGGATGTTAATTTGTTGTTTTGGATAAAAAGAGAAAATAGATATGAGAAAATTGTTGTGTCCGCAATGCAAAATTGCAGGGTTATACGTTAAAAATGAGAAGAAAGAAAGGTTGTTAGTTTATGTATCGGATGAAGGGGAAGTGGTACCGAGAAATTTGGAAGAGAATATGGAAGGGTTTGATTTAACTATTGTTTATTGTTTGGGGTGTTCATGGAGTGGCTCTCCAAAAAAACTGGTGAAGAGGTAGGTATGAAAGGAAAACTTAAAATCTCATTTATTGGTGATAGACGTGTTCGATAAATTGTTGTTGAATGATAAATTGAACCCTAATTTGCCCATTGATGATTTGCACTTGAATGGGGCTGGATATCGGATATTAGTTTATACTTTGAGAGTGTTTTATGTTAGTAGGGATGAATGAAAATAATTGTTGAATTTAAATATAGGAATAGCGATGAATATTTTATTGGTGAGTAATAGTGACATATGTCGTAGTCGTATGGCACAGAAGATATTATCTTCTTTTGGATATGGGACAAAGATATTTACCTCTGGAGTTCTGCCGGGAAGAGTGGTACCATCTTCAGTGGTAGGGGTGATGGAACAGAATGGATATGATTGCTCTCGTAAGAAAGCTAGTGATGTGGATATATATTGCCATCAACCATGGGACTATGTGATTACTCTTTGTGAGAAGCAAAGGAAGTGGAGGGTGATTTTAATAAGGAAGTGAAAAACTGGAAGCTATTTTTCTTTGATGACCCGTTTCAG